>OCZT010006038.1_pt1 | contig 12027 bp, 10 predicted proteins | sample 1539031 | NCBI WGS metagenome assembly OCZT01 (sample SAMEA3539308, study PRJEB22396) | soil metagenome | biome: tundra; feature: field; material: soil | place: USA | collected 2010-05 | depth 0.15 m
AGTGTTGACAAGGCCGACGTACTCGTCGCAGAGTTTGGGCTTGTTGCCGACGCTGTCAATGGGCGTCGGCGATCCGATCAGTTTGGGCATGACCTCCTCTTGTCGACCGCCAAGTCAGGATTTCCGTTTTGCCATCCTGGCCAACATCGATTATACATCCGACGCCGGCTGCAACCTCTTCCACCGAGACCTTTCCGACTCACCAATCATCTGTTATAACAGCTACCGTTGAAACGGAGGCTTAGGATCCAACATCACAAACGGAGGGAGCAGCACGGCGGGGACGGGCGCGCGGATGCCGGTCGTGTTCGTCTCCCACGGCTTGCCCATGGTCGCGATCGAGACGGGAATTTATCAGGAAGCGTTGGAGCGGTTCGGCCGCGAGCATCGGCCCGGGGCCATGGTCGTGATCTCGGCTCATTGGGAGTCCGGCGACACCGTCCGCATCGCCTCCGCCGCTGAGCATCGCCTGGTCTACGACTTTGGGGGCTTCCCGCGTGAACTGTACGAGTTGACATACCCGGCGGCGGGCGACCCTGGGTTAGCGCGGCGCATCGACGGCATGCTGCGGAACGGGGACGTTCGGTCCGCGCTGGACCCAGTCCGGGGCTGGGATCATGGAGTCTGGGTTCCCCTTCGGCTGATCTACCCCAAGGCTGACGTGCCCATTGTGGAGCTATCCATCCCCGGCGCGCTGAGCCCGGCCGAGCTGTTCCGAATCGGCGGGCTGCTGTCGCCGCTGCGCTCGGAGGGCGTTGTCATTCTGGGCAGCGGCGGCATCGTTCACAATCTGGGGCGGCTGGACTGGCGCCGCGAGGACGGGCCCGCGGAACAATGGGCGCTGGACTTTGACCGCTGGGTTGCGGCGAAGATCGAGGCTTGGGACATCGACGCTCTGTTTCGTTACCAGCGGACCGCGCCCTCCGCGGCCCTGGCCGTCCCCACCAACGAGCATTTCCATCCGCTCTTCGTGGCGCTCGGCGCGGCTCGCGAGCAGGGCCGGATCGAGTACATTCACGAGGGTTTTCAGTACGGCACTCTATCGATGCGCAGCTTCGCTGTCGCATGAAAGCACTTTTGAAAAGGAGCATGTATATGTTTCGCAAGTTGTTGACGACCTCCGATGATTGGACACTAACCCTGCTGCGCCTGGTCCTCGGTGTAGTCTTCTTTGCCCACGGGGCGCAGAAGATGGTGGGATGGTTCGGTGGTTACGGATTCAGCGGCACCATGGGATACTTCACGCATAGCGGGATTCCGGCGCCGCTGGCATTTCTGGCCATTGCCGCGGAGTTCTTCGGCGGCATCGGCCTGTTGGCGGGGTTTCTCAGCCGCGTGGCCGCCTTCGGCATCGTCGCGAACATGCTGGTGGCGGTGCTGAGAGTGCACCTGCCCATTGGCTTCTTCATGAACTGGTCGGGCACCCAGAAGGGCGAGGGATTCGAATATCACCTTCTAGCTATCGCGATCGGCATCGCCATCATGGTGAAAGGCGCTGGGTCCCTTTCGATGGACCGCGCGCTGAGCCGAACCAAGCCGGTGTGAGCCATGGGCGCAGCCGAAAAAGCCTTTCTGGCCGTGGTACGCGCAGCCGGCGTTTTGCTGCGCGGCGTGGAGGTTCTGCTCAACCGGTACGAGTTGACCGCTGCCCAGTACAACGTTCTCCGGATCTTACGGGGCGCAGGTGAGCACGGAGCCTGCAGCCGGGAAATCGCGAGCCGGCTCATTACGGCCGAGCCGGACATCACCCGGCTTCTGGACCGGATGGACAAGCGCGGACTGATCTCGCGGCGGCGCGACACCAAGGACCGCCGTTTCGTGACCACGCGGATCGCACCTTCAGGCCTGGAGGCGCTCGCCTTGCTGGACGCGCCGGTCGCCGAGCTGCACCGCCGCCAGTTCGGGAGATTATCCGCAGACGAGCTAAAGCGACTGATGGTCACGCTTGAGAAACTGCGAAGCCCTGTCGAGCCGCCTCCCAGGGTGGCGTGAGGCCTCGCCGGTGGCGCTATAACCCAAAGGCTTGGCGGATCATCGCGCTCTCGCAAGAGGACCGACCAGGAAAGGTTCCCTGACTAGCGGGCGATCGGGAGCGCGGCGTGCACCGGACGGGATACCGGGAAAATCGAGGCTGAAGAGTTGAATCGGACCTGCCGACGGGGCGACGCCCCCGGCGCCATACCACCTGCCGGAGACAGTCGAGAGCGCGAAGGACTCCACAACCCGTGGAACCAGGTCCTCGCGGAAGCGCAGAATCATGAGGTGTCCCGCGTCGCCGGCGCCATTCGCCGGGTTGGCGCCACATTGCGTGGACAAGTCGAGCTGCTGCCAATTGGCGAAGAGCTCCAACACTCTTTGCCCCCGCGCCGAAGAGGATTGCGGGTAATTACGCTGCCAGTACCACCCGCCATCGCCGGCTGGGTCGATCCAATGGCCCGAAAAGACGGCAGTGAGGTTGGTAAACGACTTAAGCCCGTCCTTCCAGGTGGCATCGCTCCCATTCCACATCTCGTCGCCGCTGTTGGAGGCGGGGGCGGCTCCCATGGCGTAAGCGTCGGGACCCCAGCAGTTATTGGCGCCGCCGGTTCCACGCGACGCCCGGTTACTCGGGGCGTTCGGATCCGAGGAAGAGCTCGCCTGGTCGGAAAGGTAGGAATGCGTGGTGATCCAGCATTCGTGGTCGGGATGAGCGTCGTGAATGTTCTTGGCCCAGTTCAGAACCTCCGACCGGGGAAAGAACTCCAACCCAATTATGAGGATTCGCCGGTTCCCGATCTTCATCCGGGTGTACGTGTTGGCGCCGGATGAACTGTAAGATCCACCCCAATACGCCATGTCGGCCGAGCCGGCCAGGGACATGCCGGAGCCGAGCACGGAAGCCAGCTTAATGGCGCTGAACGGACTGCTTCCCGTCCATACCCCGTCGAGGTGCGCGTCGTCGCGAGAAAAGCCGGCATTGCTCCCGTTTACCCAGTCGTGATTGCCAGGCGTCATCTGCTTGTGGATGCCGGCCGCGTCCAGACGGCTCCAGGCCGTGGCCGCAACCAAGCCTTCACTGCCATATACGGGATCGGCGTAGTTCACGCAATCGCCCACGCCGATGGCCGCCTTGATGGCGAGCGGCACTCCGTCTACAGGCAAGTTGCGATTCTCCACAATCCAGTCCATCAGGTTGTTGTAGCTGGTGGGCCCAGTGGAACAAACAGAAGTGGCGGCCATGTACTGCGGATCGGGCACCAAAACAACACTCCACGGAGCCGCAGTCTGGGCCACGGCTTTCTTCCGGGTCGCCAGACCTATCGCAGCCGCACCGGCGGCCACCCGCATGAACCCGCGGCGCGTGAAATGAGAATGCGCACGAGGCTTATTTCCAGACAGATGGTTGTGCACTATTACTATTTTACCCCAATTTTACCTAATTTGCCTAACGGACTTATAGCCGATCTAGTACTAAGGGCCGCGTGATTTGTTCTTCAGCGCATCGGGCCGGGCATGCCTCGCCCTCGCGCCGCATGCTCCCCGGGTACTAGCTTGGCAGGACGCCGTCTGTCCGTGAATCGTGAACGGCCCGGCGCGACTGAATACCCTAGGCCCCAGTTCCTGCAGTGTGCGCAGGAAAGTAATGACACCTTCCCGGCTCAGCATGCCGAGGACGTGGTTATCGCGTGTGACGGGCAACTGATTGACGCCATCGCGGTCCATCTGTTGGAGAGCGGTCCATAGCTGATTGTCCGGGGCGGTGCGTTTCAACTGCTCGAGGGGAAGCATGATCTGCGCGGCGGTGGTCGTGGCCCAGTCGTGCCGCGGCACTTCCTTGATCCGGTGCAGAGTGATCATGCCAACGGTGTCTGCTTCGCGAGTGACCAGGAAGCAGCGCTGCCCGCCGCCGAAAATGTGTTCGTCCACCAAGTGTTCGAGCGTCAGGTCCGCGGGGACGGTGACGCAGTGACTGCTCATGGCTTGCGCAACCGTGTGGCCGGCCAACAGGCCCTGGAACATCACCTGGTGCACCTGCTGTGAGGCGGCATTGTCGAGAAACCAGCCGATGAAAGCAATCCACAGCCCGCCGCTAAAGTCGCCGTTGAATATCTTCCAGACACCGACGAAGATGAACAGGAGCCCAAAAAAACGGCCTGCGTTGGCCGCGATTAAGGTGGCGCGGCGCACATTTTTCGTAGCGGCCCAAACCATGGCACGGAGAACACGGCCGCCATCCAGCGGGAAGCCGGGAATCAGATTGAAGAGCACCAATGCAAAGTTGATGTAGGCCAGGTATTTCGCCAGGCCCCAGAGAGGCTGGATGCCGGCCACCGCCGGTTGTGCCACGGAGAACAACGCCGCCAGCCCCAGGCTCACAAATGGTCCGGCGACGGCGATGAGGAATTCCGCTTTGGCGCTGGGCGGCTCCGCGCCAATCTGGGCTACGCCGCCAAAGATGAACAACGTGATGCTGCGCACCGGCACCTTAAACCGCAAAGCGATCACTGCATGTCCCAGTTCGTGGAGCAGCACGCTGGCAAAGAGCATGATGGCCGTGGCGGCGCCCATAAACCAGTAGAGTAGCGGCGGCCAGGTCTTAAACTCGGCGGGATAGTAACTGCCGGCCAGGGTCCAGGTAAGCAGCGCAAAGATCAGGAACCAGGAGTAATCCAAACCAATGGGGATACCTAGAATCCTGCCTAACGGGATATTGTGTCGGGTCATGAGTCGTTCGATGGGCGCTTGATGCGCTGTGCGGGGCTGCCTGCAATGAGTCAGCCCCTCGAATCGATCGCCGCCGACCGTTACCTGGCTGTGATCGGCGTGCCAATCTCCAAGCCAATGATGTCGCCGGAGACTACTAGTTCCACCCGCCGATTCCGCTGCCGGCCCTGCGCGGTGTCATTGGAAGCCACTGGCTCGGCCTTGCCGAAACCCTTGGTCGTGACCGAACTCACGGACATTCCCTGCTGAATCAGGTAATCGCGCACCGAAGCGCCGCGTTGCTCGGAGAGCCGCTGATTGTACTCGCCCCCGCCGACGCTGTCGGTGTAATCTTCCACATCCAGCCTCAGGCCCGGATGGATCGAGACGATGCCGGCCACCTTGGCCAGTTTCTCGCGCGCCAAAGGCCGCAAGGAATACTGGTCCGTATCGAACAGGACATCCGACAGGTCCACGATCAAGCCACGCGTTGTGTCGCGGGTCTCTAGAATGGCGTCGAATTGCGCCAGGAGCCGAGCTCGCAGTTCCGCCTTCTCCGGTTCGGCTTGCGCGTTCCGCCGAATTCCACGGTCCAGATCCGCCTCGGCGCCGGCTCGCTGCGCGTCGTTCCGGACTTTCAGACGATCGGCTTCGTTCTGGGCCGTTCCCAGAACCGGTGCGATGCTGGCCGCGCCCGGCTGCGCATCGCTGTCCCTTTTCAGCCGGACCGCTTCGGCTTTAGCAGCCGCTATCGTGGCGTTCTCGCTCTTCAACCGGTCCGTTTCGTTCCGAACGGCGGCTATCCTTGTTTCGTTGTCGCCTTTCACGCGATCTGCTTCGGACAGCGCAACAAGCTGCGCCGTATCCGCGTCCTCGGTAACGAGCGCGGCGTTGGCTTGTGTCTGGTTGCGGTGGCTTTCGGCTCGCGCCTCAGCCCCCACGCCGGCCTGGCGTTCGCCGGCCAGCCGCTCCTCGTCGATCTTCCTTACCGTGATGATACGGGCATCCTCGGCCATTTGGACGGCCTCACGCGCGATCGTGCCAATAGGCTTTGTTCCCGCCTTACCCGTCAGATAGCCCTCGGCATTCTCCAGGTCCTGGACGGCTTTCCGGAAGGTATCGGGGGCGTACCTCTCAGCTCCGGCCGAGCGCGCAATCCGAACGGCATTCCGCGCCTCGTAAAGATCCCATGGCACTTTCGAGCTTCGCCGGGGGGGCTCGACCTGCGCTGGGTCCACCTTCCAAGTGTATTGGCCCCGCGGCAAGAGATCGTACTTCGCCTCGGCTACTTCAACAGTTCCGGCCATGTCTTTCCGGACGAAACTCTCCATAACTACGAAGTCACTGGGTCGAGTTACCGCGAAATAGGGCTCGGCAGTTACGATCAAACCGAACGACGGCAACTCCGTGGTGGCATCCAGCTTGGTCTTGCCTCTATCCAAGAGTAACTCGCCAACGTTGGTGGCGCCGCCCTCGGGGGTGATGGCCCACATCACATAGGTCAGGTACTCGGGACCGAACTTCGCGGCGGGCCACAGGCCCTCCATGTGTGCCTGGATCCCGATCGCGCCTTGCTTGCCCTCCATGGTGGCCTCGCCGCGAGCCCCGGGTAAGAGCGACGTTCCGCGAAAATCGATCTTAGTGGATTCGCTGCGGCGATTGTAAGCGATCGTTGTTGTCGTCCGCTCGACCATCCGGACCCCATTCACGGCCGACTGCCGATCCGGGTTGAGAGCTTGCGGCGACTGGGCTGCCGCGAATGCACATGCCGTCAGTAACGCGCCGATGAACTTCATGTCTTGTCCTCTCTGTTCTTTTCCACTCGCCTGGCGGGTACAACAAGCTGCGGGGAACGGCCAGCGCCCTGCCGCTCCCCGAACGATCGCTAGCGGCCTTTACCTGGCTGGGATGGGCGTGCCGATCTCCGCGCCAATTATATCGCCGGAGATCACCAGCTCCACCCGCCGATTCTGCTGCCGGCCCTGCGCGGTGTCATTGGAAGCCACCGGTTGAGTCTTGCCGAAGCCCTTCGTCGTAACCGAACTCACCGGCATTCCCTGCTGGATCAGGTAATCGCGCACAGACGTGCCGCGTTGCTCGGAAAGCCGCTGATTGTACTCGTCCCCGCCGACGCTGTCGGTGTGACCTTCCACGTCCAGCCTCAGACCCGGATGCCCGGAGACGATGCCGGCCACCTTGGCCAGCTTCTCGCGCGCCAGAGGCCGCAACGAAAACTTGGCCGTGTCGAAAAGGACATCCGACATGTTCACAATCAAGCCACGCGCTGTGTCGCGGGTCTGTAGAATGGCGTTGAATTGCGCCAGCAACTGAGATCGCAAGACCGCCTTCTCCGCCTCCGCTTGCGCCTTTTCCCTGGCCGCGCGATCCAGTTCCGCCTGGGCGCCGGCCCGCTGCGCGTCGTTCTCGCGTTTCAGACGATCGGCTTCGTTCTGCGCCGCAGCCATCTGCGAATTGCTGTCCCGTTGCCGCTGGTCCGCTTCGTTCTGGGCAGATGCCATCCTGGCGTTGTTCTCGTTCTTCAGCCGGTCCGCTTCGTTCTGGGCAGCCGCCATCCTGGCGTCGTTCTCGTTCTTCAGCCGGTCCGCTTCATTCTGAGCGGCATCCCTCTTCGCGGCGTTGTCTCGCTGCACGCGGTCGGCTTCGGACTGGGCAGCAAGCCGCGCGGCGTCCGCGTCCTGGGTAACACGCGCGGTGTTGGCTTGTGCCTGGGCGCGCTGACTTTCGGCTAGAGCCTCACGATCCGCGCCGGCCTGGCGCTCGTTGGCGAGCCGCTCCTCGTCGATCTTCTTTACGGTAATGATGCGGGCATCTTCGGCCATTTGGACGGCCTCACGTGCAACCGTGCCAATGGGCTTCCTTCCCGCTTTGCCCGTCAGATAGCCCTCGCCATTTTCCAGGCCCTGGACGGCCTTCCGGAAGGTATCGGGGGCGTACTTTTCAGCACCGGTCCAGCGCGCAATCTGGACGGCATTCCGTGCCTCGTAGAGCTCCAATGGCACTTTCGAGCTCAGCTGCTGGGGCTTGATGTCGGCGGGGTTCACATTCAAGGTGTACTGGCCCCGTTGTAAGAGCTCGTACTTCGCGTCGACCTCTTCAATCGTTCCGGTTGTATCGTGCCGGACGAAATTCTCCATGACCACGACGTCACTGGGTTGAGTCACCGCGAAATAGGGCTCGGCGGTTACAATCAAGCCGAACGACTGCAGCTCCGTAGTGGCATCCAACTTGGTCTTGTCGCCATTCAAGAGCACTTCGCCAACGTTGGTGGCGCGGCCCTCGGGGGTGATGGCCCACATCACATAGGTCAGGTACTCGGGACCGAACTTGGTGGCGGGCTGCAGTTTCTCCATGCGCGCGTCGATCTTGATGACGCCTTGCTTGCTCTCGACGGTGGCCTCGCCGCGGGCCTCGGGCAAGAGCGCAGTTCCGCGGAAATCGATTTTGGTGGATCCGCTGCGGTGATTGTAATTGATCGCTTTTGTGGTCCGCTCGACCACGGTGACGCGATAGATGGGCATCGCGCCGGCGGCCATCCGGGCCGCATTCTCGGTTGACTGCTGAACCGGGTTGGGAGCTTGCGACGACTGGGCCGCCACGAGTCCGCATACCGTTAGAAGCGCACTGATAAGTTTCATTTGTTGTTCTTTGCCGTTCTCTTCCCGCTCGCCTAGTGCCCTCGCGCCGATTGCTTGTTCAGGAGACCGATCAAGGCGGCGCCCGATCTGGGTGCAGCCCTGCCGCTGGTCACGATGTCCCGGTTCTCCAGTTTCTTGCCGTAGAGCGTGTTGTTGTCATCCAGATCCTCTCGCAGGGTGGCTCCTTCCAAAGCAAGACCGGCAAACAGGCCCTGGGACCGCGACCACGAAAGAATCTCCGCGTGCATCTGCACGTCCGTCTGAGCCGTCGCCGTGCGTCCCACGGGGCCAGCGGCTACCGATCCTTCGGCGCCCAAAGTAAACTTACTGGAAAGCAGTTTGTCCTGTCCCCCTTGATTCATCACCAGCATGATCAAGTCCGTCTCCGAGCCACCGATCTGAAAGCCAACGCTGCCGCCCTCGATACGAACCGTAGCGGGCGCCGACCAGCCTTCGCCGTTCTGGTTACGGCAGGACAGATACCCTTTTCCGTATTTGCCGCCAACTATGAAAGCTGCCGTCTTGAGACTTGGCACAATGACGATGCAGTGCGCCTTATCGAGCAGATCCTGCGGAATCCCCTTGTCGGGTGTTGACATGATTTGCGAGAAGACCGACGCGGCCTCGCCCAACCGCTTGGCAGGCTCTTTATCGATCGCCAGTAACGTTGTTGACAGGGCCAAACCGGCCACGATCACTAATCTCATGTTTTGCCTCTTCTGTCGCAGGTATAGGTAGCGACTTCTCTGCTAAGGCACGGTTAGCACCACCCGCGCCCGCGCGGACAGGGGCCAGGCCGCAAGCGTGCAGACAAAGGGGTTATGGGAGATTTCGGCCACCGCGCCAGGCTACCGGCGCGGGCAGAAGAGCGAGGGCGGGGACAGCAAATGCAGGATCTGTTGCGGAAAGTGCAGGTTTTGCTTGCCGCATCCTGACAGAGTGACCCGTCGGGCCACTGTTCCCCAGTAGTTAGGCGGCGCAGTTACTAGTGCCGAGCAGGTATTTTAGGGTGAGCTCGACGCAGGCTTAGAGGCTGACCCGGAGTTTTCGCCACACCGAGATGCCCAGCAGACAACCGAGGCTTACCAGTCCTGAGGACCCCGGCTCGGGGATGGTGCCGCCTGGCATGCCGCCGCCGACGCAGCCGTTTACGTCCGTCTGGCCGGCCAAGGTGTTGTCGGTGATCGCGAACACACAGCCGTTGATCGTGCCCGCAAGCACGCCACTGCCCCCCCCCGCGGCGGACATGGTGAAGCTCGTTCCCGCTAGAATGCTTCCGTCAAAGGTCTGAGGCGGGTTGCTGGAGACGCTGATCGTGGCGGCGTCCTTAACGATCCAGAAGATGTTATTCGCCTGTGCTTGGTTTATCAAATCGAATGTTAAAAGACCGTTCACGGTGAAGGCCTCGTCAATTTGGATAACGAAGACTTCATTTGGGTTACCCTGGGCGTCGAATGTCAAAACAGTGCCTGAGGTCGTCGAGATGGTGCCATCGGGCACGTTGTTATAGATCGTGTACACATTGTTGCCGGTGAACGTTTGGGTAGTCCCGAGACCGTTCAGCACCGACTGCGTGTTCGCCAAGGCGTAGGCCGTGGTGTACGCTGTTTCGAAGTCGCTGTATGCATGTCCGACGATCGTGCCCGGGGCGTTCGGCGCCGTAAAAATGGTAAACCCGGGTGCGGTCCCCGGCGGGAAACCGGTTATCGTACCTGTGGCCCCAACATTCCCCAAGACCACGGAGACCCCGGTATCCGAAATCGTGTGGCCGAGGAGCGCGAAAGAACTGGCACTGCCCAGATCCAAGGAGACGTTGCCTCCGAAAGCAGGCATAACAGCCGCCACAGCCACCACCAACCAAATCAATCTGTGTCGCATTTTTCCTCTGTTCGGGCGGAAGGCTTCGGCTGCGAAAAACTGCAGGGATTCCACCGGAATTCCCACTTTGTTTTTCCCTTCCGTCAGAAGTATACACCCAATCGCCTCCGTTTGTGCTTTTATTTGGGTGTGTCCCGAGCGACTCTCCGTCCTCCCTCCTTCCTTCGACCTGTTTGCTTGCCCGCCGGCGCCCTATCCGGCCGGGCAGGGGCGGCTCGGCAACCGGCTGGCCGCAGAAGCTGAACACGTTCAACGGGCGAAGGCTATGGCGGAATTGAAGTTGTGTTGGTGTGGTCATTGTCATCCTGCATTCAAGGTCAGTGCCGAAAAGGATCGACAACTGGTGGCTAATGCCGGCCCGATAGGCCGGCGCGGCGGGCCAGCCAAGCACGGTCCTACCTTGAAATCGGTACTCTTCATTACAATTGAAGCGGAGATGGGTTCTCATGATCCGACATATAAAGTCCCACCTGCTGCCGGCGGCCGCGCTACTGCTGGTATGCTTCGGCGCCGGCGCTCAACAGCCGGATGCCAACTACGACGAAGCCAAGGTCCCGAAATACACCTTGCCGGATCCGCTGGCGATGGCGAACGGCGAGCGGGTCCGCGATGCCAAGGCCTGGCAAAACCGGCGGCGGCCGGAAATCCTCGAACTCTACCGAGCTGAGGTCTTTGGGCGCACTCCTTCGGAACACGTCAAGTTCGCTATCAAGGTCAACTCGGTCGACAACCACGCCCTCGACGGTAAGGCCGTCCGGAAGCAGGTCACTTTCTGGTTCGCCGGAGAGAACCACGGGCCGAAGATGGCCATCCTCATCTATCTGCCGGCGGGCGCGAAGAAACGGGCGCCGGTGTTCCTGGGTCTCAGCTTCGCGGGGAACCAGACGGTTTCGGCCGACCCCGGGATCGAGCTGGGCGAAGAGTGGGTGCGCGACCCGGCCAGCAAGGCGATGGTGAAGCGGCGCGCCGCGGAAGAGTCGAGAGGCGCCGCGGCCGAGCAGTGGCAGCTCGAGAAGATCCTCGAGCACGGCTACGGCCTGGCTATCATCTACTACGGCGATATCGAGCCGGATTTCGACGGCGGCATCGAGTACGGCGTACGGCCCCTGTTCTTCAAGCCGGGCCAGACCGCTCCGGCGGGCGATGAATGGGGCGCCATCGGAGCGTGGGCGTGGGGGCTGAGTCGCGCCATGGACTATCTCGGGACCGACGCCGGCGTCGATGCCGGCCACGTGGCCGTGTTCGGCCATTCCAGGCTGGGCAAGACGGCGCTGTGGGCCGCGGCGCAGGATACGCGCTTCGCCATGGCGATCTCGAACGAGTCCGGCGAGGGTGGGGCCGCCATCAGCCGGCGCGATTTTGGCGAGCGGACCAAAGACCTGAACACCAACTTCCCGCACTGGTTCTGCGCCAACTTCCGGAAGTACAACGACCGCGAAGACCAGATGCCGTTCGATTCCCACATGCTGCTGGCGCTGGTGGCGCCGCGGCCGCTCTACGTGGCCAGCGCCGAGGGCGACCAGTGGTCCGACCCGCGCGGCGAGTTCCTGGGCGCCGTGAATGCCTCGCCGGTGTACCACCTTCTGGGGAAACAGGGGCTCGGAACGGACCAGATGCCCGCGATTCATCAGCCAATCATGCACACCGTGGCGTATCACATCCGCGCGGGTAAGCACGATGTGACGGCTTATGACTGGGAACAGTATTTGAAGTTTGCGGACATCGAGTGGGGCCACCGGGCTGCGGACCGGTGAACTACTTTCCCGCGCCCCCTCGACGCTCGATCTGTTCGATGGCCTTGGCAAAGTCG
>OCZT010006040.1_pt1 | contig 12026 bp, 11 predicted proteins | sample 1539031 | NCBI WGS metagenome assembly OCZT01 (sample SAMEA3539308, study PRJEB22396) | soil metagenome | biome: tundra; feature: field; material: soil | place: USA | collected 2010-05 | depth 0.15 m
GTGCCGACCTTTGCGGAGCTCGGCTTCCCGCAGGTGAGCGTTCAGACCTTTGTCGGTTTGGTGGCGCCGGCAGGAACACCAAGGCCTGTCATACAGCGCGTGCACGCGGCTTTTGCAGGCGCGGTGCAGACGCCGGACATCAAAGTCAAGCTCGAACAGTTGAACCAGTTCCCCGTCGGCAACACACCCGAGGAGTTCGCAACATTTCTGCAGGAAAACATGGCGCGCCTCGCGAAAGTCGCCCGCGAAGCAAACGTCAAACTCGATTGACTGCCGCCTAAGACAAAGCCGCGGAATCCTCTAATTTCGCTGAATTCAATTCCGGAAAGGGCCGAATTATGGCGCGTTGCGATTTAAAGGGGGCGCGGCCCTTTTTTCGCTCGAGGCGCACCGCGACGAGGCGAACTATGCACGACCAGAATAGCTTGCCGAACTTGGAGCAGTCGATTAACAACGTGTTTAAAGAAACGGGTACATCATGCACAGCCAATGGCGAAGCATAAGGCAGTTGTGCGCGGGATTTGTCGCGTGCGCCAGTCTGGCGACATCGAGCTCAATCGCACAAAGCTATCCTGCCAAGCCGATTCGCTTGATTGTTGGATACACGACCGGCGGTCCAACCGACACCACAGCGCGCATGGTCGCGCAAAAATTATCCGAACTTATGGCTCTTCCGGAGTGGGCGGCTCGGTGCATCTTGCCGGCGAGCTCCTGAAGATGAAGGCTAACTTGAGCATGGTCCACGTTCCGTACAAGAGCTCCGCGGACAGTGCCCGCGCGACGGCGTCTGGCGAGGTCGAGTTGAGTTTTCCGGGTATCCCGGGGGCGCTGCCTTTCCTATACGCAAACAAGATCAAGGCGCTTGCAGTGACAAGCATGAAGCGAGTCGCGATGATGGCGTCGACACCCACGCTGAACGAGTCCGGCGTGCCCGGCTACGACCGCTACGGTTGGTATGGCGTGCTGGCGCCGCTAGGTGCGCCAAAAGATGTCGTCGCGCGGCTTAACGCTGCAATAAGCGAGGTCGTCAACGTTCCGGAGATGAAGGGAGCGCTCAATCAGCAGGGTCTCGAGCCACAGACCAACACGCCGGAGCAATTTGCGACGTTTATTCAGGGCGAGATCGCAGAGAACGCCAAGTTGATCAAACTGATCGGCCTGAAGGCCGAATAGCGCAGGCATGCTTCAAAACAATGGCGTTACCGGAGAAGCGATGGCAAGCGAAGCGGTCTTGGCGAGCGCTGTTCATGAGGTGGCGGACGCGTTCGAGGCCAACGAATTATTCCAGCGCAATGGCTGGACCGACGGTTTGCCGATCGTGCCGCCCACCGAGGCCGGTGTTCGCGCCTTCCTTCACGCGGCCCACCTCAAAGCCGATCACGTGGTGGGTGTCGAACCTGTACGCCGACGACGGATCACTGCCGAGAAGGTGGCGATCGCGGCCGTCATGGCCGGGTGTCTGCCGGAATACATGCCGGTGGTAACAACTGTCATTCGCGCAATGTGCGAGCCGCAATTCGGTTTGCACGGCAGCACGGCAAGCACCGTTGGCAGCGCTCCCATGATCATCGTTAACGGGCCGGTGCGCACTCAGATCGGTATGAATGCGACCCACAATGCATTTGCCAATGCAAGCCGGGCGAATGCGACTATCGGCCGCACCGTGCGCCTGTTCCTGCTAAACGTTCTTGGTGGGCACCCCGGCCAGCTGGATCGCTCGACGCTGGGTCATCCGGGCAAGTTCACTTTCTGCCTCGCAGAGGATGAGGAGGACAGCCGATGGTTGCCTCTATCGGTGGAGCGGGGTATCCCCGCCGGAACGTCGGCCGTTACGGTGATGGCAGTGGAATCGCCGCACCAAATCATGAACGAGTGGACTCACGACCCGAAGGAAATTCTCGACACTTATGCGGCTGCGATCCGCGTCAATATGCTGACCTATTCGATATGGGAAGGGAACTACGCAATGGTAATTCCCTGCATGCATCGACAGATCTTCGCCGAGGCCAACTGGAGCAAGCAGAATATTCGCGACTACATCTTCGAGGTCGCACGGGTGGCGCGTAAGGAGTGGCGCACCGTGGGCAAAGCCGCCGTCGCGGGTCGCAAGGACGAAGAGCAGATCTACCGTGCGCTGCGGTCTCCCGATGACTTGTTGGTCATTGCAGCCGGCGGACCCGCAGGCGGATTCGGCGCCATCGTTCCCCCGTGGTATGGAAAGAAATCGCTTGCAGTGACAATGCCCATCGGCGCTTAGCAAACGCCGCAATAAGGAGAGATGCAATGACACTTAAGGTCCTGGATCCCACGTTGAGCCCGGAAGGCGCGCGTCTTAGACTGGCGCCGGCCTTGACTTCGCTCAAGGGCGCAGTCATCGGCATGATTGATAACTCGAAGATCGGCACGGAGCGCTTCTTTGATCACGTTGCTGAAATCCTCAGAAAGGAATACGGCGCGCGCGAATTCATTCGCCGCCGAAAACCCGATATGACTCGTCCCATTCCTCCAGAGATGCTTGCGTCAATGAGCGGCGCTGACGCCATACTCTCCGCCATCGGCGACTGAGGGAGTTGCTCGTCGTGCAGTTTGCACGACGCCATTGAAGCCGAGCGGCTCGGAATTCCCGCTGTCGCAGTCATAACGGACCGCTTCGAGCGAAGCGCTGAGATTGTAGCCCGGCTCAACGGGCTGCCCGGATATCCATTTGCCGTGATCGGTCACCCGGTCGCCAACGACAGCGATGACGCGTTGCGCGTCAAAGCCGAAATCGCGGTGAAGCGCATTGTTCCATTGTTGACTAAGCGTGATAATAAGTGAGCCATAGGAGCCGGCCGGCGCGCTGACCGAAATAACGCCGAAAACCCTCATCCCACGGATGCTTTGCCGATGCCAATATCTGATCTTTCCGACGCCGACATCGACGCCGTGTACGCGACGATTTCGGGAGCTCATGGCATTGAGATTCTGAAAGCCGACCGCCGGGCGAGGCTGCTCGAGCAGGAGAAGGCCGGCAAGATCTCCGTCGATGTGGTCTTCGGCGAGATCTTCATCACCAGCCGGGGCGGGCGGATACTGCGCCTCAAAAAGCAGTGATGAAGTGGATTGTGAACGTTATTTTGTAGTTCCGGCACCCCACGTGCTCAGGAAGGATCAAGAAAACGATGAACTCTCAATTAAGATTGGTGGGGCCGTTACTTTGCTCCGCTGTGTGGGTATGCGCCGCATCCCATGCTGCAGCGCAGTCCGCTTATCCGTCCAAGACCGTGCAAATAATAGTGCCGTTCACGGCTGGCGGCGGCGCCGATGTCATTGTCCGTGCTGTCGCTCAAGCGCTGGCTGACACTTGGGGCAGAAATGTAGTGATAGACAATCGTGCCGGCGCAAGCGGCATGATCGGCACCGAACTTGCCGCCAAGGCGGAACCTGACGGCCACACGCTGCTCGGACACACTTCCGGGTATCCCGCCACCGCTGCCATACGGAAAAAGCTGCCCTTCGATCCAGCACGGTCCCTTCTGCCGGTCGCCATGATCGCCAAGGCCCCATTGGTGCTCGCAGTGCACCCTTCGGTGCCTGCAAGATCCATAAAGGAGCTCGTGGCGCTGGCAAAAAGCCATCCTGGAAAACTCAATTACTCTTCGGCCGGTACGGGCGGCAACAATCATTTTGCCGCATCGTTGTTTGCGTCAGCGACAGGCATCAAGCTGACCCATATACCCTACAAGGGTGTTGCGCAGGCGGCAATCGCCTTAGCGTCTGGTGAAGTGGAGATGCTGTTCGCAAGCTCGGCCGCAATCAGCCCGCAGTTGAAGGCTGGCCGACTACGCGCTCTCGGCGTCACCAGTTTGCAACCCTCACCGCTCATGCCAGAGCTTCCGGCGATCGCCAAAGCGGGCGTCCCCGGATACAACTACGAACTGTGGTGGGCGCTATTTGCGCCGGCGGGCATCCCGCCCGGCCGGGCAAGCCTCATCAACGCCGCAGTCAACAAAATATTGGCGGGTGGCGAACTGAAGAAGTTTCTGAGCCATGAAGGCGCTGAGCCGTGGCCTCTCTCTTTGGGGCAATTAAGCGACCTCCTGCCGAAGGAGATCGAGCGCTACAGGAAAATCGCAAAAGCGGCAGGTATCGAGCCGGAATAATCCGAGCGTAACGGTTTATGGCTCCAATCGCCGCCCTTTATCCGCCAGTCCTCACGGGCCGTTCGCCGGCGTAACTTCAGCGCCAACGCGCTCGACGATCAGTCCATAGTGCTCGGGCCGGCGGTGCGCGGCGAAGTTGAACATCGTGCGTTTGAGATCGGCGGCAAGGTCCATGTCCGCATTGAAACAGATCACCTCATCTTCCTCGCTCGCTGATTTTGCTGCAATCTCGCCCGTAGGTGCGACGATCAGCGAGTGCCCGAACATGCGATAGCCATCCTCAAAGCCGCATTTCGCGGTTTCGACCAGCCAGGTCGCGTTCTGGAAAGCCATCGCCTGCGCCATGATGAGGTGATGATGCACACGGAGCGCAGGCGGTTCCGGATAGCTCAGGTTTTCGCTCGGCGTGTTGAAGCCGAGGGCGACCACCTCAGCACCCTGGAGTGCAAGCACACGGAATGCCTCGGGCCAGCGCCGGTCGTTACAGATCAACATGCCGGTAATGGTGTTCATGAACCGCCAGACGCGAAACCCCAGGTTGCCGACTTCGAAATATTTTTTCTCCAGGTGCTGGAAAGCAGCTTCCGGCTTATGGTCCGCATGGCCGGGGAGGTGGATCTTGCGGTACTTGCCTACGATGGAACCATCCGGACCGACCAGGATCGCGGTGTTGAAGCGGCGCGTGCGGCCTTCCTCCTGAACCCGCTCCGCATACCCGATATAGAACCCTATGCCGAGCTTCTTCGCTTCCTCGAAGAGCGGTTGTGTTTCCGCAGAAGGCATCGTGGACTCGAAGAACCTGCGGTCGACTTCGTTGAGGTCTTCGTACCAATGGCGCGGGAAAAACGTCGTAAACGCGAGTTCGGGAAACACCACAAACTTCGCACCCATGCCATGGGCCTCGCGCAGCAGGCTCACGAGCCGTTTGGTAGCTGAGGTTCGCGTGTCGGAGAGGTGTAGCGGCCCGAGTTGTGCCGCAGCAATTCGCAAGTGTCGGGACATACCAGCCTTAGAGTTGAGTTCCAGAATGTTAAAACGTTGAGCGCCTTTGCTGCGCGTTCACGGAGCGCCCTCCAACGGACTATCGAGGCCGTTGAAGAGTCGGCAGTTCACGCAGAAATATGCGGCGGCCGCGCTTGAACCCGGCAAGCGGCAACGCACATTTTGCGATGACGTCGGACGGCAATTCCTCGTTCCACACCACTAGGTCCGCTGCTTTACCCACTTCGATACCGTAATCGGTGAGCCGCATCACCTTCGCCGCCCGATCCGTGATCATCTCGAAACAAACGCCCAAGTCCTTCGGCCCATACCTCTGAACGACATTGGCATAAAGATTGGCGATCCGCGTCAGAGAACAATCCCCGTAGGGCGTAAACGGGTTCAGCACGTTGTTGGTTGATATCGTGCAGTTCGCGCCGTGTTCGATGAGCGTATTGGCATCGGTCACGCCGCGCATCACGCTATGCTCCATATGGCGTCCGCCATTGAAGAGGTCGGTCGCTGGCAGGACCGCGAGCGACACTCCAGACTCGCCGAGCCGCTTACCCACGGCTGCCTGCTCTTTGACCGGCATACAGGAAAATCTGGACCCGTGCCCAAATGCGACCCTACCCTGCCACCGAATCCGGTCCGTGATCTCGCAAACCTGCGGGTAATCCGGATTTTTCACGTCATGTCCGCCGTCGAGATGGAAATCCACGTCAATGTCGTAGTGCTGCGCCAACTCGAAAACGCGACGAATTTGACCGGGCCCATCTTTGTCATAGCGGATGCCGCCGCCCACCACCGGCGCGCCACGATTCAGGCAGTGAACCAGATTCTCGTCGGCGCCGGGCACGTCGGTCCAACCTTCCTGCAGAAACACGCACGGCTGGATATCGATCGCCCAGGCGTAATCCTTACGAAGCTGCTCGATCACCTCGAACCCGAGCAGTCCCACATTCGGGTCGACCTCGACCTGAGTCCGCATATGGGTGACGCCGTGCAGAACGCACTGCTCGATGGTCGCTTCGGCCCGCGCGTAGATGTCTTCCGCGGTGAAGGTGTGCTTGATGGAAGCGGTACGCTTCATATGATCGCGAACCATACGGTCGGGCTGCATCGGCACGCGATCGATGATCATCGCCTTGTCGAGGTGAAAATGGCTCTCGATGAGGCCAGGTGAAACGAGCTTGCCGCGGGCGTCGTGTTCCGGGCCATCCCCGGCAAGATTGGGCTCTACCGCAACAATGGTGCCGCCCCGCACGCCGATATCGACCGCCGGATTATCAGGTCCAGCGCTTGATAGCCTGGCATTTCGAATGATCAAATCCAATGCCATCCGCTTACCTTTCCATCTCTTAGAGCGCCTAGCATAATCGCGCGGAGTCAGTCTGCTGGAGGACGGACGGTTTTACCTGGACGGAATGATGGGAAGCAACACATAGGCTTGCCGATCACGTCCCATGTGGAGCGTCACCTTGCGACCGAAGATGTTGGCCGGCCGATCGCGGCTGTCATCGTGCCGAAAAGGTCCGACACCCGTGAATTGAGTGTACATGGCTGCGAGTCCAGCACCGGCGCCACAAGGGTGAGAATAATCTTTCCCCCTGACAGTTAAACCGATGCGATATCCAATCGGTACCACGATAGAGGTTGGCCAGATCTCCACGTCGAGTTCGTGCACTTCGCCCGGAGTCAGTGGCTGTTTCTCATCATGGGTGTGGTACGGCCGGTAGGGCAGAGTCAAATTTGGGTCCAGCTTGCGGTGAGAGGCCCGCAGCCAGCCTTGGGCGATAGGTGTTCGAGGATCGAGGGCTCCCTGAAATGTCAGCTCTGACATGTTCGGTGAAAAAACACGCACAATAAGAAAAAGATCGGCATCTTCACTCTCGGAAGAGACGAAGAGCTTTGCTGCCAGAGGACCGGTGATTTCGGTCTCCTCCGTCACTGGCGGCGCAAAAAATGTCACGCCGTCACCGAATCCTTCATAAGTGATGGCACCTTCGGACGCGGGTGGTTTGCGGTTGAGGCTTTGATCCTCGGGCTTGAGGTAAAACTTCGTCCATTGCGTGCGAGCAAGCGGCCATTCCTGTTCGTGACGTTCGACGAACTTTTCTTCGGTATGGCGTACCTGGAGCTGCACGCGCGGCTGCTTGTCCCAGCCCGTGTTCTCGCCCTTGAGGAAATGGCCAAAGAAACGCTTCTGCAGCTTCACGCCATAGTCGGTATAGAAATGGGTCCAGTGCTCGAGTCCATGCACTTCGAGCCACTTCTGTTGAGAGGCTGCCCGCCCAAAACCCTCGAAATTTCCCCGCGGGTGTATCCCCTGCCCACCCCAGTTGGCGGCGGAAAGCAATGGGACCGTGACCTTTGACCAATCAGGACTTCGGGCTCGCCAGTAATCGTCAAAAAGCTTATGGTCGAAAACGTCCTTGCTTAAGTCGCAACGGTTGGCTTTGAGTTCTTCCTCCGAGAGCGTCTCGGGACCGGAAATCCATTCGCCGGTCATGCGACTCTTGTAGCCGCGTTCTCCAAGTCCGTGTTGTTTTGTCGTTGAACGGTTCTGATACCAGTTAGCAATATAGGTACAGAAGATGCCGCCATGATGGCCAAACTCCCTGTAGTAATCTGCTGCGCCTTCCCACGCGCATATGGCAGCGAGATGCGGCGGCTGCAGGCATGCAACCTGCCACTGATTCATCGCATAGTACGATATGCCGTTCAAGCCGATCTTGCCGTTACTCCAGGACTGCCGGGCAGCCCATTCAATGCAGTGGTACAGGTCTTTGGTCTCACGAGGAGAGAACGGTTCGAAGTAACCCGGAGAGCGGCCTGCACCGCGAGAGTCGATACGCACGCAGACATAACCATCCGGCACCCACTTTTCCGGATCGACGACTTCCCAGTGCTGGTATTTGTTGGTTGATCCCGCTGCGACCTCCGGATGCCCTTCGATCATACGTTTCCACGGTTCGGGACGGTCGTCCTGGAAGGCAATCCATTTGCCATAAACGCCATAATTCATGATGACCGGATAATGGCCTTCCTCGACGGGCCGGAAGACATCACAACGCAGAACCACACCATCATCCATTTCGATGGGTACGTCCCACTCAATCCGCATCCCGTCTTTGATCTCACTCTTGAATTGGCTCATCGGGCTATCCTCGGCAGATCGGATTCGTGTTCACCACCGGCATAGGGGGTGCTGGGGGCGGTGTTGTTGTAGTCAGCGTTTTTGCACGTTGTTTGACATTGTTTACAGGGCGGTTTTGCTTCTAGGAATTTGTCGGATCGAAGTCCAATAAATTCCTAGTCCGTGAGATCGATCTTCACTTCCTTGATGATCTTCTGCCAATGCGCGACCTCGCCCTGTAACCACGTCTTTGCTTCCTCGAGCGAGGCGGTCGGTCGGCTGCGGATATTCTGTTTGGCGTACGTCTCGACGACCTTCGGCGATTTCAATGACTGCGTCACGGCTGTTTGCAGTGTCTGCAAGACGTCCCGTGGCGTCGCGGCCGGCGCAAAGAGGCCCGCCCACAGTGTCGTGCCGACACCGGGATAGCCGGCCTCGACCATGGTCGGCACGTCCGGGTAAGCGGGCAGACGTTCCTCCGCAACAAGCGCCAGCGGCCTCACGGTGCCCGCCTTGATCAGTGGCCCCGCAGTTGCGACGTTCATTAGGGCGAGCTGAACGTCACCTTTGGCCATGTCGGCGACATATCCCGTCGGCCCAGCCTTGAAATGGATCGCCGACATCTCGATGCCGGCACGCCGGTTGAAAACCTCCATATCGAAATGCGGAAAACTGCCGGCACCCGGAGTCGCATAGTTCAGCTTCCCGGTATGTTTTTTGGCATAGGCCACGACTTCCGCTACCGTCTTCGGCGGAAAGTCCTTCGTCGTGGCCAGCAGAAAGTTGGATATATCGGCAAGCCGCGCGATCGCTACCACGTCCTCCATGTAATTGATCTTCATCTTGTTCGCGAACAGCACGGGCGTGATCGCATTGGTCGACACGTTGCCTACCTGCAACGTGTAGCCATTCGGCCGCGCGCGCGCCATTTCCTCGATCGCGAGAATGCCGAACGCGCCAGGCTTGTTATCGACGATACAGGTCTGGCCGAGGATCTGGCGGAGCTCCTCGCACATGACTCGCGTGATGATGTCGGTTGCGGTGCCCGGACCGTACGGCAGGATGAACCTGATCGGGCTCGACGGAAATTTATCCTGCGCCTCGGCCACGCCCGCACCGCAAGCAATGCCGAGGAACCAGAGCAACACCAAGGACAGCTTTTTCATGATCTCCCCCTATGCCACGAAGCAGAGCTTGCACTCCCCGCGCCGCTTCACGATGAACGTCAATCGGTTCGCTCGGACTTTAACCTGATACACGGGCTTGTCAAGGCCGGAAAAACGAGTCGGTCGCTCCCTCGAATCGAGGCCGGCGGGTCAGCGGCTCCGGCCACCAAAACGGTACACGATGGTGCGCTTCGCGGTGGGCGCAGGCGCAGGGTGTCCGGGTGTCCCGGTCTTGGGTGCGGCCGCAGGCGCGGCGTGGTGGGTCTGCGCGGGTTGGCGATTCGGCCGGCCATGTTGCGGCTTGGCCGTGGCATCGTTAGGGTGCCGGGGCCGTGATGGCGCCGCAGTCGGCGCGCCGCGCCCCTGACTGCGACCACCGCCGGAATTACTGCGTGGTTTGCCCTGCGCGCCGTTGTTGTGGTGTTGGCCGCGTCCCTGCCGCTGCAGAATCGGTTCTGCCTTCGCGTGCGGATCCGGCGTGAAGCCGGGGACCACTTCTTGCGGAATCTCGCGCTTGATCAGTTTCTCGATGTCGCGCAGGAATGCGTGCTCGTCGACGCATACCAGCGAGATCGCTTCGCCGCTTGCGCCCGCGCGGCCGGTGCGGCCGATGCGGTGCACGTAATCGTGGGGGACGTTTGGCAGGTCGTAGTTGACCACGTGGGGCAAATGGTCGATGTCGATGCCCCGCGCGGCGATATCGGTGGCGCACAGTACCTGCAGGCCGCCCTCTTTGAACTCGGCGAGCGCGCGCGTGCGCGCGCCCTGGCTCTTGTTGCCGTGGATCGCGAGCGCAGTGATGCCATCCTTGTTGAGTTGCTCGGCCAGTCTGTTGGCGCCGTGCTTGGTGCGCGTGAACACCAGCACCTGATGCCAGTGGTTGGTGGCGATAAGGTGCGCCAGAAGCTCGCGCTTGCGGTCGCGATCCACCGGATGGACCTTTTGATTGGTGATCTCTACCGTCGAGTTGCGGCGTGCGACTTCGATCATGGCCGGCGCATTGAGCAGGCTGTCGGCGAGTGTCTTGATCTCCTCGGAGAAAGTTGCCGAGAACAGCAGGTTTTGCCGGCGCCTGGGCAATAATGCGAGGATGCGCTTGATGTCGCGGATGAAGCCCATGTCCAGCATCCGGTCTGCTTCATCCAGAACCAGGATCTCGATGTGCGACAGGTCGACGGTGCGTTGCTGGTGATGGTCGAGCAGGCGGCCCGGCGTCGCGACGAGGATGTCGACACCGCGTTTCAGTTGCGTGATTTGCGGGTTGATTCCGACGCCGCCGTAGACAACCATCGACGACTGCTTCGAGAATTTGCCGTACACGCGAACACTTTCTTCAATCTGCGCGGCGAGTTCGCGGGTCGGCGCCAGGATCAGCGTGCGGATGGGTTTTCGCCCATTCGCACTATGGGGCGCCGGGCGCGTGGACAGAAGCTGCAGGATCGGCAGGACAAATCCCGCGGTTTTTCCGGTACCGGTCTGCGCGCCGGCCAGCAGGTCGCCGCCGGCTAGCACTGCCGGGATCGCCTGGGTCTGGATCGGCGTGGGGGTGATATAGCCGTGTTCGGTAACGGCGCGAACAAGTTCCGCGGACAAGCCGAGATTTGCAAATGACATGAGATTTACCGAAAAACGATCGGCCTGTCGCCGAGTGAGGCGCCAGTCGCAGGCTGATGGATGAGGGAAAGTCGGAACCGACGGCGGCAGGGGGACTGGTCAACATCACCGCGTGCCCGCAGTATAACAGAGACTATGCGCTGACCTCTGGCTTAAGTATGGCCGTGATGACCCCATCAAAGCATGAAGCGAGTCGCGATGATGGCGCCGCAACGCGGCCGAAGGAACGACTCCTGGTCACATCAGGCGGATTCCCGTGGCTTTCACGACCTTTGTCCATTTCTCGATGTCTGCCTTGATCAACGCGGCAAACTCGTCCGGAGAGTTCGCGACCACCTCGAGGCCGTCTACAGCGAGCCGTTCCTTGATGCTCGTCGCGCGCAGTATGGTAGTGGTTTCCCTGTGCAGCCAGGCGATGATTTCCTGCGGAGTCCCGGCCGGCGCGAACAGACCGTACCACTGCCCCGACTCGTAGCCGGGCAATCCCGCCTCGGCGATGGTCGGGATGTCGCGCGCGGCGGCGGCACGACGCGCGCTGGAGACGCCGAGCGCGCGGAGCTTGCCGGCCCGCACGTAGGGGATCACACTCGACATGCTGTCGGTCATCATCGCGACCTGGCCGGCGATCAGATCGATGACCGCAAGCGAGCCGGATCTGTAGGGGACATGGGTCATGCGAATCTGCGCCATGCTGAGGAACAGGGCTGTGGCCAGATGCCCGTTGGTTCCGTTTCCCCCTGAAGCATAGAAAATCGGATCCCCTTGGTCCGCGCGTGCCTTCGCGAGAGCGATCATTTCTCTTATCGACTTCACGGGTACTGATGGATGCACGACCATCAAGTTGGGATTGGACACCCCCATAGTGATCGGTGCGAAGTCACGCAATGCGTCGTAGGGTATTTTCTGGTAGATCGCAGGAGTGATCGCGAACGCGGACGTATTTAGCAGCAAGGTGTAGCCGTCGGGCTTGGCTTTGGCGACAAC
>OCZT010006041.1_pt1 | contig 12025 bp, 11 predicted proteins | sample 1539031 | NCBI WGS metagenome assembly OCZT01 (sample SAMEA3539308, study PRJEB22396) | soil metagenome | biome: tundra; feature: field; material: soil | place: USA | collected 2010-05 | depth 0.15 m
ATCATAATAAACAGCATTATCCCTGATTTTTGTTCTGCAAATAGGACGAACAAGTACATTCCGGTAATCGGTTCCAACCTCTTTAAGAATCCTTGGCGCTTCTGTTGGGATAACTTTGTACAAGACCGTAAGGTCAATTACCACTTCGAGTCCATCTGCTGTTAAAACACGAATGGCATCATCGCCCTGTTTAGCTCCCTCATCCTGAACCCCCGACATTGTATAGTTTTCGGTTCTGACATCGAACATAACTACCTGAACCAATGGATTAATAATATTTAATCCGCTTTCAAGGATATTATTGTTAACTTTCCCAAACAACTTCTGTACACCTACCTGCCCGGGCTCCACCTGGATAACACACGCGATTGACATTCCAATCAGGATCACAATTACCCCGGCTGTTTTAATAATTGATCTGTACTTGCGTAACATCGGTTCATCCGCTTTGGCAGCTACAAAACCTATAATGAGAATTATTATTCCTACTACTATTACTGTCATAATTTTGATGTTTATTAATGTTAACAAAAAACGTAAAGCATGTTATAAAGGTAATCAGAAAAACGATACTCCAGTGGCTTCTTGCTTTTAATGAACAAATGAAAAATGTATCGCATTTTCAAAAGTCTGTTAAAAAAGAAATACGATTATGAAAAAGCTCTCTATCGAATTTGCATTAATTTCACTCAAGACAGACATCAGGAGTAACTCATTATTATCTTAAAGTCAGAGTTGTATGCAATACTGCTGGTATGGCACCAATGCTAGGTCCACCCCAATCGGTTTCATCACCATTACGGATGCGTAAGAGCTTAAATGTTCCATTCTCATATTGACCCTCTTCAACTTTCAGGTATTGCCATGCCTTTCCCGAGTTGGCTCCCAGGGGCTTAAAGGTAAAGTGGCAGAGTGTTCCGATCAATACAAATTCGTTATTACCCAGTTGAATTATCATAGCTTTGCCAATCGGACGTTTATTGGTTTGAGCTGTGCGCCTTCCGGAGGCTCCAAAGCTCACAATAGCCTGCCATGAACCAAGATCAATAGTCTGATCAGCACGATCCTCGCGTTCAACAACAGCTTTGATCTTGCCTTCAAAACCCCATTTTGCCAGCTCCCTCATCATTGGGCCTGCCATAGCATATTCCTGTGATAGCGGTGCCAGACGTATTGCAATCTCCGTTTCTCCTTCACCCTGTCCATTATCGTCTATGCCAAATGGAGAAAAACCAATACCACCGCGAGCCAGCACTTCATACATATATTTTGTGTATTCCGCACTGGACCCAATCTCAGGCACAAACAACGTATTATCTGGCCTGTTATACAATTCAATTACTTTAAGCACAGTATCAGTACCTGAAAGATAAATATCCGGAGCTAATAAGTCGATTGCCGGAGCAGCCACTTTCCATATCGGGATCACATTGTCAGTTGCGCCACCACTTTCGTATGTTGAGGCACTGGGGTTGCTGATCGGATCGCGCAGCGCTGCATTAACATACAATGGCAAAGGATTCACTGCCTTACCCGCCGCTGCAACATATCCGATATACCGTGCGACTGACCATGCATGGAAGTATTCATCAGCATCGTTTCCAAATACTTCACTCCACGTTCCCTTTGCATCAACCTGTTTCTTTAATGATTTGAGTACTTCAGGCTTTAGCAGTTCATCCGGAACAGGACCCTCGAATAACTTCCGGGCAACAGGGGAATAGTCGCGTACGCTACCCCATGCTCCGGGTTCATTTTCCACCTGTACCATAATAACAGTGTGTTGTGGGTCCGCTTTCTTCAAATAACCCATCACTGCTTTAAAAGCCATTGCATCGAATTCCATAGCAGCTTGTGTATGTGGTGAAGGCGAATCGACAGGATTACCATCCCTGCCGGTAATGTTAGGATATTTCGCTGGTTCGTGCTTCATCCATTCCGGCATATAGTGACTGCTGCCATTTTTCCAGGTAGCAAACCACAGAAGTACCAGATGTACTTTATGTTCCCGCCCTTGCTTAAGAAGTGAATCTACCAGTGAAAAATCGAATTTACCCGGCTGGGGTTCAATCTGCTCCCAGTAAATTGGAACTTCAAGAGTATTGGCGTTCATTGCTTTAACAGCAGACCATACTTTGGGCAGCACTCCAGGCCAGCCACTGGAGTTATGTGCCTGTCCACCCAGCATGAAGAATGGTTGTCCGTCAACAAGAAGAGCATGACGTCCATTCTTCTCGACAATCTTCGGCATCATTTCTGTTCCAACCTGTCCAAAGGCTGTACTGATTTCCAAAAATACAATTACAAATCCGGTGGATATCATCCACATCAATTTCCTGGATTTCATCATTCTGATCATAGTGTTCCTCCTTATATTTTAATTATCTGATTTATGCGAAACAATTTGCAGAGGATGTCACTTCGCCCCCATGCACAACTCCGATCCCATCAAATCGTTTACCATCCGGGTGTCCATCTATGGTAACAGATTGACCGTGAATAGTTAATACAAACAGGTTTAGTCCAAAGCACCATAATAACGATGGAGAAGAAACAACAAATTTAGAAAATCTGAAGAAGTATATTCGTAAGTTCATAGATATATTTATTATTGAATTTGATATTAATAACTGATTAGGCATTTCTTGTTTCTCCTTAATGTACTTAAGGAACTATACGAAATTATAGAAAAAAATAAATACTTCCTGACTAGTCTCTAATTAAATTATGTAAGTATCTGCTGTCAATAATCATATCCGTGAAGACTCCTCACTGACGGCGGAATTGTAGATGTCAGATAATTCGAGAACAGTTTTCCAAAAATTTTAATAGAGTAAATCTATATGGCGATAGAAAGAGGAATCTCCAACCGAATGTTTAAACACAAGAACGAGAGAAAATAGATAGATGCTAATTCCCCCTGGTAACATACTTGGTCACCAGAAGAATTTCAGAGACCGACATACCGGTATTCGGAGCCATATTGTTCATTATGCTCTTCCATTGGGTTGAAGAATAACTATCAGGGGAATAAAGTCCATGACACTTTCCGCAATTATTTATGTATAGAGTGCGACCCTGTTGCAATTCTGGCAATGTTGCATTTGAAGTGACATCAGCACTCGTAGGAGTATATAATGAACTTGAATCAGTGCTGCTTTTGGAACAGCTCGGTACAGAAACTAAGATTACAATAACAATTATAAGTAAATAAAAGGATTTCAGTTTTTTCATATTTCCGGTTTAATATATAAATTTAATACATCTGGGACACTACTTCTGTTTAATATTAACCGAGTATTAAAGCAAATATTGTTGAATAAATCGAATTAATTATCTACTTAAATAGTTGGATATGCTTCAATAATTACTTTTTGTTTGATAGAGTCTAAACCTTTCTTTTACTACTTTGTTAAAGTTGTTACATATGTTAAATAACGTTAATATTTACAGCTTATATGCCGAGACTGGAATAAAACTATAATTACTTATGTCATTAATAATAGAATTTGAAAACACAGGTGGTTAACATACCGAATGACAATAAAATATTAGCAGGAATTTTATCATTGGCTCACCCATAAATATTATAGATCAAAAAAAGAAGAAATGAGAATAAGACTATCATCGTTTATAATATCTTGTTTGTTTTGCCTGACAAGCGGAATTTATTTAAATGCACAGATTAAAGTCTGGTCAGTTGATGATTGTATACAATATGCACTTGAGAAGAATATACAGGTGCAACAAGCTAAGGTCAGCAGCAGTATAAGTAATGAATACCTGTTGCAGGCAAAAGCATCATGGTATCCTTATCTGAATAGTTCCGCAAGACAAAGTTACAACTGGAACAATGTTGTAAATTCCTCAACAGGAACTACTACTTTCAAAGGAACCGACGGAGTAAATATTTCTGCCAGTTCTGCAATGACAATATATAACGGATCCAAGATCCGTACTAATGTAAAGCAAACTGAAACAAATTATGAAGCTTCTCAATATAATATTGAAGTCATTAAAGAAACTGTGAGTCTTAATGTGCTGAACGCCTATCTCCAGGTTCTCTATTCCGAGGAACAGGTGAAAAACGATACAGATCAGATTGCTTCATTGGCAGAACAACTGAACCTGGCAGGTGAGAGACTGAAGCTGGGCGCTATAGCAAATTCAGATTATCTTCAGGTAAAATCGCAGTTGGCGACGGAAAGACAAACTCTGGCCTCAGCCCAGAGCCAGCTGGCCATTAACAGGATAGCACTTATGCAGATAATGGAGTTTCCTATAACCAGTGACTTTCAGATACAGCACCCGAATCTTGACAGCCTTATCAATCAGAAGCGGATACCTGATCCTGTGGAAATTTATCAGACTGCACTGGGGATAAAACCGGAAGTGAAAAATGCCGAGCTTGTCAAAAAAAGTACTCAATTCGGCATTGATCTTGCAAAGGCCAATTATTACCCATCTCTTTCTATGAATGCCGGCGTATCAACTTCATATTCAGGTTATCAAACAAGTTATTCAACGAGTTACCGACCGGGAACTACATTCGGGGATCAGCTTAAAAACAATATCAGCCCGTCAATAGGACTTTCAGCTTCAATTCCCATATATCAGAACAGGCAGGTCAAGACCGCAGTTGAAGTAGCAAACCTGAACTTAAGCAATGCTGAACTGAATGAACTAAACACAAAGGATATTCTCAGGAAGGCTATTGAACAGGCATGTCAGAATGTTGTCTCAAACCAGATTGAGTATGAAGCAAGCATTGAAGCTTATCAGGCAGTAAAGGAATCATATGATGTTGCTTCTGAAAAGTACAATCAGGGTATTATGAGCTCGGTTGATTATCTGATTCAAAAAACAACTTTTATTACATCTCAAAGTACTTTTCTTCAGTCAAAATATGCATTGATCTTTAGCTACAAAATACTTGATTTTTATGCAGGTCAGCCTTTGTCGTTCAATAAGTAAGAATAATTAAAAAATTAAATAATCAGAACTATAATGAAGAGCAGAAGAAAAATTACAAAGACGATAATTGTCGCAATAATTGCACTGGAAGTCATCTTAGCCGGCTCATGCAAGAAAGGAACAAAAGAATATTCTTTTGAAACTGCAATTGTTAAAAAAGGTTCCATAATAAATACAATTACAGCCACCGGAACTGTTGAAGCTGATACCACTGTCTTAATAGGTACGCAGGTTTCAGGAGTTATCAATAAAATATATGTGGATTTCAATTCAAACGTCCGGAAGGGACAACTGCTGGCTGAACTGGATAAAACACCTTTGCAAACACAGGTGCAACAGGCACAAGCCTCTCTTGATGATGCAAAAAGCGAAGTTGAATTTCAGACAGCAACTTACGAAAGATACAAGGCATTACTTGATAAGAAACTCGTAGCCCAGGCTGATTATGATCAGGTCAAATACAGTTACGATAAAGCTCGGGCAAATCTAAAAACCGCGCAGGCCGGTTATGACAAGTCTATTGTTAACCTTAACTATGCTTCCATCTATTCTCCAATAGTCGGAGTCATCCTGAACCGCGCTGTCGATCAGGGACAGACGGTTGCTGCAAGTTTCAGCACTCCAAACCTTTTTACTATCGGCAATGACCTGACACAGATGCAGGTACAAGCCAACGTAGATGAGGCAGATATTGGTCAGGTGAGGACTAATGAGCCTGTCGATTTTACTGTCGACGCCTATCCAAATGAAACTTTCAAGGGTTCTGTAAGGCAAATAAGATTACAACCTGTAGTAACTTCAAACGTGGTCACTTATACGGTAATAGTGAACGCGCCTAATCCTGAGAAGAAACTGATGCCCGGGATGACAGCAAATATAACTGTGCTCGTTCAAAAAGTAGACAGCGTCCTGATAATTCCGGGAAAAGCCCTGAGATTTACCCCTGACGCAGCATTTTTAGCTGAGTACATGAAGAACAATCCGATGGGACAGAGACAGGGAACCGGGGGAACCGGGGGAGCTGGCAGACCGGCAGGTACGAGTGTACCTGGTGGACCTGGTGGCACACCTGGACCTGGTGGCGCACCTGGAACTGGTGGCGCACCTGGAACTGTAGCGAACCAATCTAACCCCGGCGGAGGATTCCAGGCAGGTGGTCAAACGGGGAAAAAACCGGTCATTGTCTGGGTAAAAGAAGGAGATAAGGTTCGTCGAGTCCGTGTTGCAACGGGAGCTATAGACGGTAGTAATGCTGAAATAAAATTTGGCCTCAAAGAAGGTGATGAGGTTATTCTTTCGATGAGTCTGGCCAGTAAAGCAACAGCTGCTGCAGCTCCGGCAACAACAACAAATCCGTTTATGCCAACAAGACCAGCTGGCGGAAGAGGACGATAATATTGATACCACTTTTATGAAAAAGCTGATTGAAATAATAAAGCTGAAAAAAGATTATTATGTAGGAGAAGTGACAGTCCACGCGCTCAGAGGGGTTGATATGGTTGTAAATGAAGGCGAATTTGTAGCAATTATGGGGGCCAGCGGTTCGGGAAAATCAACGATGCTGAACATAATAGGATGTCTTGATAAACCTACTGAAGGAGAATATATTCTTGACGGAATTAGTATTTCCTCACTTAGTAAAAACGAACTGTCGGGTCTCAGGAACAGGAAACTAGGTTTTGTTTTTCAGACGTACAATCTACTCCCGCGAACAAATGCATTGGACAATGTTGAATTACCCCTGATGTACAATAAAACAATTAAAACAAAGGAAAGAATAGAGCGAGCCAAAGCAGCGATTGAATCAGTAGGACTTACGGACAGAATGCATCATAAACCTAACCAGCTTTCAGGAGGTCAGCAACAGAGAGTTGCTATTGCCAGATCGCTTGTTAATGACCCTGTTGTGATTCTTGCCGATGAGGCCACTGGAAACCTCGACACCCGAACATCTTATGAGATTATGGCCCTTTTTCAGGAACTTAATAATAAAGGTAAAACAATTGTCTTCGTGACTCATGAACCGGATATAGCAAGATGTGCGACCCGGAATATCATTTTTAAAGATGGCATCATTTTGAGAGAGTATGAAGTAAAAGACAGAATTAACGCGCTCGAAATGCTAGCCAGTATACCAGAAGCCGATTAGTAAACACGTGAACAATGAGTATTAGAAATCTTTTAAAAATTGCAATGAATGCTCTGTTAAGAAATAAACTCAGAGCTTTTCTGACAATGCTTGGTATTATTATAGGAGTCGCATCGGTTATTGCCATGCTAGGTATAGGTCAGGGATCTAAACTCAGCATACAGCAACAGATAGCCGGAATGGGATTAAATCTTGTTACTGTTGTACCAGGGTCCCAGCAGAGAGGTGGAGTCCAGTTCGGAGCTTCAACTATGCAAAGTCTGAAAGAAACAGATGTTACTGCAATTTTATCAGATTGCCCTGCAGTACTTGCAGCCACTCCTGAAGTGAGGGGTAACGGACAGGCAGTTTTTGGAGCATTAAACTGGCCAACATCACTTTATGGAGAAAATGAGAGTTACCTGCAGATAAGAGAACGGGCAATCACAAACGGCAGAATGTTCACTGCTTCAGAATTAAGCGGAGCTTCCAAAGTTTGCATCCTGGGAAAAACAGTAATTAAAAATTTATTTGGTGAAGGGGCAGATCCGATCGGGCAGGTTATAAGATTTAAAAAAATACCCTTCCTCGTTATCGGAGTACTCGATTCAAAAGGGTTGAATACTTTCGGACAGGATCAGGATGATTTAATACTTGCGCCTTATACAACAGTCCAGAAAAGAGTACTTGCTATCACCTGGGTTCAGAGTATCTATACTTCAGCCATCGATTCTAAATCAACTGCAGATGCCGCAACGCAGATCGAAGAAACGGTTCGCAGACAGCATAAAATCAGAGCATCTGACCAGGATGACTTTACAATCAGGAACCAGACGGAATTACTTTCCACCTTCAGTTCGGTAAGTAATATTCTTACTATATTGCTCGGAGCAATAGCCGGAATTTCTCTTCTTGTAGGAGGTATTGGTATCATGAATATAATGTATGTTTCCGTTACCGAGCGTACGAGGGAGATTGGTCTGCGTATGGCAATCGGTGGTAAAGGATTCGATATTTTACTTCAGTTCCTTACTGAATCAATCTTACTGAGTATAACAGGGGGATTAATAGGTATTCTGCTGGGAATTGTAGCATCAAAGATAATTGGAGCCACTATGGGATGGCCTGTAGTTGTATTGCCAAGTTCCGAGGTCCTGTCATTTGCAGTATGTACTGTCATCGGAGTATTTTTTGGCTGGTATCCTGCAAGAAAAGCGGCCAGCCTCGATCCGATAGATGCTCTGAGATATGAATAAGAGGTTTGTTTTAATGTTCGTACTCACATAAAATTTCCAACATTGTAACCTGTGATTGTTCTTTACATTGTATTTAATCTATTCTATAATTGAATCCCCGCGAATATATTGGCTTCGCCGAGCACTGCGGAGTCAGCGAATACTAAGAATCTACCTTAGGGGATCGAAGATTCTTCGTAACTTGCTGGGAAGAGCTTCAATTAAACCGTTTCCCGGAAAATTCGTTATAACGTTTTTCTATCATTACGCAGTTGATAAGCTTCCAGAATTCCTCTAAATAATCCTGCCCTCTGTTCTGATAATCCAGTTCAAGATCGGGGCCTTCAAAACAGGTGTCACAACAGATTCCTTGTTTCTCCTTATCAAAGCTTTTATACGTGCAAAAAGCTCCTGAAAACTAAATAGCTTCTTCACATAATCATCAGCTTCACAATCAAATCCGGTAAGTTTGTCCTTAACTGAATTAAGAGAGGTCAACATTATTATTGGTGTAAGATTACTATTGTTTCTTATTTTTTTACATAAATCAAACCCTGAAATGCCGGGAATGATTACATCAAGTATAATACATCATGCTTTCTATAAAAAGCAAGCTTTTCACCTGTTGTACTGTCATATGCAGTATCAACAAGACAGTTATAACTTTCTAAACCAATATTAACGAACGACGAAATCTTGGGATCATCTTCGACACGCAATATCTTCATATTCCACTTATTATTACAACGCAGGTTAAATAAGATCTGATATATTATCCGGAATTGACATTATTTTTGAAGTAATTAAAACTTCCTAATCCGTAAAAAGTAGTTTAATTACTTCCCGGTAAATTTAATTATCTGTTTCAGGATTTGCCTGATTCAGTTTAAGAGTGATTTTTTTTGATTCAATGATAATCCATTATGAATATCAGGATAAAGGATATAAATCATTCTTCTTTTTTACTCATGTTTGATTTATCTTTGTAATGAATGTTATGAATACTGATTATCAAATACCTGAACCTTTTTTATTCAATCCATTAAAACACCATATAGGATTTATAAAAGAATTCATTAATAACAATATTGGTAAAACCGGCTCTGATCTTAATTTACTCACTAAAGATCTTAAGCATCTCGGAACGTCAGTGATGGATATCTATACAGGTATATTATCAATCAGTAGTATATGCATGGAAGCAAAAGAATTTCTCAGACAGAACAACATTTCAGGAAGGGAGCGTTACTCTGTCTGGACTGGGACAAAGAATAAATGCTTCAGAATCATGAGCTTATCAGACGATTCGCAGTGGACCTTTAAATATCATAATAGTCCTTTAAGATTTGTCCATATTTTCCCAGCCCGGAATAGCCCGCATACTTTCAGGGTAAAATCCAATACACTGAAATCAGCTTTGATATATATTATAATTATAGGTAAAGATCTTGTTACCGGTGTTGATCTGAATAAAGTTAGGCCACTTCTCGGATTATCTCCTATCAAAGATTCTATAGATACCGAAGCAATCCTTGAGATGATCGAGATCCTGAGGAATTAAAGATTAAATTCATATACCGTTAAGTTCATACTCTCACTCCCTCCATGGTTTGCATTTACAGATGTTCATATCAGTGCAATTCTCCCGATAGATCGGGACAAGTTGTGCTTCTTCAGGTTACTCTCCCGCCTAAGCGGGACAAGTAGTGTAAGTTCTTAGTTTTTAGTTACACAGAGAGCCACAGAGCATTTCACTGAGGACCACAGAGGAAAATCGTTTTTCATATTGAATAAAGCATTAAATATAATAATTAGATTTATGAATGGAAATGTCAAAAAATAGAATCTATGACTAAAATGAGCCGCAGAACACTTTTGAAATTTGCCGGAAGAGGCATGGTCGCAGGAGTTTTATCAAACTCAATCGGAAAGGTTATGGCATCAACTCTGCCGGATAGCGCTAATGATGAATCAGGTCACGGCCTCACCGGGAAAATTCCTTTTTCATTAATCATTGACGATGGATCACCTGTTGATCCTCTTTTCTATGAGTTGCCCGGTTACGAGACTCCATTCCTTGTACCTGCAAAATTTACTAGACGAGTAGCGGATACTTTTAACCGGTTTGACCTCCATGGAAAGTTTACGGTTATACCAATGCCAAGTTGCCTCGGGCGTATTGACCAGTCACTTAAACGTGTACCTCAGGATCATCTGCTGGAATTTCTAAAACTGATACGCGAACAGGTTGCTCCCCGGTTTGATATTACTCCTGAATTTCTGACCCATTTAAGCTCATATGATCTTAAAACCGGAAACTATCGCCGTCATATGTATGAGGATACATGGATCACACAGGCATCAAAGGAAGAGATAGTTGAATACTTTACCCTGGCCTTCCAGATTCTGAAAAATGTCGGAATAGAGTCTACCGGAATCACCTCTCCATGGGTATCGGGTATAGATGTGGAAGATAAATATGCGCAATCACTTGCCGATTCACAGTGGAATATCTATAAAAGGAAGCTTACCTGGTACTTCCTGTATGCCGCATCCGATAAAGAGAAACCGTATCAGTGCAATGTAAAGTACAAAAACACTGAACGTGGTCAAGTTGTGGTTAGTGTGCCGGCAAATGCGGGAGACATTTTCTGGTCAATGGATCTTCCTGACAAAAAGGATCGTTCGAAATTTATTAAAGAGGGTATTGACCGCCTTCTGTCACCCGATGGAAAAACAGGCAGGATACGAAATCTGATTGATTCAGGTTTCCCTGTTGTAATAGTAACTCACTGGCAATCGCTTTACACACAGGGTACCGAACTTGGACTGGAAGGACTAATTGCCCTCGCAGAAAGGATTCAAAAGGTATTTGGATCTGACTTCGAATGGATTAAATGTTCCGAAATGGCCAAACGTTATGCTGAGACACAGACATAAAAAGAAGCAACCGGTATTCAGGCTGCTTCTTTAAAATTTAAGAATAAAAATGCCTGCTATTTCTTCATAGCAGGTTTTAATTCCGTCACAACCAGTTTAACAGTAGTGGTCCCGATGTTTTTTGCCATGTGCGTCACTGCAGGCAGATACATTGTATCGCCAGCTTTTATGTCGAGAACATTTGCCGGCTTGCCTTTGTCAGTAATCTCAAGTTTACCATCAGTCAAAGCATAGATTACATGATTAGGATGCTGATGCCATGCTGCTATTTCACCAGGAGCAAATTCAACCTGTAATACCCGTACCTGATCGTTGTCAAGGAGGACTTTTTTATAGACATTCTGTGCTGCTTTCACAGGGTCTTGTGCATACACATTAGTGCTCAACATCAGTAATATTCCAAATATTAAAGATGCTGAAATCATCTTGATTATTTTCACTTTGCTTAATTTTGATTTCCCCTACTCGTATGGCTTTTCAGTTTCGCCCCGTTTTTAGTGGTTTCCGGTCTCCACCTTGTTAATTTGAAAAAAAAATAAAAACAAGTCAGAATGCTATAAAACATATAAATTCAAAATTTGTTCGACAAAGTTGTCAACATCAGTTTTGTGCCAGGTTAGATGGCTGTGTCGGTTTTGCATTTAACTTAAAAAGGCGCCTATCAGCGCCTTTTTGTGATCCCGGGGCGACTCGAACGCCCAACCAACAGAACCGGAATCTGTCATTCTATCCATTGAACTACGGGACC
>OCZT010006042.1_pt1 | contig 12021 bp, 18 predicted proteins | sample 1539031 | NCBI WGS metagenome assembly OCZT01 (sample SAMEA3539308, study PRJEB22396) | soil metagenome | biome: tundra; feature: field; material: soil | place: USA | collected 2010-05 | depth 0.15 m
TTTCAACAAGAACGCGTCTTTTTTCTTCTCTTGCTATTAAACAAAGTCGTGCCATCAAAACTCCTGTTAAGCTGATTTAATTTCTTTTTTTCTAAATGGAACACCAAAAGCCTGTAGAAGCTCATAAGCTTCATTATCATTTGGGGCTGTTGTTACAAAAGTGATATCCATCCCTAAAACTTTACTTATTTTATCGACATTTATTTCAGGAAAAATGATTTGTTCTTTAATACCGATAGTATAATTACCACGTCCATCGAAAGATTTATCAGATAGACCTCTAAAATCTCTTACACGTGGTAAAGCAATATTGAGGAACCTATCCATGAATTCATACATTCTTTCCTGTCTGAGTGTAACCATACACCCAATATTAACTCCTTCCCTCAATTTAAAGTTAGAAATAGCTTTTTTAGCTTTTCTAATACTTGGTTTCTGACCAGTAATAGTTTCTAGTTCTTTAGCAGCCTCTTCAATTAATTTTGCATCTGAAACTGCGGCACCGACTCCCATATTAACAACGATTTTGTGAAGTTTTGGTACTTGCATAATGCTTTTATAATTAAATTTTTTCATTAAAGCAGGGGTAATGTCTTTTTTATAAAATTCGGCCAAACGAGTTGGAATTTGAATTTTAACTTCTTTTTCAGCAGGTTTCGTAGTTTTGGACTCTTTTTTAGTGGTCTTTGCTACTTTTTCAGTGCCCTTTACAGTTTTTTCTGCAACCTTTGCTGGTTTTTCTTCAGCAGAATCTTTTTTTGTTTTCTTTTCAGCCATTTAAAATCTAACCTTAAAATTAATATTAAACCATTTCACCGCTAACCCTGCTAATGCGAGCTCTTTTCTTTTTACCGGTCTTTTCATCTAAAATAATCTGTGCACCTAATCTTGTCGGTTCATTCGTTTTAGAATCTATCAACATAACATTGGAGACATGAATAGGTGATTCCTTTTCAAGAATTCCGCCCTGAGGATTTTTTTGGCTCGGTTTAGTATGTCTTTTTCTTAAATTAATACCCTCGACTATCACTCTTGAAACCTTGGGAAATACTTTTAATACTTTTCCGGTTTTCCCTTTATCATTTCCGGATATTACCATTACATTATCGCTTTTACGAATTTTCATTAACCTAAAATCCTTATAATACTTCTGGAGCTAAAGAAACTATTTTCATGAATTGTTTTTCTCTCAGTTCTCTTGCAATAGGACCAAAGATGCGTGTTCCTTTTGGTTCATTCTGATTTGTGATAAGTACTGCAGCATTTTCATCAAATCTTATATACGTACCATCTTTTCTTCTTACTTCTTTTTTCGTACGAACAATTACTGCCCGAGATACTTCACCTTTTTTTACGGTTCCATTTGGAATGGCAGATTTAATTGCCACTACAATAGTGTCGCCAACACTGGCATATTTCCTGCCGCTGCCGCCAAGTACACGGATACATCTACATCTTTTTGCGCCTGAATTATCAGCCACTATTAAATTTGTTTCTTCCTGAATCATTATTAAATAACTCCTTAATTACTTGGCTTTTTCAACAATTTCTACAAGGCGCCATCTTTTTCTTAAACTTAAAGGACGCGTTTCCATAATTTTAACTTTATCACCAACCTGGCAGACATTTTTTTCATCATGGGCCATTAATTTGGTAGTTTTCTTATAATATTTTTTATAAATAGGATGAGGGACTTTACGCTCTATGGCAACGCTAACTGTTTTATCCATTTTATTACTAATAACTACACCAATTCTTGTTTTTCGTAATGCGCGCTCCATTAAACTTTGACTCCTTCTTTAGTAGTGGATTTTTCAGCGTCTCTTTCCTTCAAAACTGTTTTCATTTTAGCAAGATCTTTCTTGGTTAATTTTAATTTTGAAGTATTTGTCAGTTGTTTTAACTGATGAGCAAAACGTAAATCCACAAGATTCTTTTCTTCCTCTTCAATCCTTTTAACAAGTTCTTCTGATTTCAATTCTCTTATTTCATGAATTTTCATATTATAATGCCTTTCTAAGTTTATTCATAATCCGGTCTTGCGACCACTTTGCATTTAATAGGCAGTTTATAGGAACAGGTTGCTAAAGCTTCATGCGCTAATTCTCTAGAGACACCTGACACCTCAAATAAAACTCTTCCAGGTTTAATAACTGCGACCCAGAACTCAGGGCCTCCTTTACCTTTACCCATTCTAGTTTCGAGAGGTTTTTTGGAAACTGGTTTATCCGGAAAAATTCTTATCCAAACTTTACCATCTCTCTTCATTTTTCGTGATAAAGCAACACGGCATGCCTCAATCTGTCTGCTTGTAATCCAGTGCGGTTCTAAGGCTTTTAATCCAAAATCTCCAAAAGCAATAGTGCTACCACGATAAGCTTTACCGGTCATTCTTCCGCGTTGTGATTTTCTGTATTTTACTCTCTTAGGCATTAACATGATTTATAAACTCCGGTATTTTATTCAGTAACTCTTTTTCCTAAAATCTCTCCGCGGCAAATCCAAACCTTTATGCCTATAGAGCCATAAATAGTTTCGGCTCTTCCATTTGCATAATCAATATCTGCACGCAAAGTATGCAAGGGAATTCTACCGTCTTTATACTGCTCAGTACGTGCCATTTCTGCGCCGCCAAGACGACCTGCGCACATAATTCTAATACCTTCGGCACCCATTCTCATCGCAGCAGTAATTGCCATTTTCATGGCTCTTCTAAATGAAACTCTCCCTTCAATTTGGTTAGCGATATTTTCAGCAACCAAATAAGCATCTAATTCAGGACGTTTGATTTCAGAAATCTGAACCTTAACATCTTTGTCAGTAACCTGTCTTAATTCCTGTTCAAGCTGAGTGATTTCTTTTCCACTTTTGCCGATTACAACTCCCGGGCGTGAAGTATATATCGTAAGGATAATATTTTTTGATGTCCTGTCAATAACAATTCTAGAGATTCCTGCTTTTTTAAGTCTATTTCGCACATAATTTCTTAATCTTTCATCTTCTTTTAACTTAACAGCATAGCTTTTATTTTCATACCAATTAGAGTCCCAGCCTCTAATGATTCCAACTCTTAAACCAACAGGGTGCGTTTTCTGTCCCAAAAATATCCTCCTAAGCTTTAGTTGCTACAACTATTGTTAAATGACATGATCTTTTCCTTATTTTATAAGCACGCCCCATAGGAGCAGGCGAAATTCTTTTTAATGTAGGTCCCTGATTAACGAAAACTTCTTTTACAAAGAAATCTGAGGGTTCATGTTTTGAAGATTCATCCTTATTCATCAAATTAGCGATTGCCGATCTTAACACTTTTTCCGCATCCTTAGAAGCATGCTTGGGCTGAAAATGTAAAACTTCGAGTGCTTTTTCAACTGAGACTCCACGAATAAGATCAACAACCAAACGCATTTTTCTTGGTGATGAACCGATATATCTATGTATTGCTTTTGCTTCCATTTTTCCTCAAAACTCTTTACTTTATTTTACCTTAGATGCTTTTTCTGCTTTAGTACCGGGATGACCTCTAAAAATCCGTGTCGGAGAAAATTCTCCCAATTTATGGCCGACCATATTTTCAGTTATATAAACAGGAATCATCTTATTTCCATTATGAACAGCGATAGTATGACCGACAAAATCTGGTGTAATAGTAGAAGATCTTGACCATGTTTTTAATATCTTCTTTTGATTATTTTCATTCATCTTAGAAATTTTATCCATCAATTTATAATCGATATAGGGACCTTTTTTAACTGATCTTGGCATAATTAACTCTACTATTTACGTCTTTTGATAATAAACTTATTTGATTGTTTTTTATGTTTCCTAGTCTTAAGCCCTTTAGCTTTTTGACCCCATGGTGATACAGGGTGTCCGCCACCTGAAGTTTTTCCTTCACCACCACCCATTGGATGATCAACAGGATTCATAGCAACTCCTCTAACATGAGGTCTTATGCCTAGCCAGCGAGATCTGCCAGCTTTACCTAAGCTAATATTTTCCTGTTCAGAATTGCCAACAACACCGTAAGTAGCCATACAATTTAATCTGATCAATCTAATTTCACCAGAAGGCATTTTTAACTGGGCATGATCACCTTCTTTTGCCATAACCTGTAAGGATGCACCCGCACTTCTTCCTAACTGTCCACCTTTGCCCGGTTTTATTTCAACGTTATGGACAAAACTGCCTAATGGCATTTCTTTTAAGGGGAGTGCATTTCCTACTGTAATATCACTTCCAGGGCCTGAAACCACTTTATCACCAACTTTTAATCCCTCAGGGGCCAAAATATATCTTTTTTCACCATCAGAATAATGGAGAAGGGCAATACGTGAAGTTCTATTAGGATCATATTCTATAGAGAAAACTTTAGCAGGAATACCTTGTTTATCTCTGTTAAAATCAATTATTCGGTATTGCCTTTTATGTCCGCCACCTCTATGACGAGCCGTGATCCTACCATGATTATTTCTACCACCCGATTTTGTTAAATAAACGGTTAAGGACTTTTCTGGAGTAGTCTTTGTAATCTCATCGAATGATGAATTCGATCTAAATCTAGTGCCCGGCGTAACCGGTTTTAATTTATTAATAGCCATTATTTTGTCCTATATTCAATATCTATACTTGCTCAAACAATTCAATAGTTTCACCTTTTTTAAGGGTAATAACTGCTTTTTTGGATTTTGCAGTTTTTCCTGTAAAACGTCCACTTTTTCTAAACTGTGTTTTCATTTTACCTGGATGATTAATAGTTCTTACATTAACCACATGAACATTAAATTTTTTTTCAATTGCTTTAGCGATTTCGATCTTATTAGAAGCAGGATTAACAAGGAATCCATATTTACCCAATGAAGAAGAAATATTGGTCATTTTTTCAGTAATTAAAGGTCTAATCAAAATCTGATGCATTTTAGGCAACTCCTGTTGTATTTGCAAAGGTCTTTTTTATCGATTCAACAGCACTTTTTTGAAGAACCAATACCTGGTTATTCAATATATCATATGTAGAAGCATTAGCGGCTTCCAGGATATTAACTTTAGGAATATTTCTGCCGGCTTTATAAATCTTTTCATTATAACTGCCTGTAAGAACCAAAATTTTTTTACCACGAATTTTCAAATCGCTTAATATTTTAGAAAGATCTTTAGTTTTAGTATTTTCAAGAGCGAAATCCTCTACAATGAGAATCTGATTATCTTTCACCTTATAAGAAAGAGCAGATTTTCTAGCAAGTCTTTTTAATTTTTTAGTCAGATCCTGACGGTAATCTCTTGGACGTGGACCGAAGATTGTACCTCCACCGACCCATAAAGGAGATCTTGAGGTTCCTGCTCTTGCGCCTCCTCGACCCTTCTGTTTCCAAGGTTTTTTACCTCCACCTCTAACCTCACCGCGTTCCTTGGATTTGGAAGTACCTTGTCTTTGGTTAGCCAGATAAGCTTTTACAGCAAGATAAATTGCATGATCGTTTGGTTCTACTCCAAAAATATCATCCGATAATTCTAATTGTTCACCGGAAGCAGTACCATCAATTTTAAAAATATCTAATTTCATTTTACACCGATTACTTCTTAATCAATTCTACAATTGTGTTGATAGAACCCGGGACAGCACCCTTAACTAAAATTAAATTCTGTTCAGGTAAAATCTTAACAACACTTAAATTTGAGATGGTTACATTTTCATAACCCATACGACCGGCCATCCTTTGTCCTTTAAAAACTCGAGAAGGATACGAGCTGGATCCAATTGATCCAGGAGCTCTAAGTCTGTCGCTCTGGCCATGAGTAGTACCACCCACTCCGCTAAACCCATGCCGTCTCATAACTCCCTGAAATCCCTTACCCTTACTTTTGGATCTTATTTTTATTTTTTCGCCTTCTTTGAAAAAGTCGACTCTAATTTCGTCACCGATCTTATAATTTGCGATCTCGGGAAATCTGAATTCCTTCAAAATATAGGAAGGGGTTAAGTTATTTTTCTTATATTGGCCTAATACAGGTTTAGAAATGTTTTTCTCTTTTCTTGAGCCAAAACCTAACTGCAGAGCTTGATAACCATCTTTTTCAGCAGTTTTAATTGTAACTATCTGACAGGGGCCTGCTTGTATAACTGTAACCGGGACAATATTCCCGTCATTGTTATAAACACTGGACATTCCCATTTTTCTTCCTATAATACCAGACATCTTAACTCCCAAATTCATTAAAGCTTAATCTCAATATCAACTCCTGCCGGAATATCTAACTTACTTAAAGAGTCGATGGTTTTATTATTTGAATTATGAATATCAATAATTCTTTTATGTGCTCTAGTTTCAAACTGCTCTCTTGATTTTTTATCAACGTGAGGAGATCTCAAAACGGTATAAACAGTTCTTTTTGTTGGGAGCGGGATGGGACCAGAAACAACCGCACCAGTACTTCTTACAGTTTTAATAATTTTTTCAGTTGACTTATCAATCAAAATATGATCGTACGATTTCAATTTAATTCTTATCTTTTGACCGGGCACTTAAAATACTCCTTTAATTAGACACAAAAAGGGAGTTGATAACTCCCTTAATGGTCAGAATTAACTTTTATTCTATAATTTTAGTTACTAATCCAGCACCTACTGTTCTACCACCTTCACGGATAGCAAAACGTAATCCTTCTTCCATAGCAATAGTAGTAATCAATTCTATTGATAAATTGATATTATCACCAGGCATAACCATTTCAGTTCCAGCAGGAAGAGTTGCTACACCAGTAACATCTGTTGTTCTAAAATAGAACTGGGGTCTGTATCCGTTAAAGAAAGGGGTATGACGACCACCTTCTTCTTTTGAAAGGATATAGACTTTTCCTTCAAATTTCTTATGAGGTGTAATAGAACCAGTTTTAGCCAGAACCATTCCTCTTTCAATTTCATTCTTATCAATACCTCTTAACAATATTCCAGCATTATCTCCAGCCATAGCTACATCTAATTCTTTTCTGAACATTTCAATACCGGTGACAACTGTTTTCTTATGTAATCCTAAACCAATCAGTTCAACTTCTTCCTGAATTTTAACCTGACCTCTTTCAACTCTTCCGGTAGCCACTGTTCCGCGACCTGTAATTGAAAATACATCTTCAACAGGCATCAAGAATGGTTTAGAAGAATCTCTATTAGGAAGCGGGATATAATTATCAACAGCATCCATAAGTTCCCAGATACAGTTATATCTTTCATCGGTTGTTTCCGCATTACTTGCGCCAGCTTCAAGAGCTTTTAAAGCAGAACCCTTAATAATCGGGATTTCATCTCCAGGAAACTCATAATACTTCAACAGATCTCTTAATTCTTCTTCAACAAGTTCAATTAATTCCGGATCGTCAACCATATCAATTTTATTTAGAAACACTACAATCTTAGGAACACCAACCTGACGAGCAAGAAGGATATGCTCTCTGGTTTGTGGCATTGGACCATCAGTTGCAGCAACAACAAGGATAGCTCCATCCATTTGGGCAGCACCGGTAATCATATTCTTAATATAATCAGCGTGACCGGGGCAGTCTATATGCGCATAATGTCTTTTAGCTGTTGAATATTCAACATGAGCTGTTGCAATCGTAATACCTCTTTCTCTTTCTTCAGGAGCATTATCAATGGAATCAAATGTTCTAATCTGTGATAAGCCCTTCCTAGCGAGAGCCATAGTGATGGCAGCTGTCAGTGTAGTTTTACCATGATCTACGTGACCAATTGTGCCTACGTTAACGTGAGGTTTACTCCTATCAAATTTTTCTTTTGCCATCTAAATCTCCTTCGATTTTATTAATTTTTTAATTTTTGTTTTTATGCGGAAATTGATTTTTTACCTAAAGTTTTTTCTGCGATTTCTTCTGCCACACTCTTAGGAACCTCGGAATAATGTGCGAATTGCATTGAATAAATAGCGCGACCCTGAGTCATTGATCTTAACACAGTAGCATACCCAAACATTTCCGAAAGAGGAACAGTCGCTTTTATTACCTGAGCATCTTTTCTGGCATTAAAACCTTCTATTTTTCCTCTGCGAGAGTTCAAATCACCCATTACATCTCCCAAATACTCTTCAGGAGTAACAACTTCGACATCCATTATAGGTTCAAGAAGAATCGGTTTAGCTTTTCTGGCTCCTTCCTTGAAGGCCATTGAGCCTGCAACTTTGAAAGAAATTTCATCAGAATCGACATCATGATATGAACCATCATAAATTTTAGCTTTGATATCCACAACCGGGAATCCAGCAATAACTCCATTTCTCATTGATTCCTGAATTCCCGCTGAAACTGCAGGGATATATTCCTTAGGAACAACGCCGCCTACGATAGCATTTATAAATTCATATCCTTTCCCGGGTTCATTCGGACTAAATTCAACATACACATGTCCAAATTTACCACGTCCGCCGGATTGTTTTACAAATTTACCTTCAGCATTAACCTTCTGAGTAATTGTTTCTCTGTAAGCGACCTGAGGTTTTCCAACATTTGCTTCAACCTTAAATTCTCTTTTCATTCTATCAACAAGAATTTCGAGGTGAAGTTCACCCATTCCGCTTATAAGGGTCTGTCCTGTTTCTTCATCAACTTTAATTCTAAAAGTCGGATCTTCATCGGCCAGTTTAACTAATGATTCAGATAATTTATCCTGATCGGCTTTTGTTTTAGGTTCAATAGCAATCTGAATAACAGGTTCAGGAAAAATAATTTTTTCCATAACAACAGGGTCATGTTCGGAACAAAGGGTATCGCCTGTTTTGGTAAATTTAAGGCCAACAGCAGCAGCAATATCACCTGCTCTTACTTCATCAACCTCTTCACGATGATTTGCATGCATCTGAAGGAGGCGGCTAATTCTTTCTTTCTTACCACTAACAGAATTCAAAACATATGATCCTGCTTTTAATGTCCCGGCATAAACTCTGAAGAACGTCAATTTTCCGACAAAAGGATCAGTCATAATTTTAAATGCAAGGGCAGTAAATTTTTCATCTGCACTTATCCTTCTTTTAACTTTATCATTTATTCCGATATGATGAGCTTCAATTTCTTTGGCATCAATCGGAGAAGGCAATAAATCGACAACAGAATCAAGCAGCTGCTGAACTCCTTTATTTTTAAATGCAGAGCCGCAAAGGACAGGAATTATTTTTGCTTCAATAGTTGCCTGTCTTAAAACTTTTTTAATTTCAGCTTCACTGATTTCCTTTCCTTCAAGATATTTTTCAAGGAGAGTATCATCAACATCAGACACAGCATCAAGCATTTCAGTTCTAAATTTATTAGCAACTGCAAGAAGATCATGAGGGATATCCATTTCGTCAAAGGTTGCGCCAAAAGTTTCCTCATGATACATCCTAGCTTTGAAAGTTATTAAATCAATAACTCCGGCAAACAAATCACCCTCGCCTATCGGGAGGTTTATTGGGATTGCATTAGCAGCTAAACGGTCTTTCATCATTTGAACGGCAGCATAAAAATCTGCGCCAGTTCTATCCATTTTATTTATAAAAGCTATTCTAGGGACAGAATATTTATCAGCTTGTCTCCAGACAGTTTCAGATTGAGGTTCGACACCACCGACAGCACAAAATAACGCAACAGCACCATCTAATACCCTAAGGGATCTTTCAACCTCAACCGTAAAATCAACATGCCCAGGAGTATCGATAATATTTATCTGATGATCGTTCCAGAAACAAGTAGTGGCAGCACTTGTAATAGTGATTCCACGTTCTTTTTCCTGTTCCATCCAGTCCATAGTTGCCGCACCGTCATGAACTTCGCCAATCCTGTGCAATTTACCGGTATAAAATAAAATGCGTTCTGTAGTAGTTGTTTTACCAGCATCGATATGCGCCATGATACCGATATTTCTTACTTTATCTATTGGAAATCTTAAAGCCATTCCTATCTTCTTTACCTTATCTTAAATTCGTTATAATTTTCAAATCGTATCATTACCATTTAAAATGAGCAAATGCTTTATTTGCTTCGGCCATTTTGTGTGTATCTTCTTTTTTCTTTACAGCAGAACCCTCATTGTTTGAAGCTGAGATTAATTCTGAAGCTAATTTTGAGGACATAGATTTTTCATTTCTTGAGCGAGCATATGTTTTCAGCCATCTCATAGCCAGAGCAGTTCTTCTTTCAGGTCTTACTTCAGTAGGAACCTGATAAGTAGCTCCGCCAACTCTTCTACTTCTAACTTCAATTAAAGGAGCTGCATTATTCAAAGCTTTTTTAAATACCTCGAGTCCCGGTTTTTTAGTTCTTTCTTCAATAATATCAAGTGCCTTATAAACGACATACCTGGCTACTGATTTTTTACCATCGTACATAATAGAATTAATAAATCTACCGATCATTATGTCATTAAACTTAGGATCAGGTTTTAAAAATCTTTTTTCCGCTCTTTTCTTTCTCATAATTTATTTCGCTTTTGGTTTTTTAGTACCATATTTAGACCTGCTTTTTTTTCTATCTTCAACACCGCTGGTATCTAAAGTACCTCTGATGATATGATAACGAACACCAGGCAGATCTTTCACTCTTCCACCTCTTATCAAAACGATTGAATGTTCCTGCAAATTGTGCCCTTCGCCCGGAATATAGGCAGTAACTTCCATACTGTTTGTTAATCTAACTCTTGCAACTTTTCTCAAAGCAGAATTAGGCTTTTTTGGTGTTGTAGTATACACTCTTGTACACACACCTCTTTTCTGAGGACATGCATCAAGCGCCGGAGCCTTATTTTTGGCCAGTATCTGTACACGACCTTTTCTAATTAACTGATTTATTGTGGGCACTAATAACTCCTAAAAATCTTATCAAAATCCAAAAAAAAATTAGACTCCTAATATAGTCCTTGCGTCAAATCTTGTCAAGCAATCTAGAAAATAAATTGCTTATTTAAGACGAATAATCCGGCTTTTTATAAAAAAGCCGGATTATTACAAATAATATTCAGAAATCAAGCCGGAGCTTTAACTTCTTCGTTGTTTTCCACGACAACTTGTTCGGCCTTGAGCATGATATTTCTATACTTCTTAAGCCCAGTTCCGGCTGGAATTAAATGTCCCATAACGACATTTTCTTTCAAGCCAAGAAGGTGATCTACTTTGGCCTCCGTGGCAGCATTAGCAAGGACTTTAGTAGTCTCCTGGAAAGAAGCTGCAGAGATAAAGCTCTCAGTAGAAAGAGCGGCTGAGGTAATACCCAAGAGTACATGCTCAAAGGTAGCAGGTTCAGCTTCCCGAGATTTAACGAGTTTTTTCTCTTTCTTCTTAATGTCAGCATTAATTTCCTTGAATTTAGTTTTGGAAATTAATTGGCCATCCTTTAGTCTTGAATCACCTTTATCCTCAACATAGACCATTGACATGACTTTATTATTTTCTTCAATAAATTCATTTCTATCGACGATATCTTCTTCAAGGAACCTAGAATCTCCAGGGGAAACAATTTTAATTTTCTGAAGCATCTGACGCACAATAACTTCAATATGTTTATCGTTTATTTTAACTCCCTGAAGTCTGTAAACATCTTGAATTTCATTAACAAGATATTCCTGAACCGCACTCGTACCCTTTATTTTAAGTATGTCGTGCGGATTTATTGGGCCGTCGGTTATTTTCTCACCAGCAGGTATTTCATCACTTTCCTGGACGAGAATATGTTTTCCAAGAGGAACATTATACTTTTTTTCATCCGATTTATCCGGAGCTATTATCATGATTTCTCTTGAACCCTTTTTTCTTGCTCCAAATTTTACCATTCCTTCAATTTCAGAGACGATGGATGATTCCTGGGGACTTCTTGCTTCGAAGAGTTCAGTAACCCGAGGGAGACCACCAGTAATATCACGACTCTTAGTTGTTTGTTTTGAAATTTTCGCCAGAATGGTTCCGGCACCGATCTTTTCACCTTCGTCGACAGACAAATAAGATCTAGTTGGGAGATTGAATGATTTCTTTTCTTTATTGGGAGATTCAA
>OCZT010006043.1_pt1 | contig 12021 bp, 14 predicted proteins | sample 1539031 | NCBI WGS metagenome assembly OCZT01 (sample SAMEA3539308, study PRJEB22396) | soil metagenome | biome: tundra; feature: field; material: soil | place: USA | collected 2010-05 | depth 0.15 m
TGTCAAACTTCTACTGCCACCCCGGCAAAGCCGGGGGATCTCCCAGGGCTTTTAGCTGCCGGGATTGTGTGCTTCAGCCGCTTTCCCAGGAGCAACCGGTTCCATTCGCCCCGGCGCTCCGGTCCGGGGCTTTCAAAGCAGGCGTCTTCAAAACTCTCCGCACCGATTGCCTGGATGTGCATTGCAAGATTGATTCGAACCACGCCGGAGACAAGCCACAGTCGCCGTTCGCGCGTTCCGCAGACAAAGCCAGTGGTGTTGAACGCGGCGGCGTGAGAGGAGAAACGCATGGGATCAGATGCCTGCTCACCTGGCCTTAGCCACCAAAGCGACCCAAAACTGAGACACCGAATCACCATTCATCTTTCTCCATCAGCTCGCTTGCGTCTTCGGCTTGCGTTGCCCTTCCAGGCTGTCATGAGCTCGGCTCAGCCGTTCTCGCAGGTTCGAGATCTGATTGTCTTTGGCCTGAAGCTGGGCGGTTTTCCGTTGCAATTTGGTTTCAAACTCTGCCACCTGGGACCTGAGGATTTCGACTTCAGAAGTCTCTCCATCGAAGTCAAGTGCGATTTGATTGGTCACCTGCGCCACCCCAGATGGGTGCGCAGGCGCTGTCACCCGATCCTACCTGGCCTGGTTGTAGTCCAATTCGGAGTCGGACGATTTCGCGGGAAGGCCCGTCATTTGATCGGCGAGTTGCTTCTTTTCGACGTCCAGCCGGTTGTAGCGATCGACCAGGGAGTTGTATTTGGCGATCACTTCGAGCGCCTTTGCCCGTGAGCCGACGTACGCATTGAACAACTGCGTAACCACATCCGCCGAGATTGCGAGGCGCCTTTCGCGTTCTCTCATCAACCAGCCGTTCGTTGCCAGGGAGAATCCGAGCACTAGCCCGAGTACGATCAGGCCCCACCAATAAACTCGATTGATGGTGTTCTCGAAGACCTCTTTCCGCCAGCCAACTACTACTTCTCCGTAATCCTTGTCCTGCGGGTTGACTCCCGCCAAAGTGGTTTCGACAATTCCCTTTGTCTGTCCTGTGCTTTTCCCGCGCGACATTGGATCATAAGAACTGCGTCCAGAAGCCGACTGGGGCGCGGCAGGAGGTTGCGCGTCAAGCCGATCTCCCGCCCCAAGTAAGATCAGAAACAGAACAATCGCCAGTCCAAGATGCTTCATTTCTTCCGCCTCCTCTGTCTCTTTTCTTCAAGGTCCGGTACCGGGAAGTTCAAGTTGAGCCCGTGCGATTCCGCCGCCAGCGTGTCGAGCTTTGGGTATACGTTCATCGGCACACGCGGCAGCCACTGGCTGCAGGCCTTCCTGATGTGCAGGTGCTTGTGAATCGTCCCAAGAATGGGATCGGTGACCAGCATTTCCATTTGGCCGACAGGCATCTTCTTGATGTGCTCGTCCTGGGCGAGAGTATCCTTGATTTCTGTCTGACTACCTTCCGTTCCTTCTTCGAATTCAGGATTGAAGACACCCTTCTTTTCGACTCGCATGCTGCGCCGCATCTGGCGCACCCTGGCGCTCGCATTCAGAAAATACTTGGCCGTCTCTTCATCCTTGGTGCGCAGCATGAAGGTTGTATTGGGGGCGCTGGCCACGTCGTTGCGGAAGCCCCGGCCGACCTGCAGCAGTTGCGGTGCACTCTGTAGCGCGAACAAGAAAGCCACATTTGCCCCTCGGGCAGTCTGTAGAATGTGCGCGAAGTTCTCGTACGCGAAGGGGGAGAATTCGTCCATGATGACACTGACAAAGGGCTGATGTTCGCCCTCTTCCGCTCGGGAATACCGTCGGCCGATCATCAACTGGAGGTTCTGGAGGAGCATTCGGCCGAGCGCGGTAACGGCCCGCTCGTTCACGTTCACGTTCAGGCTCATGAAGAGGATGAGACGATTGTCGATGACATCGTCGAGCGAAAGGAGCTCGTTGTATGGGCCAGTGATCATCGCCATTTCGTCCCCCATGAAGGTCATCATCTCGTTGATGAGCCCCTGGATCTTCGACACCCGCTCTTTGTCTTCGAACGATTCGAGCAGATTGCGCACACTCATGGTGAGGGTCATCTTCTGCTGACTGGTGATCGAGGCGTCCGTTCCCACGCGATCGAGCGCGATCTTCATCTGCTTTTTGAGCAGCGCCTGATCGTAGGCGCAGACCAGAACATCGTGGAAGTTGAACCGCTTTCCCGAGTAGTGGAGGACGCGAGCGATGTTCTCGAGGTAGACGCGCTGATGGCCTTCAAAGAAATCCTTCTCCATATTGAAGGACTCGAATACAAAGCCGACGTGCTCCTCTGCATTGCCTTCCGGCGCCCAAAATGGATTATAGCGCGCGGAAATCTCCGGCCGCGTGGGATCGATGATGCGAAGGTCCTGCATCCGGCCCGCAGCTTCAATCGAAGGCAGCAACTCGGCCAGAAGCTTTTGATCACCCTTCCCGTCGATGAAGATGATCGGGACTCCGCGCAAAATATCCTGTTCGATTATGGCCTCAAGCAGGTTTGTCTTGCCTGCCCCGGTCATGCCGAAGGCGTTCGATTGCATGGTGCGTGTGTTTTCCGACCAGTAGAAAGGCTTCCCGAAGATGTCATAGCCGATCAGCACGGATGACCGCTTCTCGGCTTCCTTCAGATATTCCTCTTCCTTGTACCTCGGAACAATGGGAATCGGCCGCGGCCAGGCTGCCTCCATTTTGTTTGTCTTGGTCGCCTTGAAGCGAAGTGCCTCCCAAAAGAAAAGGCACACCAGCATGGGGTAGATCGTCATCTCGATTAACTGGCCGGCAGCAACGTGCAGACGATCGTAGGCAAGAAAATAGAGAACACCGAGCACGCCAAGGATCAGCACCCAACCCAGAAGGACTGCATCCTGGGCGTCATTGTGACGGACATACCGAGGTTGTTGTCGCATTGAGCATTCTCCTCTGCTTCATCCATGAAGGCTGAAAAACGCCATGGTCGCAGCGGCCAGGATAAGAAGCGCGAGGCCAGCGACCAGCAACGGGTGGACCTTACGCTTGCCGGATGCGTTACGCTGCTCGACAGGGTTGAGGAATGGCCGGCGCAATGCTTCCACGAAGGCGCCGTCACCGGAACGCTTGTAAACAACAAGGAGGCGCGCACGCGCCTCCTGAGGAGTGATGAATTGAAGTTCTGCCATCAGAGCACCGCCGTGGCCTTAATTGGGTGGTTGCCATCGTTGGCGAAGACGAATTGATAGACTCCAGGCTTTTCGATTTCGGCCGGCTGAATTGTCAAGACCCCTTCCACCGTCCTGCCCGGAGCAACGTCCCTCTGTGGAACATCCGCTTCCCTGACTGTGACCTGGGCCGTTTCATCCGATTGGAATTGGTGGGTTGCCTGCTCAGAAATCTGCAAGTCCTTCATCGACGGCAACAGTTCCGCGTTCTGCTTTGGCGTGATCGTGAGGACACTCGGCGAAATGATTCGATAAGGGTGTGGACTATTGTTGACTACCGTGAAGCGCACGTAGAAAGAGTTCCCGTCGCGGACCACCTCTTTGATGAGCACGCTGACCAAATCTTTTGCCGGCCGCACCCCGCGAGAAACCACGGGAGTCGCCTGGAGCAGGGTGGAGCCGATGACGGAATCGGTTTCGCGCTGAATCTCATCAGGAGACGGCTTCGGCACTGCGGCGGGCTCGGTGCCTGGTGTTTGTGTCTGCGGCCAACCAGTTTGGTCGAGCGCGAAGGTCATGGACTTTACGTCGCCCGCCGCTTCCAGCTCATAGGCAGAGAACCGGTGCTCTGTCCACACCATGAGGTTTGTGGAGTGTCCGCCTTTGACCGGTTTGATGAAGACGTTGTTCTCGTGCCACTCGATTTCGACGGCGTCGCTGCCTGCTGCCACGCGCGTAATCTTCTCTGGAAATGCCAGGATACTGATGTGGTCGAGTGCGGTGTGGACTACAGTAACGCCGTTGGAATTAACCGGCTGATGAACGATACTCTGAGCGCTTGCCATGCTCCCGCCCAGGATCATGAATGCAATAACAAGTTTCTGCTTGAGCATGACGGCTCTCCTTTTTCTACCCCGATGAAGAGGAGGCCTTGCGGCCTTCTCTTCACGCGGGTGGTCTATTCACAGCCAAACGGTGTGAGTTTCTGTTTCCGGCCCCTTAAGTGGGCACCGGCCGACGAACTTCCTGACCCGCATTTCGATGTCAAGCAGCTCGCGTTTCGAGTAGCGGCGTCTTCCAGAAGCTTCCCATTGGAAGAACCACTGCTGCGGCGTGCGCTGAATCCGAACGGAAACTCGCACTCCTCCATTCGTTCTCTGCCAGTTCAGGAACCGCATACTGCGCTCCATTCTTCCCTGACACGCAACAGGCTTTCCACGCCTCCCGTAGGAGGAGGACAAACGATCGACTGTTGCTCCGCCAGGTGGCTGGTGGTTGGTTGTCTGCCGGCAAGCCATAAATCAACTTGTCGGGTTAACTTGGGTTCCGTTCAATTCGGTTCGATTTGCGATCCATACGAAGCAGGAATTCCTTCCTGTCTCCACGAACCGAGTAAAAGTTCTCGCCTTCGACAACAACCCTGACTCCCCGGTTGGAACCCTGTACCTGCGTGCGAATTCCTCCCGTGCGATTTGCAATCGATTCGACAAGCTCCTGTGGGAAAGCATGAAAAACAATCGAGCCCATGCCTTTCCCCCGCGACACTATCGTGTGGAGCGCCTGGCACCAGCCGACCCGGTCTTCCTGCTTTCCATCGCCCCAACTGCGGATGATCGATTGCAGGGATGCTGACTGTTCCCGGGCCTGCTCCTGAGCACGGCGATAACGCGCTTTCGCTTTTGCGAATCCCCTCTGCTCTGAGGTGATACGCTGCCCGTCGCCTGACCGCTTGGCTTCAGCCACTCGTTGAATCGCCTCGTCATGTGCCTTCATCTCCTGTGAGAGTTTTCTCTGGATCATTCCGTGTCCTACTGCATACACGGTGTTGACCAGGCGAGCTTCTTCGAACATTGTGCCGGTTACTGGATTGCCGGTGATCAGTCCGCGGAATTGCTCGATCGGAAACGGCTTTTCCATCAATTCCTCGATATGCTTGCGAAGAATGTTGTAGAGCCTCCCGATTCGGTCCGTGGGCAGAACATCGAGTGCCAGCGGCAATTCCTGAGCGTTGATTGACCTGGCGTCCTTCAGGGCAAGCCACGGCGCCGGATAAACCTGCTGACGAATCATTTGCAGCTTCTTCCGGTCCGCATTCGTGTTGTGTTTGAGCGAATCGATCTCCAGTTGCAGCTCACCGACCAGCTCATAGAGAAGGTCGTAACGGCCGGCTGCAACACAGGAACTCATCAGGTCGGTAATGACCCCGATCTGATTCCCGCGCGACTTGAGGGCCACGAATTCAAGAGAAAACCACGGAGACTTGGCTTTGACTGCCTTCGTTTTCGTGATCTCGTGTTCGTTCTCCATGCGGAAGCGGCTCTCAACGAATCGAGGAAACCGATCCCCATCGATCACACACACCCAATCAAAGTCGTAGTCTCCGCCGTTGCGTCTGGCAGTCTCTGAATGGAGTGTGTAGGTCCCTTCAAGCGTCAACTGGTCTTTCACAACTTGGGCTGCCACCTCGGGCTCAAGTCCGTGCTCTTCGATCAGGTGTCCGGTCAACTTCTCCCCTTGCAGGTGTTCAAGTGGGAGCAAGTCCTCTTTCATGCGCACGGGGTAACGTACGCACAGCCCGCGGTTTGATGGAAGGGTTGTGATGGCCGCCGTGAGAGGCATCCAATCGGCGCCGGATAGAACCTTGCCATGCTGAAGGACCAGGAAACCATCGTCGGCCAAAGCGAACGCCGGCAATTCGACTCCTCCCCCAGTCATCAGCTTGTAGGCCCATCGCGCCATCAGTCTGCTGAGTTGAGTGTGGACATACGGATGGCGGGTGATTTCTCCCGATCCATCCGCCAGCAACGTCGCCTCGACTACCCGTTGGAATTCTTCTCCCTCCGAGTCGTCGCTTTGGCGAACTTGCTGGCCAATCAACTCAACTACCTTTCGGTGATTGCCCTCTCGCCATGCAGTCTTGAGTGATTCAAGCGATTCCACAGCCTGCGGCACGATTTCGGTTTCAATCGAATCCATGGGCGCGTGCTGGAGTACCGTATAGCTCGACTCGAACTGGAGGGGACGTGACACTTCCCGGATTCCGAGAACGATGGAGCCTTTCGAGATCCGAGAGCCCAAACCGATCATGCTGGCGAAGGCATTCGGCATCTTCATACTGGGTTTGATCGCACTGTCGGGAACCACGATGTCAACGCCCAAGGCATCGGCAACCTCGTCGGTCATGACCTTGAAGCTCCCCTTGGCTTGGGTGTCAGCGAACGCCAGACGGAACTGGTAGAAATGCCCGTCGGGAAGTGAAAGCTTCTCAAAGAGACTTTTCCTGATCCATCCTCGGCAATCGTTGGTTCCAAGTTCAAGATCCTTGACCACCATTACCGTCGCATCAGCCTCCGCGTGTACGGCTTTGCAGCTGGACACAAGAATGCCGAAGTACGTAATGGCTGCTTCCGGCCATTGCTGGAAGCGTTTTGCGATCACGGGTTCATGTTGAGCGTCGCAGTAGTAGTACTTGCCGTTTTTGGCAGACCCCGAAGCGCCGACCATTCTGTAGGCAATGCCGTTGTGTGACACGGCCGTCATTCGATCCGCCACACGAGCTTCTTCGACATCGTCGAGAGGCTCGGTGGGGACACTGACCAATGCCACGTGGATGTTGGGATACATCGCGCCCAGAAGCGTGCGGTCAAGCCAGGACTCCTGACCTGTGCCAGGTATTCGTTCTTCAATCCGCCCGTTGGTGTCGATGTCTAGCATCACAATTCGATTTGCGTGAACACTTTGCATGTGAGTTCTCCTTGTGTTTCAGGCACAGGAAGAAAGCCATGTCAACCCGCCAAACTCCGGCTGACCTGGCGCGTCCCGTCCTTGGTTGAAGGGGAACTAACCAGGCTGAATGCCGGGTTAGCGGAACGAATCCCTGCGAGTTGGCCCGCAAGGTGGCTCAGACAACCAAATCGGAAAGCAATGCTTTGTCGATTGGTTTTTCTGACTTCGTCCGCTCGGTGCTCTTACGTCCGCACGGAAACTTGCTCTTTCTTGATCTCTACTGTTCCTTCCCTCACAATTGCACGGGTCTGCCAAACCTCGATGCGATAGTAAGGAGCATTGCGCTTGAGGGATTCGACCATTGCATCTCCCTCGGTTAAGTATTCTTCTTTGAGAACGAGGCGGTGGCCGTCACGGTCTCCCCCCTCTCCCAGATAGAACAGAACCCGGGAGCCACTCTTGTCCTTACCGCCGCCCGGCTTCCGGCCGCGCCGCTTCTCTTCTGCAGGGATTGCCGCCGGCATTGGCATTACGCGCGCCTCACTGCTCATTGCTGACCCCCTTTGCTTGCGCCTCCGTGTTGGCGGCAAGTGCGCTGTCTGCCAAAACGGCGTATCTTTCTTCGCCTTCAATCTGCTTGGACCAGTAATCCCCAATCAGCAGCCCGCTTGGGTTATCCTCCGAACGATCCAGATTGACTAGGCGGACGTGATACTCCTCGACGAGCTGATTGATCAGTTCGTGCTCATTGTTGAGCTTGCGAACCGTCCTCACCCCGAAGACGGTATAGGTAAGCGGCTCGCTCTTGCTTTCCTCGATGTGACTTAACTTGAAGGTGGAACTTGCCTGTTCGTCCTCTAGCTTGCCGACAGTGTCGTCCTTCTCCATCGCAGTTAGCGCGGAGCGGCGCAGATTCACCGTCATCTGATTCATCGCGTCAGCCCAGTTCTGCGAGAGCGTATGCGGGTCGTACGTCAGGTAGCGGGACAGAAAGGTTTTTACAAAGGCCTGTTTCTCGTATTCGTCTGGGGCAACACCCTGGGATCTTGCGGTGAGAATCGACGGCAGGCTGTGCGACTTGGCGCCGCCGAACGGAGTGATGACGCTCGCTTGCCCGTCGGTGCCGATACGAATTACCGTGGGAGGCTCCATTCTTGCGAAAAGGAACCCCGCCACCGAAATCAGTGCTACCGGGCTCATGATCCCGGCCAGCACGAGGTTTCGATTTGAGTAGGCCCGGAGGGCTCCATCCATTTCGTAGAACTTCGGAGTCTCATTCTTGAACTGTGTCTTTCCCATTTAGGACCTCCTGCACGTATCCCTGCTTGATGCCTGCGAATGACTCGTGCGCTCTTTGCCTTGATTCCTTAGCTGTACCGGGTCATGTTGGGATCATGGGGAGTATCCGGCGGCGGCATGCTGCCGCTTCCTCCCTGGCTTACGCCACCTCCTCCGTAGCTGCTCCCCATCGAAAACGTAGAATTGATTCCCACGCCCATAATGCCCACACCGGCTCCAACCATCCCACCCGCGACGGCCCCAACCGGACCTCCCGCAGCACCGACTCTTGCTCCATTCATGGCGCCATTCAGTGTCTTTGACACCGCCATCGTCAGACCAGCACCTACGGCGGAGAATTGGCCACGAAGAATGAATGCCGCCACCATCGGGATCAGCAGGATGCAAATTGCATACATGATGCTGATCAATCCAATCATCTCGACGCCGCCGCCCATGGCACCGAACTCCTGATTAGCCATACCAAAAGCGCTCATGTTGCCGTTGAGCACAGCGTTCACATCGTTCCCATGGATCGCGGTTATCAGACAGGCGAAAACCGCATAGATTACGGACCAGGCATTCCAGATCCCCAGGTTGAGTGCGTAGTATTTCGTCAGCGAATTTATCGCCGAACTCGGTGCCAAAGCGACCACGAAAGGACCCATGGCAAACAGGCATGATCCCCAGAACGTATATATGAGAGCAAAGATCTGAACTGCAACGGGAAAAATTACATACGAGATCAGCAATTCGAGTACCGTAATCACTGCTGAAGGAGAGAATGCTATACCTGCAAAAATGGAATCGTATCCCTGAGAACTCCAAAGAGTCTTGAGCCCGTTCCACCAATTCTGCGCCAAGTCTCCCGCGCCGTAGCTGCTATCGATGGTGTTAGCAATCTGATTAAAGCCAGAGAACAGATCCGAAAAGAAGCTTGACCAATACCCGATTACGAATGCGGCAATGGTATATCTTAGGAACGTTCCGGCGAGTGACCGCACATCGCCACCCCTGACATAGGCCTCGTAGATCCCTAGCACAAGGCAAATGGTCATGAGCACGTACGAAACAGTCTGAATTGAGGTGAGCAGACTGCCGCTGATACCGTTCGCGACAGATGTCATCATAGATTGGAACTCAAAGATTCCTGGGTTCATTATTGTTTCCTCACTGCCGGGGGAGAGTTAGAATCTGAGTCATCCTCTGATGCATGTTCTGCATTTGGGTCGTCGAGTCTTTGAGAGCGCCGCTGTGGATCGACAAGTTGGCGCTATTCAGGCGCAGGAGTTCCGCCACCCCCATCTGCGTATAGGCATTCGCTTGCACTACCCAAGCGCTGGCTTCAGCATCGAGGATCGGCGCCGTTCCTGGTGCAGCCGCCGCAATTTGTTCGTTCAGCTTCTGCGCTACTTCCATCTCCCGCGCGGCAAACGCATCAAGCTGGATAGCCTTTTTGATTGCATCCTGTGCCTGGGCATCCCCCATGTCGATCTGATGGGCCACGTTCTGAGGCACTGCGGTCTGGGGAGGCAGTGGCGAAAACACGCTCTGAAATGCGCGCCCGATGGTCCCGATGCTATTCGGGTTTGCGGAGAGCATTTGCCGCTCAAGCTGTTGAGGATTTGGCAGTTGGGCGCTTGAAATGTTCATTGTTCCAAGCTGACGGAAACTGACAAACGAACTCGTAAAACTGCCCGCCATCTGCCTTGCGCCGTTGATCGCCGACAACGGGTATAGAACTTGTTGCTGGAACTGCTGTTCTTGCTGTTCTACTTTGTTGATGGCCTTCAAGGGCGTTGCGACCGCGCTGTTAAGAGTGTTCTCAACCTGCTTGAGCCCCGCGAGAATGGCAGCGATGTCGATCCCAAATTGCGAGTGAGCCGGAATGACTGCAATTGCGCTTAGAATCACGACTCCAGCTCCAGCAATAAGGAGCTTCTGGAGAAGCACATTGTTGGGGAATGACTTCCATAATCTCATTGACCACCTCCGAGTCGATTCAGGATGCGCTGGTTTAGGTTCTGCATGTTGGTTGTAGATTGCTTGAGCACCGATCCGCGATGGGCAAGCTCCATGGCCGCTTCGCGCAACTGGCACGCGAGCAGCTTGTGCTGCATCGCGATGCTCGCCAGTTCAGCTGTTCGTGCCTCGGCCGCCAACATATCCGCTGTGCCCGGCTCTGTTGTCTGCGCCTGGTCTTCAATCTTTTGTGCCGTCTGAAGCATGGCCTGTGTAGCCTGATCGGCAGCGATCGATTGTGCCGTGCCGTCCATGGCGGTAGCGTCCTCGATGTCCATCATCTGCAAATTGACCTGAGGCGCAGCTCCGATCGCAGGTTGTGCTCCGTAGGTTGTTCGATAGGCCTGGCTGAAATTGGCGATCTGCCCAGTATTCGCACTGAGAAACGCTGACTCAAGCGATCTCGAGTTTGGCAGGATGGCGCTGTTTACATGGAGGGCGTAAACGTTGTTCATCCATCCCCGATAGCTCGATTTGATCGTGGTGATGTAGTTCCGTGCCTGCCCAATAAGAGAAATCGGCCAAAGAACCTGCTGCTCGGTTTCAAGGATCTGCGTCCGGACCTGATTGATGTCGGTAAGAGCGCCTCCGATTGGTCCCGTAATCGTGCCAAGGATTGCAGAGAAGATGCTGCCGAACTGCGCAGATGCGCTGCTTGAAGCCAGGAATAGCAGGAGCACAATACTGGCGCCGAAGGCGGCACGATTGATTTGTTGAGGTGACTTCATAGGACCCCTTCAACCTCCATCACTGAATTCATCTCGTTCTCTTCTTGCGCCGCAAGCGGAGCCGCAGAAGCGGTGTCCATTTTCCTGGGGGCAGGCACTCCCATGCGGTTAACATCGCCGGACCGCTCTTCGGGCAACTCCGGCAGGTCAGAAATGCCATTCGGAAAGAGTCTCCCCAGCTCCTCGTAGCGCTCAATCAGGCTCATATCCGGATGAGTCGCGAGCCACCATTGCCGGTACCAGCGCTCGCGCGGATAGGTGGTTAGCAGCCAATACTCAAGCGGCGTGGGGACGATGTGGAGACTGTGAGTGGTCTCGGATTTTTCCCCGATAACGATCAGAAACTCGCTCTTCTTGCCCTTCTCCGTCATGCCCAGGCCTTTAACGCGGTTGAGCGTTGTCTCGTTCAAGTGCACGAAATGCCGGAGCACGTCGAAGTTCCCCTTCTGGCGGCCGATCATCTTGATTGCGGTGGTGGCAAGAATGGCGCCACCGAACTCGTTCGGCTTGTCAGGCGTTCCCGTGAAATCCTCGACCGCCTGAGAGATCCCCCACACACACGCGTTGCGCTTTCTAGCAGTGCGAAATAGCTGCACGACAACCGGCGCCAGGCTTCGAGACTGCAAGAGCGACCAGCACTCGTCCAGAACCGTGATGCAACGCTTGTTCGTCTTGCCCTGCGCCCGTTTTGTCGTGGTATAGGCGATCAGGAGGCTCATCGCAACTTCGAGCTTGGGATCGTCCTTCAGTTGCTCTACATTGAAATAAAGCCAAGGAGTCGACATATCGATGGTGGTTGGTCGATCGAACAGGCGCGCATACATCCCGTTGTTCACCCAGGCCCGCATTTTGGCCGCGGCGATCCGCGCCGCCTCGTTTACGCGTGGATTCTTGTCTTCGTCGTAGTAATTCTGAAGCTCGTCATAAAGGTCGCTGTAGAGGGGGATAGGGTTGTCGAGCCGCATTTGCGCTCGGGCATAAGTCTTTCGAATCGCGTTCATGATCATGTTGTCCAGAAGATCCGTATCGCCCTCGCCGCTGTCGCCGATCATGAAGCGGCTGAGATTCTGTAAGTATCCTCCGGCAAAGCCGGAGGCTTTACGGTTGCTGGCCCCTCAAAGGGG
>OCZT010006044.1_pt1 | contig 12019 bp, 12 predicted proteins | sample 1539031 | NCBI WGS metagenome assembly OCZT01 (sample SAMEA3539308, study PRJEB22396) | soil metagenome | biome: tundra; feature: field; material: soil | place: USA | collected 2010-05 | depth 0.15 m
GGTGTCGCCGCCGTGATCAGCCGCGCGCTCGACTGCAGGACGGTCGCGATCTCCCGGAGTCCGTTCACCTTGAGCGTCGAACCGGTGGAGGTGAGATCGACGATGAGGTCCGCGATTCCGAGGTGCGGGGCGACCTCGACGGCGCCGGAAACGGGAACGACCTGCACCGTCTTGCCTGCTGCCGCGAAAAAGCTCCGGGTCAGATTCGGAAAGACCGTCGCGATTCGCGGCGAACCCTGAAGGTCGTTCAGCGAGCGGATTCCTCCCTCTTCGCGGGCGGCAACGACCAGCCGACACCGTCCGAACTCGAGATCGAGGCGCGATTCGAGCGCCCGTTCGGATTCGGCAACCAGGTCCCATCCGGTAATGCCGGCATCCGCGGCGCCGTCGGCGACGAATTCGGGAATGTCCTGGGCGCGCACGAAGATGGCCTCGAACTCGCCGCCGAGCGATGCCGTGAGGGCGCGCTCACTGCTGGCCCTGACCTCGAGGCCTGCGTCGTTGAGCAGCTCACGGCAGTCCTGGTTGAGCCGGCCTTTGTTGGGAAGTGCTATGCGAAGCATGGAATTGAACCCGAAAGATCAAAGATGGGAGAAGTTGGTGACTGAAAATAGAAAAAGCCCGTCCGCTGGGACGGGCCGGGCTCGGAGCAGGGTGTCGAACGCGCCGTTAAGCGGTCATCCGGACACGTGCGACCTCGCCGCGGCCCGTGGGCCGTGGTGGAGATGCACATGGTGGAGGATTCGCTCGCGCATGATTGCACGAAGGCTAGCCGGGCACAGGGCCGCAGTCAACCAATTGGCCGAATTAAGGAAGGACGGAGGGGCAATCCGACGAGGCAAAAGATTGCATTTCGGTGTGGTTGTGAATAATTTCACATACGGCGTATTCGCTTCGCGCTCAGCATGTCAACCATTCATTGTGTTCGGTTCTGGAGGCCTCAAGTAATGCGGTTCCTCGGTGTAGCGCTTGTCTCGAGCGCTGTTGTTCTCGGCGCGTGCGTTGGTGGTGCCAAGCAGGATGCAGCGCCTGCGGCGTCGACGCCGGCAGCGGCGGCTCCCGCAGCGGCTCCGGCCGCGGCTGGTACGGCGCTCCCCATCACGGGCAAGACGTGGGAAGTGAAGATGGTAGGCGACGGCAACGCCTATAAGTTCGTTCCCGCCGATCTCACGATCAGAGCGGGCGACGGAATCAAGTTCACGGTCGTCTCGATCCCGCCGCACAACGTTGCCTTCGATCCGGCCCTGGTTCCCGCCGACGTGAAGGGCCAGCTCGACGCGAACATGGGTGCGAACAAGCTCGGCGAGCTCTCGAGCGCGCTATTGCTCAATATCGGCGACGCGGTCACGATCTCGTTCGCCGGCATCAAGCCCGGCAAGTACGAGTTCCACTGCACGCCGCATCTCGCGATGAACATGAAGGGAACGGTCACGGTCACGCCGTAAGCACACGCAACTGTTCGACGTGACGGGCGCCCGGGTCATCGGGCGCCCGTTTGCGTTTCGCCGCTGGAGCACCGAGCGCGTTACTTTCGTCATCTCCATGCCCGCTTCATCAGCGCCTCCAGTCGCATCACGCCCTGAATGGCTTGGCGCGCGCGCCGCGCTCGCGGGACGCCGGAGCGGACGGTTCGCCGTCGGCACCGTCGCGACGTTCATTGTGGTGCTGGTCGTGCTGTTCTTCGTGCCGAAGGGCGGTGGCGGTTCGCGCGCCGGCGCGGCACCAGCCGAACGCGAGGACACCGCCTCGCTGCTGCTGCGCGCCGACAGCGCACACCGCACCGCGGCGCACGCGGACTCGGAGCACACGGCGACGGTGCTGGCCTCGGAGTATCTCGCCAGCGAACCCGCCGGCCTCACGGCGGTGCAGCGCATCAAGCGCGATTCACTTCAGCTCCTCGCGACGGAACTCGACGCGCTGATCGCGCGCGCGGCGAACGCGCCGCTTCCGGCGTCGTACCGCGCGCTCGTCGCGGCGAACGCGCTGCATGGAGACACGCGGACGGCGAGGCTCACCGACTCGCTCGACGCGCTCGAGAAGCGCCGCGCCGCGCTCACGCCGACAGGCGGCGCCGACCTGCCATACGCAGATCTCACCGCGAGCGTGAACGCGGTGGGCATTGCGATCCGCGACGCCGCGGTGCGCCGCCGCGGATCGCTCGCGCGCAGCATGTCGGATCTCGACGCGGCCGCGAATGGAAACGCCGCGCCGATCGACACCGCCGGGCCGCGCCTCGTGCGCGACAACGCGCGCGCCGTCGCATCGACGATCGATTCCGCGCTGAGCGCGGCCCGCCGGCGAAACGCGGCCACCGACCAGGGCGCCCTCGCGGCGAAAGAGCGGGCGAACCAGCGCGTACCGCCGATCGCGATGCTTTTCGCCGCGATGGTACTCGCCGTGATCGCGGGATTCTCGTTCAATCTTTCCGCGGAGCTGAGCCGACCCACGCTCGCCACGCCGCGTGAAGCCGAACGCGTCGCGCGCGCGCCGATCCTCGCCGTCGTGCGCGAGGCGGATCGCGCGCCGCGCGTCGGCGGCATCGATCCGTTCCGCATGCTCTATCTCGGACTCACGGCGACGGGAACACGCACCAGGACGGTGGTCGTGAGCGGCGACGACCGCGCAGTCGTCGCGACGGTTGCCGGCCGCCTCGCACTCGCCGCGGCCGCGGATGCGCGCGCGACACTGGTGGTGGACGTCGACGCGGAGGGAAGTTCCGTCGCGGGATACTACGGCGAGCATCCCGAGCCCGGACTTTCCGACGCGCTCGCCGGCGTGCGACTTTGGCGGGAAGTCACGCGGCCGATCGGAGCGAGCGACGGCTTGTCGATCGACGTCATTCCCGGCGGAGCGATCCGGCCGGACGAGCCTGATCGCGCTACGAAGGAGTCCGCGCGCGAGGAATTCGCGCGATTCCGCGCGGAGTACGACTTCTGCGTGATCGTCGCGCCGACGCAATCGTCGCTGGTTCTGGTCTGCTCTCTCGTAGACAAGCCGGTGACCGTACTCTGTGCTGAAGTCGGGCGCACCGGACTCTCGCGGCTGCAGGCCGCCGCCACGCAACTTCGCGAGTCGGGGGCCGTGCTGCACGGACTCGCAGTCTGGGACGCGGAGTTGCCACACCTGGCACCGCGCAACGAACTTATGACGAAGGCCATGGCAGCGCGCGTGCGTCGCCCGACTCCGGAGGGACAGTGACGGGCTATTCCGACCGCATCAATCACGCGTTCGCGTTCGCGGCGAAACATCATGATCGCCAGGTACGAAAAGGCACCGCCCTGCCCTACGTCACGCACCCCGCGAACGTCGCGATCATCCTGACGCGCTACGACCGCGATGACGACACCGTCATCGCCGGCATACTTCACGACGTCATCGAAGACTGCGTGCGCGAGGGATGGACGCAGGAGATGCTCGAGGAGCGCATCGGTGAGAAATTCGGAGCCGGCGTGCTCGAGGCTGTGCTCGCGGTGACGCATCGCCGCGTGGACGAGCTCGGCAACGAGCTCGACAAAGGCGAGCAAGGAGTCGATTACCTGCGCCGTCTCGAGAGCGCGAGCGAGTCCGCGCGTTGGGTGTGCGCGGCCGACAAGGTGCACAACGGCAGTTCGATTCTCGCCGACTTGCGCCGTACGTTGGATCCAGACACGGTGTGGAGTCGTTTCTCGGTTGGACGCGAGGGAACGATCCGCTGGTATCGCGCCGTGTACGAACGCCTCAGAGAGGTTGGCTTCAACGGGCCAATCCTCGAGGAACTGCGAGACGTGGCGGAAGCGCTGGAGCACTACTCGACCTGAACCGCGCCACCGCCGCGGCCGGTCTATCCGGAGGTGCTACTCGTCCGCCGGATACCGTGCCTCGACGTACTCGTTCAGGATGGCCAGGAACTCCGGCACTATCTCCTCGCCTTTGAGCGTGACCCTCAGAGCGCCATCCACATAGACAGGCGCCTTCGGATCCTCGGCCGTTCCGGGCAGCGAAATCCCGATGTTCGCGTGCTTCGATTCGCCCGGACCGTTCACGACGCATCCCATCACCGCGACTTTCATCTCCTCCACGCCGGGATGACGCTCGCGCCAAGCAGGCATCTGCTCGCGCAGATATCCCTGGATGTCCTCCGCCATCTTCTGGAAGAGCGTGCTCGTCGTGCGCCCACACCCGGGACACGCAGTCACCTGCGGCGTGAAGCTCCGAAGGCCCAGCGACTGAAGCACCTGCTGCGCCACGAGCACTTCTTCCGTGCGATCGCCGCCGGGACTCGGCGTGAGCGACGCGCGAATCGTATCCCCGATTCCCTCCTCCAGCACGAGTGAAAGGGCCGCGGTCGTCGCGACGATTCCCTTCATGCCAAGCCCGGCCTCGGTGAGGCCGAGATGAAGCGGGTAGTCACAGCGCACCGCGAGCCGCCGATAACACTCGAGCAGGTCCTGCACCTGCGAGATCTTGGCCGAGATGATGATGCGGTCATGGCCGAGTCCCGTCTCCTCGGCGAGCGCGGCGGAGCGCAGCGCGCTCTCGATCATCGCTTCCATATAGACGTCCTTCGCGTCCCGCGGACTCGAGTCCTTCGCGTTCGCATCCATCATCGACGTCAGAAGATCCTGGTCGAGCGATCCCCAATTCACGCCGATGCGCACCGGCTTGCCGTGATCGATGGCCACCTGCACGATCGTCCGGAAGTTCTCGTCGTGATGCCGGCTGCCGACGTTACCCGGATTGATCCGGTACTTGGCCAGCGCGGCGGCGCAAGCCGGATACTTCGTGAGGAGCAAGTGTCCGTTGTAATGAAAGTCGCCGATGACCGGGACGGTCACGCCGAGGTCGGCAACCCGCTGAATGAGCTCCGGCACTGCCGCGGCCGCCGCATCGTTGTTGACCGTCACGCGAACGAGCGTCGATCCGGCGCGCGCGAGCGCCGCCACCTGTTCGGCCGTCGCCTTCGGGTCCGCGGTGTCCGTATTGGTCATCGACTGCACCACGATCGGATGGCTCGACCCGATCGGGACCCCACCAACGAGGCAGGTTACGGTGTTGCGTCGGTCCTTGAAGCCCACTTGGTTCCTCTGGTGAGTCGCGCTGTGGGATAATAATAGCGAGCTTCCCTGCCCTGCCCCCAAGAAATCAGGACATCCGAATGACGAGCCCCGAGTCCCAGTCCCATGTCGCCGGTCCCACCCATGGTTTCGCTCGCCGGAACTGGGGGAAGCTCGCGTTGCTCGCGCTGGTGATCGTGCCTGCGCTGGTGTTCACCATCTGGGCGGGCATGGCGCTCACGTACTCCTATTCGAGCGGCCTGCGCGTGGGATTCGTGCAGAAGTTTTCGCACAAGGGATGGATCTGCAAGACGTGGGAGGGCGAGCTCGCGATGGTCAACATGCCTGGCGCGCTCTCACAGATCTTCGTGTTCTCCGTGCGGAGTGACTCGGTCGCCAACGCGATCAACGATGCGATGGCAAAGGGACGCCTCGAGCTCCACTACGAAGAGCATCGGGGCGTGCCGACACGCTGCTTTGGCGAGACCAACTACTTCGTGACCGGGGTCCGGAGCATCGGGAACTAGGGGACGGACGTCCCCTCCCCGGCCGCTATTGCTCTTTTTCCAGGGCGTTTGTACCTTCTCCGCGTTCGCGGATTCAGGCTCGGTTCACCGCCAGCCCGGTCCCGAACGGTCCAGCGCGGGGGACCTCATCGGACCCGGGCAGAACGGATTGTCAGGGTCGGCGTGTTTCCGCTCCCTGCATCAATCACCACATAGGAGTATGGGAATGCGCACGACCGGAAAGGTGAAGTGGTTCAACGACGCGAAGGGGTTCGGTTTCATCACACCCGACAACGGGCAGAAGGACTGCTTCGTGCACTACAGCGCCATCCAGGGCAGCGGCTTCAAGTCGCTCGCCGAGGGTGACGCGGTCGAATTCGACATCGTGCAGGGCCAGAAGGGCCCGGCGGCGGAGAACGTCACCAAGGTTGGCGGCTGATCCAGTTTGCTGAACCAAGACATACGGCGGGGCGCCTCGAAAGAGACGCCCCGCTTCGTTTCAGGATCTCGGCGGCCGGCCCCGGGTCCGCTCCGCGACGCTCTCAAGGGCCTCGTCGATCGAGCGCTCGAGCGCCTTGCGAAGACGCGGCAGGTCGAACGTGAGCGTGCTGAGCGACCCAACGATCACCTGCGAAGAGGGCGAGCCGACAACCTGTTCGGCGAGTGCAAGTCCCTTCGCGATGCCGACGCCAAGGTCTCGGTTGAGGATCAGCGCGACGGCGATTCGCTCGAGCACATCGACCGAGATTCGCCGGCTCCGGCCTCGGCGTCCAGCGCTAATCAGCGACCGGCCTTCCCGCGCGAGCATATTGTCGAGCGTCTTGCGGTCGATTCCGAGCGCCGCTGCAGAGATGTCAGTTGAGAGTGTTTTCATAATATCCTCAATAAAGAGGATATTATTATATCAACGGCATAACATCAATAGTTTGAGACTGTTTGATTATGTGTGCAATCAAATGTTTGCGCGTAACGCTGCCCTTGCAGCAGAGAACTGCCGCTTCACGGCATTCGGCCCCGTGCCCCCTTCGATTTCGCGATGTCCGAGCGAGGTGAGCGGAGAGAGTTCGGACATCACGTCCGTCCCGAACTCAGCGTGGGCAGCGCGGAACGACGCAAACGGAAGCGCGCCGAGTTCGCAGTGCTTCTCCTCCGCCTCGCGCACGAGCCGGCCGACCGCGCCGTGAGCTTCGCGAAATGTGACTCGCTTGCGAACGAGGTAATCCGCGAGGTCGGTGGCCATCATCGTGCTCGTTACCGCGGCCTTCATGCGATCCGTGTCGAAGGTCAGTGCTTCGAGCGACCCCGTTACGGCCGGCAGCAAGAGCGTCATGCCGTCCACTGCGTCGAACAGCGTGCGCTTGTCTTCCTGCAAATCCTTGTTGTAGCCGCTCGGCAGGCCCTTGATCGTCGCCAGGAGCGCGACCAGGTCGCCGAGCATGCGGGCGCTCGACCCGCGCGCGAGTTCGAGCGCGTCGGGGTTCCGTTTCTGCGGCATCATCGACGATCCGGTCGAGAACCCGTCGCCGTATCGCACGAACGCGAACTCGCTCGAGCCGAACAGGATCAGGTCCTCGGCGAGCCGCGAGAGATGAGCGCCGACCAGCGCGAGCGTGAAAAGCACCTCGGCAATGAAATCACGATCACCGACGGCATCGATGCTGTTCTGTGAGATCGTGGAGAAGCCGAGCGACTTCGCAAGGCGCGCGCGCGCGATCGGGAATGCCGAACCCGCAATTGCGCCGGAACCGAGGGGCAGCGATGCCGTGTGTGCACGCGCCGCAGCAAGGCGTTCGCGATCGCGCTGCAACGGCCAGAAATGCGATAGCATCCAGTGCGCGCCGCTCACCGGCTGCGCGCGCTGCAAGTGCGTGTAGGCCGGCATGACCGAGCGCTCCAGGCGCGCGGCCTGCGCGACCATCGCGCGCTGAAGCGAGACGATCAGCACGTCCAACGCGTCGCACGTTTCCATCGTCCAGAGGCGCGTGGCCGTGACGACTTGATCGTTGCGGCTGCGGCCCGTGTGCAGGCGCGATGCGACGGCGCCGGCTTCTTCGTGCAGCAGCCGGTCGATCATCGTGTGCACGTCTTCGTCGGTGGCGACCGGCTTCTCGCCGTCTGCGATCCGCGCGGCGACGGCGTCGAGTCCCTTCGCGATCTGCGCGCTCTCACGCGCCGTGAGCACGCCCGCGTGCGCGAGCGCCGCCGCCCATGCCTTGGAAAGGCGCACGTCGTGCGGCCAGAGACGAAAATCGACGGCGATGGATCGATTGACGGCATCGAGGGCGGGGTGGGGACCGCCGGAAAAACGGCCTCCCCAGAGCTTGTGCGAGCCTGCCTCGTGCTTCTTTCCGTGCGCGGGCGTCATACTCCCGCGACGATCTCGTCCGGCTTCGTCGATGCAACACTGCGCGCCATCGCGGCCTTGGCATCGCCGGCGGCCTCGAGGTCCTTCAGTGCGCGCACGCGCTGTGCGAGGCCGAAGAGACGGATGAAGCCCGCCGCGTCGCTCTGCTCGTACACATCGTCCTCGCCGAACGTCACGAAGCGCTCGTCGTACAGCGCTTCCTTGCTGGCGCGCCCGGCGATCGTCACGGTCCCGCGGCACAGCCGCAGGGTGATGGTTCCGGTGACGCGGCCCTGCGTGACGTTCACGAACGCGTCGTAGGCTTCGCGTTCGGTGGTCCACCAGCGTCCTTCGTACACGAGATCCGCGTACCGCGGCGCGATGAGGTCCTTCGCGGCGAGCGTGCGGCGGTCGAGCACGAGCATCTCGAGCTCGCTGTGAGCGGTGTAGAGCAGGGTGCCGCCCGGCGTTTCGTACACGCCGCGCGACTTCATGCCGACGAGGCGATCCTCGACGATGTCCGCACGTCCGATGCCGTGCTTGCCGCCGATCTGGTTGAGCTTCGTGAGCAGCGCGACGGCGTCGAGCCGTTCGCCGTTCACAGTCACCGGCGTGCCCTGCTCGAATCCGATCGTGACGTCTTCCGGCGTCGCGGGCGCATCGGCCGGATCCGTCGTGAGCATGAAGAGGTCCTTCGGCGGAACGCTATTCGGGTCCTCGAGGATTCCGCCCTCATGTGAGATGTGCCAGATGTTGCGGTCACGCGAATAGATTTTCGCGGTCGTCGCCGACACCGGGACCTTGTGGGCGGCCGCATAGGCGAGCGCATCCTCACGGCTCTTGATGTCCCACATGCGCCACGGCGCGATGACGGGAAGATCCGGCGCGAACGACATGTAGGTGAGCTCGAAGCGCACCTGGTCGTTCCCCTTGCCGGTGCAGCCGTGCGAGAGCGCGTCGGCGCCGACCTTCCGCGCGACTTCGACTTGCTTCTTCGCGATGAGCGGGCGCGCCATTGCGGTGCCGAGCAGGTACTTCCTGTTGTAGATCGCGCCGGCACGCAGCGTGGGCCAGATGAAATCGCGAACGTATTCGAGGCGCAGGTCCTCGACGTAGCACTCCTCGGCGCCCGACGCGATCGCTTTTTCGCGCACGCCTTCCAGCTCGTCGTCGCCTTGGCCGATGTCGGCAGCGACGCAGATGACCTTGGCGTCGTAGTGCTCGCGTAGCCAGGGAACGATGATCGAGGTGTCGAGGCCGCCCGAGTAGGCGAGGGCGATGGTGCGCATGCGAAAGCTCCCTGGATTCAATGAATAAGCAGACAGAATGACTGCATTCTAGTCACATAAATATGCGACGGCAAGAGGAAGCCGCCGGGTTACCTGCGCGCGAGAGTCAGAAGTCGCTTCGCGACGCGCTCGCGCGCGGCATCCGACCGGCAGATGATGAGGATGGTGTTCTCGCCGGCGATCGTGCCGAGCACGTCCGGGCTGCCTTCGGAGTCGATCGCCTCGGAAATGGGCTGCGCACCCGCGACGACGGTCTTCACGACGATGAGTTCGCGCACGAAATCGAGCCGTTGGAACAGCTGCGGTACCAGCGACGCGAGCGTCGCGCGATTCTCCGCCGCCGCAGAGGTGTCGGCGGTGGTGTAGCGAACACCGCCGGGAGTCGGCACGCGCGCCACGCGAAGGTCGTGCATGTCGCGCGAAAGCGTGGACTGCGTGACCTCCCAGCCGCGTTCGGCGAGCAGCTGCCGGAGCTCTTCCTGGCTGCCGACGGTGCGTGTCCCAACGAGCTCCCGAACCACCTGCTGGCGTTCCCGTTTCTGGCTCATCGCATCTCTCCGGGGTACTCGCACAGCATAGCGCCACCCGGACGCGAACGTAAGGCGAGGTTGACAGAACCCAACTGCAATCTTATGCATTATACAATGCATAGAATCCCGATCGGTGTGCTCGGGGCGAGTGGATATGCGGGCCGCGAACTGTGCGCGTTGGTGGAGCGCCATCCGCGGCTTTCTCTCGCCTTTGCCACTGCCAATGAACAACGTGGAAAAACCGTCGAGTTGCCCGGCGGTGGACGAGTCACGTTCGTCGCCACGGAAGACGCGCCGCTTGCACACGCGCAGCTCGTCTTCAGCGCGATGCCGCATGGCGCATCGAAGGTGTGGGTCGAACGCGCGCGTGCTGCCGGCGCGAAGGCCATCGATCTCTCCGCAGACTTGCGAATCGGAAACGGCGAGAGTGCCGTGCCTTACGGGCTCACGGAGGCGCGGCGCAACACGATTCGCGGCGCGGATCTCGTCGCGAACCCGGGATGCTATCCCACCGCGATCCTCCTGGGACTGCTGCCGCTGCTCGAGCAGAATCTCGTCGCGAAGGGTGCCACGATCGGCGTGAGCGCGGCGAGCGGCGTGACCGGCGCGGGATTCAGCGCGCGCACGGACCTGCTGTTCGGCGAAGTCACGGAAAACTTTCGCGCGTACGGAACGGGAAACACGCATCGCCATCTCAACGAAATGCGCGCGATGCTTTCCGAGATGGGTGCCGACGTGGACCTGCTCTTCACGCCGCACCTGCTCCCCACGGCGCGCGGAATCCTCGCGACGATGACCGTTCCGCTCGCGCGCGGGCTGCCGCGGGTCCTCGATCCGTGGAGCAAGCGGTACGCCAACGAGCCGTTCATCGAACTCGTGGAAGAGCCGCCGGAACTGCGTCACGTGGCGCATCGCAACGTCGCGCGCATTGCGGTGATGCCGGTGGCGCACGTGCGCACGCCGACGCTGCTCGTGTTTTCCGCGATCGACAACCTCATGAAGGGCGCCGCGGGCCAGGCCGTGCAGAACGCAAACCTGATGCTCGGACTGGACGAGACGATGGGCCTTCCCGCGTGAAGCAGCCATGAGGACCACATGATGCGCGTGGTGAAGATCGGCGGCCGCGCGCAGGGCGACGCGCGCCTTGGGCCCGCGCTCGCAGCGGCAGCGCGCGCCGCGGGCAGTTCGACGGTGTCGCTCTGCGTGGTGCACGGTGGCGGCGACGAAGTGTCGGCGCTGCAGCGCCGGCTCGGACTCGAACCGGTGTTCAGCGGAGGCCGCCGCGTCACGAGTGAGGCGGACCTGGAAATCGTTCGCATGGTGCTGTCCGGCACGATCAACAAGCGCCTCGTCGCCATGCTGCTCTCGCACGGCGTGCGCGCCGCGGGGATCAGCGGCGAGGACGCGATGCTCTTTCGCGCGCGCGCGACCGACCCGGAGGCGATGGGACGCGTCGGCGGAATCGTGACGGTGGATCCGTCGGTCGTGCTTCAGCTGATCGCGGGCGGGTTCGTTCCCGTGATTTCGCCCCTCGCGCGCGACGTCGATGACGACGGCACCGCCGGCAGCGGCCTCAACGTGAACGGCGACGATGCCGCGGCGGCGCTGGCGGGCGCCCTCGCAGCGGACGAGCTCGTGCTCGTCGCGGACGTTCCCGGTGTGCTCGACAACGGCGCGGTGATTCCCTCGCTCGACCTCGAGCAGGCGGAATCACTCGTCGCGAGCGGCGTCGCCACCGGCGGCATGGCCGCGAAACTCGAGGCCGCGGCGGCGGCGCTGCACGGTGGCGTCGCGCGCGTGCGGATCGCCGGACTCGATGGAATCGGGAATCCCGATGCCGGGACCCGCGTTGTGCTCTCTCCCTCTCCCGTATGAGACCCGCGATGACGACTGCACTCTCCGCTGTCCCGGCTACCGATGCGCTGCTCGGTGTGTATCGCCAACCACCGATGGAGATCGTACGCGGCGCCGGCGTCGAATTGTTCGACGCGGACGGCAAGGCGTATCTCGATTTCGTTGCCGGTATCGCGGTGAACGCGCTCGGCTACGGCGACGAGGGACTCGAGCGCGCGATGCGAGAGGCGATCGAGTGCGGCATCGTGCATGTTTCGAATCTCTATCGCACGGCTCCCGGCGAGCGGCTCGCCGAGAAGCTGGTCGGGCGCACCTTCGCCGACCGCGTGTTCTTCTGCAATTCCGGCGCGGAAGCGAACGAGGGCGCCTTCAAGATCGCGCGGCGCTGGGGCCGCGCCACCGGCGGCGCGGCGAAGCACGAAATAGTTTCCCTGCGCGGCGCGTTTCATGGGCGCCTGTTCGG
>OCZT010006045.1_pt1 | contig 12019 bp, 4 predicted proteins | sample 1539031 | NCBI WGS metagenome assembly OCZT01 (sample SAMEA3539308, study PRJEB22396) | soil metagenome | biome: tundra; feature: field; material: soil | place: USA | collected 2010-05 | depth 0.15 m
CCACAAGAGACGAAAGTTTCTCCGGTTCGGTTTTTTCTATTGTCCGGCGGAGGTCGCCGTCGGTAATGATGCCTCGAAGTCGTGAATCAGATCCGATCACGTTTACCGCTCCAAGTGCGTTTCGCGAGATCTCCTGCACAACCTCAAACCAGCTTGCGTCGAGTTCGACTGCCGGACTGTCGTGCATCAGGTCGCGGACGGCAATGGTCAGTCTCTTACCCAAACGCCCGCCGGGATGATTGGCGGCGAAATCTTCGGCAGTCAAACCTTTCGATTCCATCAGAGCCATCGCAAGTGCATCGCCGATCGCAAGGGCAACAGTTGTCGAGGTTGTGGGTGCCAGGTTCAACGGGCAAGCCTCTTTTTCGACGGATGCGTCAAGAACCACGTCAGCTTGTCGAGCCAAGGTCGAGTCCAAATTCCCCGCGATCGCGATGACAGATACACCGCGTTGTCTAAATGTTGGCATAATCGCAAGCAACTCATCAGTGCCTCCTGAATTGCTCAACGCGATCACAACATCTCCTTGTGAAACGATACCCATGCCGCCATGAAGCGCGTCCGACGGGTGAACAAAGATCGCGATAGTGCCGGTGCTGGTCAAGGTCTGCGCGATCTTTTGCCCGATGACGCCTGATTTCCCTACGCCGCAGACGATGACTTTGCCAACACAGCCTCGAAGCAGTTCGAGAGCCGCGTTGACATCCTCGGCTCGCATATTTGCCGCGGCGCGCTTCACAGCCTCGGATTCGAGCCTGAGGATCTCGATGACTTTGTTGTAATTTTCTGTCACTTGAGCTCCGGGACCGGTTTGAGAATACCCAGTACTATCTGCCATTTGCCGTGGACCAACTTCCACATCTGCAGCGAGTTTCCCTTTTCGGTCACCTTGCCGCCAGTTGTGATCGAATATTTGTTCAAACTATACGAAATGTCGCCGGCGCCGAAGAACACCCCACGTTTTGCGAAGCCGACCGTCGAGTCTTTCGCGTTTACCGCGTCCAACGCCGCCTTTTTGCCAAGGAATGGAAATTTACCCTCGCGATACAGGCGGATGTCGGCGGCGGCAAACTCCTTGTATGCATTCTTTGCTCCTTTCGTCGCGACCGTGTTGTAAAAGCCCTGTGCCACATCGGCCGCGGTGGTGTTTTTCTCGTTTGGGTCGATTGTCTTCTCGGCGGCCGAGATCCAGTCGGTCGAGTATTTATCCGGCTTGGGATGATTGACCCCGATGTCGACCACAAATTTGTATTCGCCGCTCGGCTGACGCAGCCAGATAGTTATAAAGTCACCAAAAGCGTTTGCTTCGCTCCCCTTTTGCGGACGAAATTCCCAGTTTCCGGTCGTGTAACCGAGGATGCCATTCGACGAGACGTCAGAATAATTCGGCGCCCACGTAAGAAGGGCTGACGAATCGGGCCGCAAGGTCCAAAACACCTTCCCGTTAGTCGGTTCGGGCCTAAAGATCAGACCATCGTCGGCAATGTATGCAAGGAACGCCGCCTTTGTACCTTTCTCTGACGCCATCTGTGCAAAAGCATGTTCCGTACCCACCAATTCCTGGAGATCGGCATTTTGCTGGGCCGGCGTCGGCAAGGTTGCGTAAAGGAGCAGGACTAGAATTACAACCGTCTTCATCGTGCTAATATCTTACACGAAAACCTTTTTCCGGCTAACGCCCCACTTTTTGGGATCGGGGGGAGCTTGTAGACTCTCCTCCTCGATTAAGAGGGGGTGCCGCGTTTCGCGGCGGGGTGGTAGAAACCGTCCCCGGTACAAACTACTGTGACAAAACTCATCGAACCATACGGCGGAAAGCTCGTCGACCTCATCGTCGATAACGATGAACGTGAACGCCTGATACACGAATCCACGCATCTGCCCTCAATTCAATTATCCGAACGCTCAGTGTGCGATCTCGAGCTTCTCGCAACCGGCGGGTTTTCGCCGCTGCACGGTTTTATGGGAAGCGCAGATTACTACAACGTGGTTCCCGACATGCGTCTCGCTAATGGGACCATTTTTCCAATACCCATAACTCTGCCTGTAGAGCATTTCGACGGCCTCGATCTGGACCGCCTCGTCGCACTTCGCGATGCACGCAACGATCTCCTCGCAGTAATTCGGGTCGAGGAGATCTACGAATGGTCGCGGCAGGAATTCTCTCACTACGTGCTAGGTACCGAGGACCTTCGACATCCGCTCGTAACTGAAATGCAGCACTGGGGCCCTTATAACATTAGCGGTGAGCTGCGGATCATCGCGTTGCCGAAACATCCCGATTTTGCCGATCTTCGACTAACGCCGGCTGGAACACGGTCAGATCTCGCCCAGATGGGCAATCATAACGTCGTCGCATTTCAAACCCGGAATCCTATTCATCGGGTACACGAGGAAATGACAAAACGGGCTGCCGAGATGATCGGCGGCAGTCTGCTTATACACCCGGTGGTCGGTATGACAAAGCCCGGAGACATTGATTATTTTACTCGTGTCCGCAGCTATCGATCGTTAGTAAGGAACCATTACGACACGAAACAAACACTCCTGGCCTTGCTGCCACTGGCGATGCGAATGGCGGGGCCCCGCGAAGCGGTTTGGCACACGATCATCCGGCGGAACCACGGTGCAAACCACTTTATCGTCGGCCGCGATCATGCCAGTCCCGGAATTGACTCCCACGGAAAGCCTTTTTACGAACCCGACTCGGCGCAAGATCTTGCACAGCAGCTATCGGATGAGATCGGTATCAAAATCATTGCATTCGGTGAGATGGCATATCTACCGGACGAAGCCAGATACGACGAGATCTCCCACGTCGCTAAAGGAACTAAGATCTTCTCGCTTTCGGGTACCCAGATAAGGCAACAGTATCTCGGGCGAGCGGAAGCACTCCCCGAGTGGTTCACACGACCGGAGACAGCCGCAATACTCGCCGAAAGCTTTCCGCCGCCTGAGAAACAAGGTTTCTGTATATGGTTCACCGGCCTCAGCGGTGCGGGCAAGTCCGTTACCGCCGAAATGCTCGCTATCCTATTAAATGAGCACGGTCGCCGCGTTACCCTCCTCGACGGAGATGTCGTCCGCACACACCTCTCTAAGGGCCTCGGCTTTTCAAAAAAGGACCGCGACACCAATATACTTCGCATCGGCTTTGTCGCATCCGAGATCGTACGTCATAGCGGTGCCGTCATCTGCGCCGCGGTCAGCCCGTATCGCTCTACGCGAAATGAAGTGCGTCAATTGATCGGAAAAAACTTCATCGAGGTATTTGTCGATACACCGATCGACGTTTGCGAACAGCGCGACACCAAGGGAATGTATGCCAAGGCACGCCGCGGCGAGATCCGTGGATTCACCGGGATCGACGACCCATACGAAGAACCCGAAACCGCCGAGGTCACACTCGACACGGTTTCGTCCTCGATTGAAGAAAACACGCGCAAGATCCTGAGATATGTCGCGTCCCAGGGCTTCATTTCGACGAGTTCCTCCAATCGCGGGTAATAAACGTCGGCGGACCCGACCTTGCGAAAACTGATTTGAGCCAACGACCCGCCAGCCGACAGAGTAGGTCGATATTTTCGCAAGGTGGGCCCATAATCTCGCAAAGTGGGCCCATAATCTCGCAACTTGGTCCCATAATCTCGCAAAGTGGGCCCATAATATTACAAGTTGGGCCCATATTGTCGTAAGTTGGGCCCATATTGTCATAAGTCGGGCCCATATTGTCGTAAGTCGGGCCCATATTGTCATAAGTTGGGCCCGTTTTATCGCATTTTGGACCGATATTGTCGTAAAACGGGACCATACTGTCGTAATATGAACCGACCTGCAAGGGATCTAAGGCGCCTGAAGATCCAGATCCGTCAGGTTTTGGCTTGGTCTTACGCCTCGCTGCTCGAATTTATATCTCTTTGATGAAACGGCGATCATGTATTCCACGTCCCGCGGAACATTCGCAAACCGGTAATAGCCGAATGAGCTAGTTGTCGCCGTCAGCATCTCACCGCCGGGATCGACAAGCGTGACAACCGCATTTCTCAGGCCGCGTCCATCGGTTGTCAGTACACGACCGGAGATCTCGACAGCGGAACCGGCCGATCCTGGAATCGTCACGGACGCACCAGCGAACCGCGTCGGAAGCAGATCGCCGTTCGGGTCCGACGTGCTACACATGGTTATTGCGTCCGTGAAACTTACAGGAGTGGTTTGTCCCGCCGTACCAGGGGCAATATCGAATGTTATGGTCACCAGCCGTCCCGATCCGATGTCTTCATTTGAATCAATCAAAACGGCAAGCTGTCCCTCATCGCTCCTTTTTGCGTTTGTCGTCAACACGGTCCCGGCGGAAATATCCGAAGTTAGATTAACAACGGGATTAGCAAGCTTTGCCGGATCAAAACCAAGTGTAAAGCCAACCGCGGCTTCGTTACCCATCCGGTTCATCCCGACATTAAACACCAGCTTTCCTGGCTGATCAGTATCAATTTGCTTTATCTTAATTTCCCTTTGCGTCAACTGCGAGTTTAGGTAGAACTCTGCTTTATTCGATTCGTCAAACAATGGGTTCCGGGCCTCGATCGTACCTGCTATATGCTCGGGCGGATCGAGTCCCGCCACGTATCGTCTTACCTGGATCGTGTCGCCGGCAGCCAAAACTCCGTCACCGTGTGTTGCGCGCGGTGCACAGTCGGCACGTACAAATTCGCCGGCGGCTGGCGTTTGCAACCCAACAATGAAAAGCCGTTCGATCGCGACGTCGTTTGTCAGCAGTATTCCATCGCCGTTCGGTCGCGGTGCAACATCGCCATAAAGGCCGCCTGGAGTCGGCGTCGGCGATGGTGTTGGAGTCGGCGTTGGAGTAGGTGTCGGTGTCGGTGCCGCGCAACTTACGTTATAACGGGCGATCGCGAAATCATTGCTGCTGAACGAGGTGGTTGTCCCCCCAGCGACGATCTTGCCATCAGCTTGAATGACAACTGCGTAGGCATAGCTGGTAATACCAAAAAAGTCCGTTGTGATCTTTCCACTGGTCCCAAATCCGGAATCGATGGTCCCGTCCGTTGTGTAACGTGCTAGCGCGAATAACCCATAAGGAGGGACATTATTAGGAGCATAAAGCCCGGCCGCCACAATTCGGCCATCCGTTTGTAGAGCGAGACTAGCAGCATAGTCGTATCCGCCAAAGTCTGTTGTCACCTTGCCGCCCGTCCCAAACCCAGCCGTGTCAAGGACACCATTTGCCGTGTAACGGGCAAGCGCAAAATCGTTACCGGTTCCCGGCAACGTGGCCCCGCCGGCGGCGACCAGTTTTCCATCCGGTTGAATGGCTAATTTGGAAATAAAGTCGGCGCCCCCACTAAAATCGGTTGTGACCTTGCCCCCCGTACCAAAGCCGACCGTATCAAGACTGCCGTCAACGTTATATCGAGCGAGAGCGAAATCACCGCTCGCCTGTCCGGCGGCTACGATCTTACCGCTCGGTTGGATAACGACTGAGCTGGCCGCATCAAAACCCCCGTTGAAGTCGGTGATTACCTTTCCGCCAGTTCCAAATGAGTCGCCGGGTGTCGAGTCGCTTGGGCCGCCGCTATCAAGTGAGCCGTTCGTGTTGTAGCGGGTTAATGCAAAGTCGCCGCCCGACCGGCCGGCCACGACGATCTTCCCGTCGTTTTGTACCGCGACTGCGAGAGCGACATCCTGGGTAGTGCCGAAATCTGTCTTTACGCGGCCGCCCGTACCGAATGATGTGTCGAGACTGCCATCAGTATTGTAACGGGCTATGGCAAAAGCGGTGTCCGGATCGTCGAACGAATCTCCGGCTGATCCGACGACGATAATACGACCATCGGATTGCAAAGTAACCGCATAGGCCCGATCGTAACCGTGGCTGAGAAAGTCTGTTGTGACCAGGCCTCCTGTGCCAAAAGTTTGATCGAGGCTGCCATCCATATTGTAGCGAGCAATCTCGAAGTTTGGGTCCTGAAAGCCGAAGATCTCGATGGGATAATTAAATTGTCCGGCGGCTATGATCTTGCCGTCCGGCTGGATGACCATCCCCGCAATTGTTTCTTCATTAAGCGGAAAATCGGTCTCGACTTCGCCCCCTGTGCCAAAATTCGCGGCATCCAGGCTACCGTCTGTGTTATAACGGACGACGCCAAAATCACTTTGCCCTGTGAAATTCGCTTGCCCTACCGCGACGATTCGGCCGTCTGTTTGGAGTGCGACACCGAGTGCCCCGAGGCCAAAGCGGGCGCCGGACATATCTGTCAGCACTTTCCCGTCCGCGTCGAAACTGTTGTCGAGGGAACCATTAGTGTTGTACCGCGCGACGGCGAAGAAGCTGCCGTTTGCCGTCGTGAGGGCAAGGCCAGCGGCGACGATGCGGCCATCGGGTAGGATCGCGACGGCATTAGCCCCGTCAACCAGGCCAAAATCCGTCGTGACCTTACCGTCGTTATCAAAAGTGGTGTCAAGCGAGCCGTCCGTATTGTAACGAGCGAGTGCGAAGTTATCGTCGGAGCTGGTACTCAATGCCGTCTCACCGGCGGCGATGATCTTGCCGTCGGATTGAATGGCGAGAGCAGTGGCCTCTTCAAAGGAGCCGCCAAAGGCAGTTGTAACGATGCCGCCTGGACCAAATGATGCGTCAAGACTCCCATCCGGGTTGTAACGAGTCAGTTCGAAAGCGCTGCTGCCCTCGCCGGCGGCGACGATCCGGCCATCTGCCTGGACGGCTACTGCGAAGGCCTGCTCAAAGTTTAGGCCGGGAAGGTCTGTCGTAACCCGGCCATCACCGTCAAAACTTGTGTCCAGCGAACCGTCGATGTTGTAACGTGCCAGTGCAAAAACACTATTACCGGTTGTGTTGTCCGTGCTCGTCCCGGCGAGAACAAGCTTGCCGTCACCTTGGCGAGCTATAGCATTGGCGACAGCGCTGCTGCCGGCAAATGACGTAGCCACACGCCCGTCTCCGTTAAATGACGTGTCAAGTGACCCGTCAATGTTATAACGCACCAGAGCGAAAGCAGCGCTGAAAGCATTGGTAGGATCTGAGGCCAACCCGGCTGCGACTATTCGGCCATCCGGCTGTATGACGACGGACGTAGCTTCTTCCCCATGCCCGATGGGAAAATCCGTGTGGACTCGGCCGCCCTCGCCAAAAGTACCATCGAGCGTGCCATCGGTGTTGTATCGAGCAACGGCGAAATCACTCCCCGAGGAACCGACCGCGACGATCTTGCCGTCGGTCTGGATGGCAACGCCGTTCGGTATATCGAGACCGCCAGGAAAAGATGTGGTTACTTCGCCGCCGCTGCCAAACGACCCATCAAGTCCGAACGGCACACAGGGCGGCGTTGGGGTGGGTACCGGTGTCGGTGTTGGGATGGGTGTCGGTGTCGGGATCGGCGTTGGAGTTGCCGTTGGCGTTGGTGTCGGTGTTGGCGGCGGTGGTTTGCACTTGCCGGCATTGTCGGCGACAAATATAGAGTTGATCTCGGGTTGCGACAGGGCCCGGTCAAAGATCTCTACTTCGTCAATCTGTCCGAAGAATGAATTGCCGCCTGAGTCAAACGCGTAGCCGATCTGGACCTTGTTGGCAAATATCTCGTCGCCCGAGTGACTGGAACTCGTACCCGCAAGGCTTCCGTTTATGTAAAGCCGGTTGACGCTGCCATCGTAGGTGAGAGCAACCAGCGTATAGGCATCGAACGGGACGCTCCCGGACGCTGACGCGACCCGTTGGTTGTTACTACCGTTCTGGTAATACTCGATCCTATTCAGGTTAAGGTAGATAGTGCCAAAATTCGTACCGTTAAAGCTGTTGCCGATCACGCGTTGAAAACTCGTCGTGCCGCCGCTGTCCGGGTGGATCCACAGATCGACGGTGTAAGAGTTGCCGACGTTGGTCAGGGTCGGCGTGGTCACGGCGTCATTCGGATTATGAACCTGGAAGGCCGGGCCAACCTTGCCGGCACCCGTATAGCCCGTGCCAATGCCGGGCGTTGCATTTTCAAACGTCGGCCCCTGGATATCATTGGTATTGCCGTCGCCCGGATACCACTCGACCATCCCTGCCTGCGGAGCAATACAGTTTCCCGGCGTCGGGGTTGGCGTCGGCACCGGCGTCGGCGTCGGTGTCGGTGTCGGGGGCGGTGTCGGTGTTGGTGTCGGCGTCGGTGAACATTGGGTGATCGCGGATGGCGGCGCCGTTTCGCTGATCTTTGAGAGGAATACGTCTACAAAGAAGCTTGTGTCGTTAGGAGTGGTGTCGAATGCTCCGACCGTTGTCGGAAAGCAGCTCGAGTCGGTCTCGCCTACCACGTAGGCGTCACCTACCGAGTCAACCGCGATCCGTCTGCCAAAGTCCCTGCCACCACCGCCCAGATAAGTGGAAAAGGTGAGCGCGGTACCTGAGGCGTTGATCTTCGCAACGAAGGCATCATCCGTCCCGGCGCTTGATGACTGGATCGGATTTGCGGTTGGAAAGTCGGTCGATAGAGTGTTCCCGCTAATAAAAGCATTGCCCGACGAGTCGACCGCGATGCCGCCGCTAAAGTCGCGTCCGCTGCCACCGAGATAGGTCGAATAAACGATGGCAGACCCCGCCGCGTTGACCTTCGTGACAAAGATGTCCCCGTTGCCGGCGCTTGCGGGTTGAATCGGATTCATCGTCGGGAAGTCGGTTGAGGCAGTAGTCCCGATTATGTAGGCATTGCCGGACGGGTCCAATGCGACGCCGCCGCCGCCGTCACTGCCGCTGCCGCCGAGATATGTAGAATAAACAAGAGCGGTTCCGTCCGCGGTCAATTTGGTCAGGAAAGCGTCGCCGAAAGTGCTACCGGCGAAACCACCGGCGTAGAAGGGCTGTATCGCGTTGGCCGTCGGGAAATTGGTCGAGAGAGTCTGGCCCGTAACATAAGCATTGCCCGATGCATCGGCCGCGATGCCGCCGCCGGATTCATTACTACTACCCCCAAGATAGGTGGAATAGACAAACGCCGTACCCGAGGGGTTGATCTTTGTCACAAATGCATCATTAAAAGCATCAACGGCACCCGTAGGCTGAAATGAATTTGCCGTCGTCGGGAAGTCGCGTGAGGAAGTCGTACCCGTGATATAGGCGTTGCCCGCCGAGTCAACCGCGATTCCGTTGCCGACATCAGTGCCACCCGGCGTTTGCGCATTGAGATCGGCGCTGCCGCCGAGATAGGTCGAATAAACAAGGGCCGTACCGGCGGCATTGATCTTGGTGACAAAGGCATCGCCGCGAAGGCTGCTGTTGAAAGGGCCCGCAAATACCGGTTGAATCGCATTTACCGTCGGGAAATTTGAAGATACTGTGAATCCCGTAACATAAGCGTTTCCAATAGAATCTATTGCAATATTTAAGCCGTCGTCGTTTCCGCTGCCACCAAGATACGTCGAATATAGTAATGCTGTGCCCTGAGCATTAAACTTCGTTACAAAGACGTCATCATTGCCGCTGGGCGCGGGCTGGATCGGATTACTCGTCGGAAAGTTGGTGGAGGTGGTTGTGCCGGTAATGTAGGCGTTCCCCGACGTGTCAACCGCTACTCCGAATCCGGAGTCAAGACCGGAGCCGCCAAGATATGTTGAATAAACGAGCACCGGATCGATCACAAGGGGGCGCGTCGCGTCATACGCTTCAATATCAAATCCGATCCGACCATTTCCATGCGCAACGTACCGGCATGTTAACATTTGGCGCTCACCGTCAACATTCTGATAAACCTTTGGACTAGGCTGCCTTATTACGCCAGCTTGGGTGTAGAGCAACAAATCCCCGGTTGTCCCATCGACCTTTACTCGTTTTGCTCCATTGAATGCCAGTTTGATTCGTCGGTAATCGGCATTTGGCTGAACAATAAAATCGTATTCAAGCTGCTGCTGATTGCCGTAATAGGTCAAATCTATCCCTGGGTAAACGTCTTTATAATTCACACGAGCGAAGGTCGGAACATCCGTCTGCCATTTCGATGGATCATTGCCTTTGAAATAACTGACCTTACCTACTTGTTCTTCTACGCCTTCGGATGGTGAGCCAGCGTCAGCTCCGATCATTTTCATTCGCAGGGCGGTTGCGGGCTTTTTTGGTTGCCTCGTGACGTCACTCGAATTAAGAGTTTTCTTTTGCGGGGAGGTTACAAAAACAGCTTCAGTTGATTTGAGAAAAAGCGAATATGCCGTTCCTCGCGCGATATAGTTCACCGACTTGTCGGTTTGACCTCGGTTTGCTTCAAAGCTCAGCGGCAATTTGCCATATGCGGAGCGCGCTTCGTCTGTCGTCATCGCCAGCGGTGATGGCAATGGATTTGAAATTGACAAACTATCGGCAACGATCATGGGCATTTGCCAATGAATCATTGCTTGCACAAGAATTATCACCGCTGCTCCGACGAGTGCGAGGATGCCTAATCGAAAGGGATTGAGGTCTCTGTTCGGGTGTTCCGCTGAGGGTGATCTATTTGATCCCGGGGTCTCTTGCGAATGATGTTGTCGAGATTTCATGGTTTTATTTCCTCGCTCTCTTCTTTGCGGAAAAATATTTCGTCATTCTGCTCAGTGCCTCAGGCCGAATATTTGTCCGACCGCAGGGTTTTTTCATCGATGAAAAAGGAGTTTTGCGTTTTCTAAATATATTTGCGTAAAGCCAGACGCGAAACGGACATTCTTTTCTCCAATAAGATCTAGGTAAACGGGATTCGCACGATGCCCCGATCGCTCCGGACACAACGAGGTCATAAGAATGATGGTCAGAAATCCGTTGAAGGATTTTGCAGATAGGCGGCCGCAATTCCGCACGTGCGTCTGAGAAGGCCTCGCCCTGAGCTGCGAGGCCTTTCTGTCATCCACTAGTATCTTTCCATCTGGCTGCAGCGTAAGATTGCGAGAGACGTCGAAGGAGCGACCTTCGGGTGCCCCCGTAAAGTCTACGATCACTCTGCCATTAGTACCGAAAGCCGGGTCGGGCGTCCCATCCGTGTTAAACCTCATTAACACAAAATCTCCGGCGGTATGGTCGCCGTTAAAGCCGTTCAATTGGCCTCCGATGACGATCTTTCCATCAGGTTGTAACACCAGGGACATATGCTCACCGTAACCGGGTTCCCGTACGGATTCCCAGACAATATCTGTGATCAACACCAGTCCGTTGGCACCGAAAGTCGTATCAGGGGTGCCATCTATAGCATAACGAGCTAGAACAAATCGACCATTCGTTTCGCCAACCACGACGACCTTCCCGTCGGGCTGAACTGCCGTGTCGTAGGCGGTTTCGTATCCGGAGAACTGCGCGGTGACACGCCCGCCCGATCCAAAGGTTGCGTCGATCGCCGTCAGCTGTTGTGCCGTCTCGCTTTTGTGCGAGGCTCGGCTCCGCAACCGAAATACCGCCCGGCATGCTTTGCATCGACGCATGCCGCGCATGCCCAAGCAGCACCGCCGGGAGAGTAAGCATCGTCAATACACCGAGCAATACCAACGCTCTTTTTAGACCAAATCGTCCGTTGGGATTGCGATCGGACGCGGAGAGAGCCTTTCTTGATGTGACACGTTTTTGCGAACGTTGCTGCTGAGATCTCATAATTCAAACGTCCTCTATCTGTCTGCCGGCGGAAATACACTCGGAATTTCCATCATTGGCGACGGCATACATATTTCTCCAGCCCCGTGGGTTCTCTTCCTTGGAATCTTGCCTTGAAATCTTGCGGATTGTGGCTTCTGACCGATATTTGCGTCAACCCCATCCCAAAACGGACATTTTGCATCCAAAGGTGTACATAAACCGGTCCCTTTCGGCTACAATCACGGGAAAGCCACATGTCAAACGAGTTGCCGCACGAGATCACGCAAATTTTGCAGGCTTGGAAAGAGGGCGATGAGAGCGCCGCCGAGCGATTATTTCCGCTTGTCTACGATGAATTGCGTCGGCAGGCTAAGGTCTATTTGAATCGTGAGCGATCGGACCATACACTACAGCCGACCGCCC
>OCZT010006046.1_pt1 | contig 12015 bp, 9 predicted proteins | sample 1539031 | NCBI WGS metagenome assembly OCZT01 (sample SAMEA3539308, study PRJEB22396) | soil metagenome | biome: tundra; feature: field; material: soil | place: USA | collected 2010-05 | depth 0.15 m
CACCCGGCTGCAACACTTCCTCGGCGAAGAGTATGGGCGGGTTATTCAATACACCATTGAAGATGCGCTGCGCGACAGCTTCAAGGGAGTGGATAGGGGCTAGGGGTCAGGGGTTAGTTAGGGTGGCCCCAGGGTTGGTGAATCCGCTTGCACAGGTGGCGCGGGCCTTCAAAGGGCGTGTAAGAACCGTGCCGTCCCCAAAAGGGACTCATATCTGTCTCCCTCTTTACCCAGCACTCCGCCTGCGGCTCCATGCTGGGCTAGACTGAGCCGCGCCTACGGCGTTGGATTTTTTGAGCAATCGTTCCGCCATAGCAACTCAAACGACTTCTCACCCCCGTTCCTAGGCCCCTGGGTTACTTCGGCTTGGGCCCGCTCCGGTACTTATGCGAGGGCTCCTAATTTCAGGTGAATCGACACTGCAACATCAAACCGCTTGGTCCCAGCGAGATCGCTTTATTCACACAATGGAAAGACTCGGAGAAAATGCTTTCCTGTGCCCACGGTCCGTCACGGCCGGCACTCCAGCGCCTCGGGCGCGGAATATTGATAGCCCACCGCTTCAGCGGTGGGTGCGGTAGCTAAGGAAATTGAGTGCCCCGGGCACGGCACAAGATTGGCCGTTTAGGGGTGCCATTCATTTCTGTTCTCGCCGCAAGGCGCTTGGAAAACTAATCCCTGACCCCAAGCCCCTGACCCCTACTTCCTCCCCCGATACAGCCCCGCGATCCCAAACGTATACGGAGTCCATGTGACTTCACGGAAACCGGCGGCGCGCATTCGCTGCAACATCTCGTCGGGAGAGGGAAAGCGCAGCACCGACGCAGGCAGATATGCATAAGGACCACGCACACCGGAAATGAGCGTGCCGATGGCCGGTAGCACCCGCCGAAAGTACACCCGATACAATTTGCCAATCAGCCCCTGGGGCTCGCCGAAGTCGAGAATGCCCACTTCGCCCTGGGGCGCAAGCACGCGGTAAATCTCCCCCAGTCCGCGATCGTAGTTGGCAAGATTGCGAAAGCCGAAAGCGGATGTCACCAACTGAAACTGGTCCGAGGGAAACGGCAGATTCAACGCATCGGCCTCGACCCAGCGAATGTTCCTGCCTGCGGATTTCTGTTCCGCGCGCACCAACATGGCGTGCGAGAAATCGGCCCCGAAGATTTGCGTGGCTGCGCCATTCGCGGGATCCCCGACGAGTGCCGCTTTCGCACTCGTTGGGGTGGTCAGGCGACGATGCAGCGCAAATGTCATGTCCCCGGTCCCGCAGCACAGGTCGAGCACCTGCGCACCCGGACGGTGCAGCACCTCGCGGAAGACGCGGGCGGTGCGGTTCCACCATACCCGGTCGATGTTCATCGAGAGCACGTGATTGAGCAGATCGTAGCGAGGCGCGATCGACGTGAACATGTCGCGCACCGCTGCGGCAGCCGATGCTTCGTCTTGCGCTCCGGCTGGAGCGGCGCCCAGGATGCGCTCAGCCGCGGGGCGGTCCGAAGGTTCAATCGGCGACTTGTCGTGATGGGCCAACGCTATGCCTTCGATAGCTTCTTGATTTCTTCGACTGCCTCGATAACGGCTCGTGCCGGCACGGTGTTGACTACTTCGACCTTGCCGATGCCGGTCGGCAGAATGAAATGCGGCACGCCGGCAACCGTCTTCTTGTCGGAGAGCAGTCGCTTGGCAATGCCGTCGCTGTTCACCTCAACCCTTGGCAAAGGCGCATAGGCCAAAACCAGCGCAATGATGCGTTGCGCGGTCAGCGCGTCTGTGATGTGCATCCCGGTCCCAATCATGGTGGCGGCAATCATGCCCCAGCCCACCGCCTCGCCATGCAGGAACTGCTCGTAATCGGTTTCCGCTTCCAGCGCGTGCCCGATGGTGTGTCCAAAGTTCAGAATACGGCGCTCGCCGCTCTCCCGTTCATCGGCGCTCACTACGTCCGCCTTCACGCGAATGCATTCCGCGATCAGCGTCTCCAACAGCGCGCCGTCACGGCCCAGCAAAGCGTCGCTGTTCGTTTCCATCAACTCGAAGATGGCAGGGTTGCGAATCACGCCGTACTTCATTGCCTCGAACAAGCCCGAACGGTATTCCCGCTCGGGCAGGGTCGCCAGCACATCCGGATCGGCCAGCACAGCGAGCGGCTGATGAAAGGTGCCGAGCAGGTTCTTGCCTGACTTCAGGTTCACTCCGGTCTTGCCGCCGATTGCCGAATCAACCTGCGCGAGCAGAGTCGTCGGTATCTGCACGACGGAAATTCCGCGCATGAAGACGGATGCCAGAAACCCCGCAACATCGCCCACCACTCCACCGCCTAGCGCCAGAATCACCGACTGGCGGTCAGCGCCGCGGCTTACCAGTTTTAAGGCAAGTTTTTGCAGTTGCGAGAGGGTCTTCGAACGCTCGCCATCGGGCATCTCGATCACTTCGACTTTACGGCCGGTTTGGTTGAAACTCTTGCGCAGCACGCCGCCCCAATGCTTGCGCACGGGCGGCTGCGTGACCGCGAAAAGGCGCGAGTCCGGAGGCACAGTATCGCTCAGTGCGGCTGCCGCCGAGCGCAACAAGCCACGCTCGACCAGCACTTCGTAGGATCGGGATGGGGTGTGAACCGGGATGCGAGTCAAGCGTCTAGTGTAATGGATGAGAGTTGCTGTCGCACTCGCAATGGTCCGCGTTATGTGTCTGGGTGAGTGCCGTGCCCGAGGCACTCGGGTGTCTTGATTCACGCCTACCCACCGATGAAGCTGGACTATTCATGAATGTAAGGTGTCATCCTGAGCGAGCGCAGCGAGTCGAAGGACCCCTATACTACCCACTCACTTTCCAGCGGCACGTTTTTCGACGGCGCGGAGTCGAAGAGCCTGTCCCGAGCGAAGTCGAGGAAACCTCTATAGCTGCGAGAAATCACAGTGTAGCCGCGCGGCTCAGCAATAAGTCTGGGATTGCTGGCGGCCAAAGGGGTCCCTCGACTCCTCGCTGCGCTCGTCGCTCGGGATGACACCCAAAGAATTACGTGCGCTCATGAATAATCCAGCTGAAGCGGTGGGCTATCTTATTCCGTCCCGCGAAGCGGGGATCGTGTCTTCACCGGAGTTAACTCTCCGCGGTGTACCAGATTCCCAATCAGTCGGCTAAGACAAGACTTGCGCGCAATCCAGCTACGTCTGTGCGCTCTCCACCTCGAAGAACTGCGCCATGTTGCGGAACTTCTTGTAGCGCGCGTCCAGCAGGGCGGGGATTGGCATTTTTTCCAGCTCCGACAGGTTTTTGTCGAGGGCATCCGCCAGAAGTTTGGCTGCGGCGTCATAGTCGTGATGCGCGCCGCCGGCAGGCTCGGGAATTACCTCATCGCAGAAACCCATCTCCAGATTGTCTTTGGCGGTAATGCGCAGGGCCTGTGCGGCTATGTCCTTCTTGTTGGAGTCGCGCCACATGATCGAGGCGCAGCCCTCGGGCGAGATGACAGAGTAGATGCTGTTTTCCAGCATCAGCACGCGGTCGGCGACGGCAATGGCCAGCGCGCCGCCGCTGCCCCCCTCACCCGTTATGGCGGCGATGAATGGAACTTTGAGCCGCGCCATCTCACGTAAATTGTGCGCGATGGCTTCGGCCTGGCCGCGTTCTTCCGCGCCAAGTCCGGGATACGCACCCACGATGTCGATCAGGGCGATGACCGGATGTTGCCATTTCTCTGCGAACCGCATGGCCCGCAATGCCTTGCGATAGCCTTCAGGGTTGGGCTGCCCAAAATTGCGATAGATCCGCTGCTTGGTGTCGCGGCCCTTTTGCGTCCCGAGCACCAGCACCTGCCGTCCGCGAAAGTTCGCCATGCCGCAAATCATGGCGGGATCGTCGCCAAAACCGCGGTCGCCATGAATCTCGCTGAAGTCGGAAAAGATGCGCTCGATGTAGTCCAGAGGATAAGGACGCATGGGGTGGCGCGCCAACTCGGTACGCTCCCAGGGCGTGAGCTGGCCAGCCATCTGGCGGCGCAGCGCGTCAACCCGTCCGTGCATTTCCTGCAATTGGCGACGGGCTTCCTGGTTGTCGCCGGCAGCGCTCTCTAGTTGCGCAATCTGTTTCTCGATGCGTTCCAGTTCGTCCTGCGCTTTTGAAGCAGCTTCCATATTGGTTTCTTGTCATTTCTTTGACGCGCGGCAGATCGCTTCTACCGCGGAGATCCAGTAATCGACGGCTGGCAGAATTCCCGAGCGGAGAAGCGAAAGTTCGGTTTCGTGGCCCCCAGCAGTACCAGATTGCGTTGGCTCCGACGGTCATCACAGTTAATCGACAACCCGAACGCTGCCGCGGCCGCATAGCTCTTCCACGCGATGAATGAACGTTCGGTCTGGCAGAACATTATAGCCTTCCGCTTCCATCACCACGGTAAAGTCGCCTTTGCGTTCCAGGTCGAACAGCACCCGCGCCGTGCCTCGGCGCTCCAGGCAAAGTGCGTGCAGTTCGTCGATGATGGCTGGGGAAACGTCGTCGACAGGTATCTTGATGCGCAAATGCTGCGGCAGCTTGGGCTGGGCTTGCTCCAACGGAGTTATGTCGCCAATCATGAGCTTGGAGTTGGATCCATCTTCGACGCGCACTCCGCCCTTTGCCAGCACGGGAACCGTAAGCTTCAGCTTGTCCGCAAGCCGCTTGTAGGTGTCCGCGAAACAAAGGACGTCCACCGACCCGTTCATGTCTTCGAGCTGCCCTTGCGCGTACAGGTCACCCTTCTTTGACTTGGCAACGCGGATGTTCTTGAGGATGCCTCCGATCAACACTTCATCCCTGCCCGTTGAGGATTTCAATTCTGCAACCTCGGTGGTGGACAGGGCGTTGAAGTCGAGCAGCTTTTCTCGGTACTTCTCCAGCGGATGGCCGGTAATGAAAAAGCCAAGGATTTCCTTCTCGTGGCCCAGGCGCTGGTGCTCATCCCAGTCTGGAATGTTGGGCAACGGTTTTTCGGCTTGCGGTGCATCGTCCTGCTGGAAGACGCCGAACAGTCCATGCTGGCCAAGGGCCGCGTCTTTTTGTGTCTTTTGGGCGTGCTCCATTGCGCTGTCAGTAACGGCCATCAACTGCGCGCGACGCCCGAGCCGGTCCATGGCGCCGCTCTTGATCAGCGACTCGATCACCCGCTTGTTGAGCAGGTGCAGATCGACCTTCTCGCAGAACTGAAAGATCGACTTGAACTCTCCCGCCTCTTTGCGAGCTGCCACGATGGATTCAATGGCGTTGTGGCCGACATTCTTGACCGCCGCCAGTCCGAAGCGGATCGCCTCGCCGTGTGGCGTGAAATATGCATCGCTGACATTGACGTCGGGAGGCTCGACCGCAATCCCCATTTCGCGGCATTCGTTGATGTACTTCACCACGTCGTCGGTGCTTCCCGAGACGGAGGTGAGCAGGGCCGCCATGAACTCGACCGGATAGCGAGTTTTCAGATACGCCGTCTGGTACGCGAGCAGAGCGTAGGCAGCCGAATGCGACTTGTTGAAGCCGTAGCCAGCGAACTGCTCCATCAAGTCGAAAAGCTTTTCGATTTTTTTTGGCGGGAAGCCACGTTCCGTAGCGCCTCGGACAAACCGCTCGCGCTGTTTGGCCATCGCCTCGGGGTCTTTCTTGCCCATGGCGCGACGAAGCAGGTCGGCTTCCCCGAGCGAATAGCCAGCCAGGCGATTGGCAATCTGCATCACCTGTTCCTGATAGACGATGACGCCGAAGGTCTCCTTCAGGAGCGGTTCCAACTCGGGCAGGTCGTATTCGACTTTCTTACGCCCCCATTTGCGCTCGACAAAGTCTTCAATCATGCCGCCCTGGATCGGCCCTGGGCGATACAGCGAGTTCAACGCGGTCAGGTCTTCGACGCAGGTCGGCTTGTAGCGGCGCAACACGTCGCGCATGCCATGCGATTCAAACTGGAAGACGCCCGACGTCAACCCGGTATGGAAGACCCTCTCGTAGGTCTCTTTGTCGTCCAATGCGAGCTTCTGCAGCTCGAGGCGCTCACCGCGGGTCTGTTCGATGAGGCGCAGCGCGTCGTCAATGATGGTGAGCGTGGTTAGCCCGAGGAAGTCCATCTTCAGCAGGCCCAGCTTTTCGATCGCCTTCATGTCGTAGGCGGTAACGATTTCGTCGTTCTTAGTGCGGTGCAGTGGAACCAGGTCGGTAAGCGGGATCGGCGAAATCACGACTCCGGCGGCATGCACCCCTGCGTTGCGCACCAGACCCTCAAGCCGCTTGGCCGTGTCAATCAGTTCCTTCGTCTGCGGTTCGTTCGCATACGCCGCAGCCAGCGGCGGCGAGTCTTTCAACGCCTGGTCGATGGTGATGTTCAGTGTGGTGGGAATCATCTTCCCAATGCGATCGACTTCGGCATAAGGGATGTCCATGGCCCGGCCGGAGTCTTTGATCGCCGCCTTGGCCGCCATGGTTCCGAAGGTGATGATCTGCGCCACGTTGTCGCGTCCGTACTTCTGGGTGACGTAGTCGATGACCTCGCCGCGGCGGTTCATGCAAAAGTCAATGTCAATGTCGGGCAAGCTGATGCGCTCAGGATTCAGGAAGCGCTCGAACAGCAGTTCGTTCTGCAATGGATCGATGTCCGTGATGCCTAGAGCGTAGGCGACGCACGATCCTGCTGCCGATCCACGGCCCGGCCCGACCGGGATGTTGCGTTCCTTGGCGTAGCGGATGAAATCCCACACGATGAGAAAGTAGCCGGCGAACTGCATCTGCCGGATGATGCCGATCTCGCGTGACAGGCGCTGCTCATAGTCTTCCAGGGAATGCTTCAGGCGGCCCATGGCCTGGAGCTCGCGCAGAATGTTAAGCCGGTTGGCAAAGCCCTGGCGCGTGATGTGCTCGAAGTAATCGGGGAGAGAGTAGCCTGTCGGCACCTCGAACTTGGGAAATGGATCGTGAACTTTTTCCAGCCGGATGTTGCAGCGCTCCGCGATCTCCAGCGTCCGCGCCAGCACGTGCTCGTATCCGGAAAATACCTTCTGCATCTCGGCAGCGCTCTTTACGTAAAACTGGTTGCCACTGAACTTCAGGCGGTTGGTGTCGTGGATGGACTTGCCCATCTGAATACAGAGCATTACGTCCTGCGCGTGAGAATCATCCTCGCAGAGATAGTGGCTGTCATTGGTCGCCACCAGCGGGATGTCGAGTTCCTTCTCCAGCTTCAGCAGGTTCGACTGGATGCGCGCTTCTTCCGGCAGTCCCTGGTCCTGGATTTCGAGATAGAAATTGCCTTTGCCGAAAATGTCGCTAAAGGTAACGGCAGCTTCGCGGGCTGCGGCGTACTTCCCTTCCGTGAGGCTCTCGGCGACTTCACCCTTCAAACACGCGGACAAACCGATCAGCCCCCTGGAGTGCTCGGCCAAGAATTTCTTGCTTATGCGGGGCTTGTAGTAGAAGCCGTGCAACGATGCCTCGGAAACGATCTTGACCAGGTTGCGATAGCCTTCGTCATTCTCGGCCAGAACGACGAGGTGGTTGTAGCTGTCGCCCTCCGGCGCGGTGCGATGGTCTTCCTTCTTGCAGATGTAAAGCTCGCAACCCAGGATCGGCTTAACGCCTGCTTCCTTGGCGGCATTGACGAACGCCACAGCGCCGAAGATGTTGCCATGGTCGGTCATGGCGACGGCGGGCATGTCGAGTTCTTTGACGCGCTTGACCAGGCGCTCGATGTTGCACGCGCCGTCCAGCATGGAGTAGTCGGTGTGAAGATGGAGATGTACGAATTGCGATTGGGACATTCGGACTAGGGCCTTCGCTCTCTCTTAATTGTATGCGTGTTGTATGCGTGGAGCTTGTGGAAATCAGGGGAATTGGCGTCTATAGCGTTTCATCGTGATGCGGAATCTGCCCGGTCGGCGTGCCGGGCGAAATCAAACGCCCCCCGGTGATCTCCTGGCCAGGAGGAGTCTGGCGTGGAAGCGACGATTCAGCTCGCTTGCCGTGTGCTCGATACGCAAAGATCACGGCGAGCAGCGGCGCAGCCAGCAGCAATCCCCAAAAGCCAAATATCAAGCTGAGAAAAATTGGAACGATCAACGACGCCCAGATCGGCACTCGGGCTGTCCGGCGCATGATCACCGGCTGCAAGACCAATCCGTCCATCACAACGATGATCCCATAGAGAATGAGGACGTACAGAAACTGCTCGAAGCTGCCGGCGAACAAAGCCACCACCGCCGGTCCCATGAATGCCAGCACTGGCCCAAAGTGCGGAATGAATTGCAGGCCAGCCGCGAGAATCGCCCAGAACGGCGCCCACGGTACGTGCAGGTAATCGAGTCCAAACCACCACAGCGCACCCACCGCCAGCGAGTCGTAGCATTGTGCGATGAACCAGCGCCGCAGTGCGCCTCCGGTGATGTTCATGTGCCGGGAAAATTGCATGATTACTCTAATGCCGCCTTGTGCAGGCCCAGCGCGAGACCCACCTCGCACACACCGCAGCCCGCGTCAAGCCTGAGGTACAATGGAGCATGAGCAAGGCTCAGTTCTTCACCGCACTGAGTTTGCCGCTAGTGGTGTTCATCATCGGTCTCTATCACCAGAATACCGGAATCCGAGACCTTCGTAGCGAGCTGATTCAGTTCCGCTCGGAAGTGAATGCATGGTTTGTAGCGATAGACGCAAGATTCAATCGGGTGGACCAGCGCTTCGACGATCTCACCAGCAAAGTGGTGGACATCGACAACCGTATGGTGCGGGTCGAGGAGCGTCTGAAGCTCTAAGGCGCGCTGCTGTCCCCGGCAACCGTCCTATATTTTAGCTTTCCCGCAAGAGACTTACGGCAATGAAATTTGGCGTCATCATCTTCCCCGGTTCCAATTGTGACCACGATGCCTATTGGGTAATTTCGGAGGTGGCCAAGCAGCCCGTTACTTTCCTCTGGCACGACTCGCCCGACCTTCAGGGTTGCGACGCCATTATCGTGCCCGGTGGATTCGCGTATGGGGACTACCTCCGCACCGGCGCCATCGCTAAGTTTTCCCCGGTCATGGAGTCGGTGCGCAAATTCGCCGCCGATGGTGGGCTGGTACTCGGCATCTGCAATGGATTTCAGATCCTGTGTGAAGCCGGATTGTTACCCGGAGCGCTGCTGCGCAATGCTGGATTGAAATACGTTTGCAAGCCGGTACACATTCGTGTCGAGAGCACCAACACGCCCTACACGCAGCAGTTGACACAAGGCGACGTCTTGGAGATTCCGGTCGGCCACATGGAAGGCAACTACTTCTGCGACGAGCCCACTCTGGCCCAATTGAAAGACCAGGATCGCATCATCTTCCGCTACACGTCGCCCAGCGGCGAAGTCACTTCTGAATCCAATCCCAATGGATCGCTGGAGAACATCGCCGGCATCTGCAATGAAGGGCGCAACGTGCTGGGAATGATGCCCCATCCGGAGCGCGCTAGCGAACCGGAGCTCGGCATGACCGACGGGGCGAAGATCTTCCACTCGTTGGTGGCGGCGATGGCGGAAAAATAGCAACTAGCAACAATTAGTGAGTAGTTAACAATGTGATTTGTTCGCATATAGAGGTGCTTCGACTCGGACGTGGCGGACGCGTCCTTGCTCCGGACAACAGCTTTTATCTACTGATGACTGAACGAAGGCACGCGGGTGTTGCAGGGGTGTGCGCCACGCACCGCTCATGCGCAACCGGCAGTTGAGTTATACTGCAAACCAAATTCACCGGGAGCATTGCTTCTTGCCGCGCCTCATCATTCGTTCCTCTGACATTCACGCTGCTGGATGTTTCACCCTGGAAGACATTCCCAAGAGCGCTCGCGTGCTGGAATATACGGGAGAGCGCATTACCAAGGCCGAAGGCGACATCCGCTATGAAGGCCGTCCGTTCACCTATCTGTTCGGCGTTGGCGATGGCGAGGTGGTGATTGACGGTCACGGGATGGCGATGTTTGTGAACCATTCTTGCGATCCCAACTGCGAGACCGACGAAGAGGGCGACAGAGTCTACATCGCCGCGATTCGCGACATTGCCGCCGGCGAAGAACTTACCTACGACTATTGTCTCTATGATGGCGACGACGAGGCGCCCTGTTTCTGTGGCAGCAAAAGTTGCCGCGGGAGCATGTACTCTCCCGAGGAATTGAAGAAAAAGGCGCGTGCCACAGCCCGCAAGAAGAAACAGGCCGAACTGGCGGCGAAGAAGAATGGCACCGGGCAAAGAACCAGAAACGGGAGCCGGGCAAAGTAGAACGGGCGGCTTGACTCCCGTTTGACCCGGCACGCAAGTTTGCGGGTTACGCTGGGCTAACCCCGTTCAGCGAGGTCGTGATGGGCGGGTCCCAGCACATTGCAGCCAGCGGCGCTGGCGCCCTGCCCGAGGATGAAACATCCCGCTCCCACGCCGGCCGCTTCTGCTATAGTTGGCCTTTGATTACCCCCATTAGCGAAGCACAGGAGCAGTCCTCATGGCTAGAGGCGTCAATAAAGTTATCTTGCTCGGTAATCTGGGCAAGGATCCCGAAGTAAAGTACACCCAAACCGGTATGGCGGTAGCGCACTTCACGCTGGCCACTACCGATAAAGTAAAGGACAAGGACGGCAACTGGCAGGATCGCACCGAGTGGCACAACCTGGTCGCCTTTCAGCGTACGGCTGAGATTGCCGCCGAATACCTGAAGAAAGGCGGCAAGGTTTACATCGAAGGCCGCCTGCACAGTGACTCTTGGGACGACAAGGAGACTGGGCAGAAAAAGTATAAGACCGAGATCATCATCAACGATTTGGTGCTGCTCGGAGGACGCGATGCGGGCGGCGGCGAAGGCGGTGGCCGCTCGGGAGCCGAAAAGTCGGGCGGCTTCGACCAGCGCACTCCCGAGCCGGAACCGTCGCAGGCGCCAGCCGGCGCGGAGATCACGGACGAAGACATTCCGTTTTGATCTCGCGGTCTTTCTTACTTCTGTCGTCTCGTGCCAGCCCGCCGCGGGCGAGTCGAGGGGCCTGTTTTTCCGTTGAGTTGTGCGATCGTGCTTCGACCAACACCGCACCGCTAATTACGATCTAACATCACGGCATGAGCTTTCCACGATCCAGTGGCATCCTGTTACACCCAACTTCTCTTCCCGGAGCTTACGGCATCGGCGAACTGGAACGCGAAGCGCATCGCTTCGCCGATTTTCTGCGCGATGCCGGCCAGCGAATCTGGCAGGTTCTGCCGCTGGGGCCCACGGGATACGGCGACTCTCCCTACCAGTGTTTTTCAGCCTTCGCCGGCAATCCTCTCTTGATCAGCCTCGACACGCTAGTGGAGCGTGGTTACCTCGATCCTCGTCAGTTGGACTCGCGCCCGGAATTCCCCGCTGGCCAACTGGATTTTGGCGCCGCAATCGCATGGAAGCTCCCCTTGCTGCAACATGCTTTCCGGTCGTTCCAGCGCAGTTCGCCGGCCGAGCGCGAAGAATTCGCGGCTTTCTGCGACAGGCACTCCGGCTGGCTCGACGAATTTGCCCTGTTCATGGCGCTCAAGGAAGCTCACGATAATGTTGCATGGACACTCTGGAATCCCGATCTGGCGCTGCACAAGCCGGATGCCATCCAGCGCGCACGCAACCAACTGCGCGACGAGATCGAATGCCATAAGTTCATCCAATTCGAATTCGAGCGGCAGTGGTGCGATCTGAAGGCGCATTGCGGGCGCAACGACATTCGCGTCATGGGTGACGTTCCCATCTATGTCGCTCTCGATAGCGCCGACGTGTGGGCCAACCGCGACTTGTTTGAACTCGACGAGGCCGGCCAGCCAAAAGTCGTCTCCGGCGTGCCGCCTGACTATTTCAGCGCCACCGGCCAACTATGGGGCAACCCGATCTACAGTTGGGAAGCCCATTCGAGGACCGGATATGCCTGGTGGATCGCCCGCCTGCGCCGTTCTCTGGAAATGCTCCACATGATTCGCCTCGACCACTTCCGCGGATTTGAGGCGTATTACGAAATTCCTGGAGGCGAGGCGACGGCAGTTA
>OCZT010006047.1_pt1 | contig 12014 bp, 11 predicted proteins | sample 1539031 | NCBI WGS metagenome assembly OCZT01 (sample SAMEA3539308, study PRJEB22396) | soil metagenome | biome: tundra; feature: field; material: soil | place: USA | collected 2010-05 | depth 0.15 m
TCCCTACACGACGCTCTTCCGTTCTGGGTCGCCTGCGAGCGCGTGGTCCGCGGCGCGGTCGTCGGGCGGCGCACGCGGACGGTCGTGACCGGCGCCAGCAGCGTGCGCCCGGCGGTGATCGGTTCGGAGGCCAGGCCGATGTGCTGGCGGACGAGCTGGCTGGTGGCGTAGGTGATCGCGGCCGCGAGGACGATGCCGAGAACCGCCACGAGCACCACGAGCGCCGTTCTCCGATTCGGGCTCATGGGCCGCTCGCCGGGAACTCGAGCACCGCGACGGCGCCGTGGCCGCCGGGACGATTGGCCAGGCGCGCATCGCCGTGCCAGGCGCGGGCGAGGGTCCTCGCGATCGTGAGCCCGAGACCGCTTCCCGCGGGCCCCTGGAGCCCCGCGCTGCCCCTGTGGAAGCGCTCGAACACGAGCTCCTCCTCACCCGGCGCCAGGCCCGGGCCGCCGTCGGAGACCTCGATGCGCCCGCCGCTGGAGGCGATCGTGACCTCCCCGCCGTCGGGCGAGTAGCGCAGCGCGTTCTCCACGAGCACGTCCAGCGCGCGATCGATGTCGGCGCGCGCGCACCAGGCCGCCCCCTCCTCGCACCGCGCGCCGAGCTCTATGCCGCGCGCCTGCGCCGCCGCCCGCCAGCGCTCCACGGCGGCCTCCACGACGGCCCGCAGCTCGATCCGCTCGCCGTGCAGCTCGCGGTCCTCGGCGCGGCTGAGGACGAGCAGCTCATCGACGATCGCCGCGAGGCGGTCGATCTCGGAGGTGCCGGCATCGAGCTCCGCCGCGACGCCCGCGCCCACGCCGCCGGCCCTGGCCTCCTCCAGTCGCAGGCGCAGCCCCGTCAGCGGCGTGCGCAGCTGATGGGAGGCATCGGCGATGAACTCGCGCTGGGCGGTCACGAGGCGCTCCACGCGGTCAGCCATCTCGTTGAACGACGCACTCAGGGAGCGCTGCTCGGAGCTGCCCTCGACTATCGCCCTTGCGGAGAGATCCCCGCCGGCAAGCCGCTTGGCGGTGCTCTCCAGCCGCCCCAGCGGACGAGCGATCTGGCGTGCGATCACGCTGCCGGCGAGCAGGCCGAGCAGCAGCACGGTGCCCGCGACGAGGATCAGCTTCGTGACGGTGCTGCGGACCGCGTTGTGGACCGAGGCGACACTCTGGGTGATGCGCACCGCGCCGACGGTGCTGCCGCGACGCAGCACCGGCACGGCAGTCGCGAGGATGTCCTGGCCGAGGCTGACGCTGACGCGCTGGGTCTGCACCGAGTGCCCACGCAGCGCCGCAGCGACCTCGGGACGGCTCAGGTAGCTGCTGCCGAGCGTCGAGACGCCGCCGCTGTCGGCGAGCACGAGCCCACGGGCGCCCACGATGATCACCCGCCCGCGCACCGACGCCGCGCTCGAGCGCACGAGCGCGTCCAGGCCGGCGGGATTGACGGGGCTGGTCATGTCGGCTGAGGTCGCCGCCACGACATCGGCCTGGCTGAGCGCCTCGGAGTGCACCTCCGCGTTGACGCGGTCGCGCAGGCTGAGCGCCAGCGGCACACCCAGCGAGACGACCGCCAGCACCAGCACGTAGGCGAACGCCAACAGCAGACGGGTGCGCAGGCTTACGGCTCATGCCTCCTGTGCGGGCACGAAGCGAAAGCCCACGCCCCGCACGGTCTGGATGTGGCGCGGCTGGGCGGGATCTTCGCCGAGCTTGCGCCGCAGAGCTGTCATGTGCACGTCGAGCGTCTTGGTCGACCCGAACCAGTTCTCGTCCCAGACGTCGCTCATCAGCTCCTCGCGCGTGACGACGTTGCCCGCGCTGCGCGCCAGGCGCGCGAGCAGGTCGAACTCCTTGCGCGTGAGCGTCAGCTCCTCCTCGCCGAGCCACGCGCGGCGGGCGGCGAGATCGACCGACACGTCGCCCACGTCGAGCCGCGCCACCGGCTCGGCCTGGCGGCTGCGGCGGAGCACCGCGCGAATGCGTGCGATCACCTCCGCGGAGGCGAACGGCTTGACCACGTAGTCGTCGGCCCCCAGCTCCAGGCCGACCACGCGGTCGATCTCGCTGCCGCGCGCGGTCAGCATGATGATCGGCACGCGCGAGCTCGCGCGCAGCTCGCGCGCGAGCTCGCGTCCGTCGCCGTCGGGGAGCATCAGGTCCAGGAGCACGATGTCGGGCTCGTGCTCGCCGAGCATGCGGCGGGCCTCCGCCAGGCTCGCGGCGACCTGCGGCGCGAAGCCCTCGCGGACGAGCGCGCGCGAGAACGGCTCGGAGATCGACTCCTGGTCCTCGACCAGCAGCACGCGGTCGCCGCCGGCCCTCGGGGAAACGCCCGCTGTAGCCATCACGTCCAATCTAGTACCGAGCGCACGCGGAGGCGCAAGCAGGCGTGCTCGCGCGGCGGCTCGGGTGTGCGCGGGCGCGCCGGCCAGCGCAATAATGGCCGGGCATGCGCGCTCTCGTTCAAAGGGTCGCCCGCGCATCGGTTCGCGTCGAGGGCGAGACCGTCGCGGCGATCGGGCCCGGGCTGCTCGTGCTCCTGGGGGTGGCCCGCGAGGATGACGTCGCCACCGCGGACCGCCTGGCGGGCAAGGTTCGCGCGCTGCGCATCTTCGCGGACGCAGCGGGCCACATGAACGACGCGCTCGGCGAGCGCGAGATCCTGTGCGTGAGCCAGTTCACGCTCTACGGCGATGCCCGCAGGGGCAATCGGCCGAGCTTCACAGCGGCGGCGCGGCCAGAGCACGCAGAGCCCCTGTATGAGCGCTTCTGCGCCGGCGCCGGCGCCCGGCGAGGTGTCTTCGGCGCCCACATGGAGGTCGAGCTCGTGGGCGACGGTCCCGTCACGCTGCTGCTGGAGGCCTGAGACCCCGCCGTGGGACGCCAAGCAGTCGCTCGTGTTCCGCCTCGCCGACGAGCTGCACGGCACGAGCGCCGTCTCGGACGAGCTGTGGCTGGCCCTCGGCGAGCAGCTGGCCGAGGATCAGCTGATCGAGCTGATCGCAACCGCGGGTTGGTACCACCTGATTGCATACGTGTGTCAACGGGCTGCGGGTGCAGCACGAGGAGTGGGCGCCGAGGTTCCCCGGCGAGGGATAGCGCGGGCGCTCAGGGAGCGGGCAGGGTGCCGTTCACCGGTTCTGCACCCACCGTGCCCGCGACCTGTGCCCGAGCGCCCGCCCCCTGGGTGGTCCAGCTCGCGGTGAACGAGGCGGCGCGCACGCCCGGCGCAGCTGCGGTGAGATGGGCCAGGACGGTCCGTCCATCGAGTGGGTCGGGCGCGGGGCGCAGGCTTATGGTGCCGCTGACCGCCACGCCGGGCACGAGCTGATCGCCGGTCAGCGTGAGGGTCGCGCCACCCCCGCCGACGCTGACCTGCCCGCCGTGGAGGCCATGATCGAGGCTCGCTTCGATCGCGTCGTGGCGAGCCACGGCGTCGCCGGTGGTGGCCACGACGGCGCCTGCCAGCCGCAGCGCCGCCGGCGAGCGCGTGCCCGCGCCGGCAGGTTCGATCGGCGGCTGCTCGGCGAGCCCGGCGGCGTAGACGCCGACGGAATGGATAGGCGGAACCTGCGCAGCGCAGGAGGCGTCGAGGGTGTCCAGCTGGCCCGGATCGGTCACGAACGCCCTGATCAACGTCGATCCGCAGGCGGTATCACCCTCTCCGACGACGTGCGTGGAGTTGCTCAGCTCGACGAAGCGCGCGTGCCCACCGACCTCCGCGAGCACCTTCCAGACGTCTCCCGGCGGGGTCCACGTGTCGAACTCGCCGCCGAGCACGAGCACGGGCATCGAGGCCGGGAACAGCGGCAGGGCGCCTGGCGTCGGCGGCTGGGCGACCGTCGGGCTCGGCCAGTCCAGGCAGGCGCTGTAGGCCTCGGTGTTCTGGTTCTGCGCGAGCCACTCTGCGGTCGAGAAGGGGCTGAACGTCGAGGGCGCCAGCCCCGCCTCCGCGGCCTGCAGTTCGCCGGCGCGCACGGCGCTCGTCGCGTTCATGTCGAACAGCTGCGGGTAGTCGAGGCAGGAGACCGCCAGGTAGAGCCCGCCCGAGTACTGCTTGGCGGACAGGCCGAAGTACGCCTCGTCTTCGGCCAGGCGCTGATCGTAGAGGCGCAGCAGCGGCGCGGGGTCGTGCGCGCCGAGCAGCGCGCGCCCGGCTGCATCGAGCGCGCGCAGGATCTGCGGATCGGCGGCTGCGTCGTTGAGGAGGTCCACGAGCCCGACGACGTCCATCGACACGCTCACCCTCGCCCCCGTGGGCCCCGGCACACGCCCCGAGATCGAGCTCGCGCGGAGGTATTCGGCCAGGCTCGCCATGCGCGCCCAGCTCGAGCCCGGCGCGGCGCTCGCGCAGGCGGGCGCGCGGGCGCAGGCAGCGTCGAAGGCCGCGGGCATCGAGGTGATCGCGCTGCGGTACCAGGGGTCAAGGCCCACCGACTGGTAGGTCGAGTCGAGGATCACGCTGCGCACCAGGCCGGGGAAGCGGGCCGCGAAGACCTGGGCGAAGAAGGAGCCGTAGGAGTCGCCGTAGAGGTCCACCTTGGGCACGTCCAGCGCGTTCACGACCGAGGCCATGTCCTCGGCCGCGGGCGCCGAGGTGAACAGGTCCGAGGCGTGCACCCACGCGCCGTGCGGATACCTCCAGCGGTGGTTCAGCGCCTCCGCGCACCCCGCGGCGGCGAGCTGGAAGGCGCTCGTGCCGGTCGGGCCGGAGAAGCGCTGGATCGCCGGGCAGTCGACCGGCGTCGAGCTCCCCGTGCCGCGGTTGTCGATCGCGAGCATGTTCCACCGCGCCAGCAGCGGGCCGTACTGGACGCTGTAGCCTTCGCCCACCGAGCCGATCGACCCGTAGCCCGGGCCGCCCTCGACCGGCAGCACGGTGCCCTGCGGGCTGCCGATCGGCGCGGAGGCGGGGTACCAGCGGTAGGCGATCGAGATGTGCGGGCCCGAGGGCGCGCCATAGTCCAGCGGCACCGACAGGCGGCCGCAGTAGGCCAGCGGCGAGGCCTCACAGCGCGTGAGCTTCTGGGTGCCCACCCTCAGCGTCTGCGGCGAGGCCCCGGCGAGGCCGGGTGCGAGCACGAGTGCCGCGAGGGCCAGCGCGAGCGCGACCCGGCCACCCTCTCGCGCCCTCTGCACATTGCTCTCTGGCATCCCTACATCGCGCACTGACCGGTCCCTCAGTCGACGGCGGAGCAGCCTCCGGATTCTACGCCGTGCGAGGGGCCGCCACCCCGCTCGACCGCGCGCCGCGGGGCTGGGGCGGGGCAGCGCGGTCCCATCCCACGACGCCTGCCGCCGCGCGGATCGCGATGATCTGCGCATGGAGGAGACGGTCGGCGCCCAGGCGCACGCGGAGACCTCCGCGACCCCGGGGCGCGCGGAGGACGCACCGCAGCGCAGGGACCGCCTGCTGCCGTGGATCGCAGCCGAGCGCGCCTTCCGCGCGGTCGTGCTCGTGACCGTGGGCATCCTGCTCCTGAGCAAACCGAACGCGAACTGGGCCACGGAAATCACACATCTCGCGCAGCGCGCGGGGCTAAACCCGAACGGGAACTGGCCCCGCAAAATCATCGAGCGACTGCGCAAGCTGCACGCCAACGAGGACGTCGTCTTCGGGATCATCGCGCTCGCCTACGGCACGCTGGAGGGCGCCGAGGCCTACGGGCTGTGGCGCCGGAGGCGCTGGGGGGAGTGGCTGACGGTCATCGCCACCAGCCTGCTGCTCGTCCCGGAGGTGTGGGAGCTGACGAAAAGCACAACGCTGCTGAAGGTCGGGGCGCTGCTCGTCAACCTCGCCGTCGTGGCCTACCTGCTCTGGCGCCTGCGCCGCAACTGAGCGCCCCCGACGGGCGCCGCGAGGCTCAGCCCCCCGTGGGCGATGCCGGGGCCGCTCGCGCGCAGCGCCGGGACGATCTCGCTCGTGACGAGCCCGGCGCGCGGGGTCATCTCGTCCACGATCGCGAACCACCTGCGCATGTTGGCGGGCGTGTCGAGCACGACGGTGAGCACGGGCACGCGGCGCCCGAGCGCCAGCAGCCGTTCTCCGTGCGGGCGATGCGCGCCCGAGTAGCCCCACTGCGCGCGCAGCGACGTGGCCCCTGCGGCCCCCTCGCTGCGCAGCCGCCGCACGAGCGCGCTGTGGACCTCGCCCTGCCCCTCGGCGTGCTCGCCCGTCTGGACGACAAGCTTCTGCCAGTAGGCGAGCCCCGCCGGGTCGCTCTCGGCGGCGAGGCTCGGCTCGGCCAGCAGCACGCCGTCGCGCTTGCAGATGAGCACGCGCTCGATCGTGATCAGCGGGTCCTCGAACAGTCGCGCGAGCTCGGGCAGCGCACCCGTGATCGCGCCGTGGGAGCCGACGGCCTCTATGAGCACGGGCACGTCCGGGTTGCGGGCGAGGAAGCGCGCGCGCAGCCGCCGGCCCCGCGCGGCGCCGTCCACGCCCAGACTCACGCTGGCGCCGGCGGCGCCGCGGCCGTGGAGCAGCTCGACGGCCGCCACATGCGCGGGCCCTCCCCCCGCGCGCGCTCCGCGGGCGCCGAAGATGGTGATCTTGAGCGAGTCGCCCAGCGTGCTCGGCAGGGATGCGGGCACCGCGCCGTCCGCCAGCGCCACGCGCTCGAGCGTGATCAGACCGTGGCCGCTGTGGCCCCGCACGTGCTCGAGCAGCGCCTCGATGGGCGCGGGCCGGTCGACCGCGACGGCCACCGCAGGCAGGTCTTCGGAGAGCGTCAGCAGCCGCTCGGTCTGCAGGCGGTGCCTGATCCCGAAGCCCTCCACGCCGCGCAGCAGCGCGCCGGACCGCACGCCCGCGGCGGCGAAGCCGTCCATCAGCGCCTCGGCGAGCAGGCCCTCCGCCGCACGGTCGCGCTCGCCGAAGTAGACGCTGAGCTTGAGCCCGTCGGCGAGCATCAGCCGCCCCCCACCAGGCGCCCGAGCTCGGCCGCGCCGAGGCCGAGCAGGAGGCTGAGGGCCACGTTCACCGCCGCCAGCCACGACCACCCGTCCTCGGCCAGGCGGTGGGACTCGAACATCCACGTCGAGAACGTGGTGTAGGAGCCGATCACCGCGGTGCCCGCGAGCAGATAGGCGTCACCGTGGAGCGCGATCCCGACGAGCAGCCCGAGCAGCGCGGCGCCGGAGAGGTTCACGACGAGCGTGCCCGCGGGAAAGCGCCCGCTGCTGTTGGCGGAGACGCCGGCGTCGAGCAGGAGGCGCGCGAGGGCCCCCGCCCCGCCGAGCACGCCGACACCCAGCCACAGCAGCAGGAAGCTCATCGCGCCAACCTTGCGCGTCGCACCATCTTGGTGGAGAGCAGCACCGCGCCGAGGCCGCAGAGGACGCTCGCCGTGCCGTAGCCCGCGGCCAGCGCCCAGTGCGCTTCATCGAGCATCCGCAGCAGCTCCACCATCATCGTCGAGAACGTCGTGAGCGCCCCGCAGATGCCGCTGCCGAGGAACGATCGGCGATACAGCGACGGCGGCAGCCGCTCCTGCAGGCGGGTGATGAAGTAGCCCAGCAGCAGCGCGCCGGCGATGTTGACGCCGAAGGTCCCCCACGGCCAGCTCCCCGGGCGCGAGCCGAGCCCCTGCACGAGCGCTGCGCGGGCGAGCGCGCCGATGAACCCGCCCGCGAAGACCGCCGCGAGCTCCTGGCGGTCGAGGCCCGGCGCCCACGCCTCTCCGGGCCGCCCTCGTGCTCCGCTCTTCGTTGTCTGCTCGCGCTCCACGGCACGCCCCCACCTGCAATCGAGTGACGGTTCGTAGAAGCCATCAGCGGCCGCAGCCGCGGTTATGGAGCGGGCCTCATCGCTGCGGGCGCCAGGATAGCGCCCGCGTCGTCGCGCACGCGGGCGCACGCGACCGGGCCCCGGCCCGCACTGCGGGAATCGAGGCGCTGGCCAACCTGCTAGACCCCGCCGCATGGGTGTAACGGAGACGCCCCCCATCCGCGCCCGCCGGGTGCTGCTCAGGCGCTCGGCGTTCGCGCTCGCAGCGCTCCTCGTGATCGGCCTGCTCGTCTTCGCGCTGCTGCGCCTGGACCTGCACCAGATCGGCCACGCCCTGATCACCGCGACCCCGGGGTGGATCGTGCTCGCGCTCGCGCTGATGGCAATGTCGCTGCTGCTGCGCTCGGTCTCCTGGCATCAGACGCTGCGGGCGGCGCTGCCGGAGACGCCGATGCCGTGGCCGCCGGTGGTGCGCGCGCTGATGATCGGCGTGATGGCATCGGCGGTGTTCCCCGGCCGCATCGGCGAGCCCCTGCGCATCGTCGTGCTCTCGCGCAGGCTCGACGGCTCCACGCGCCGACAGGTGCCGATCGTGGCGGGCACGGTCTTCTCCCAGACGCTCATCAACCTGCTCGCGCTCGGGATCCTGCTGGCGGTCACGTTCAGCAGCGTCCCGCTGGTGCACGGCCACCTGGGCGGCCTGGAGAGCGCGCTGGCGCTGCCGCTGGCGCTGTGTCTGGTGGTGCTCGGCGGCCCGCGCGCGCTCGCGCTGGCGCGCCGCTCGCGCTCCGAGCGCGTGGCCCGGGCCGCGGACACGGTGGCCCGGCAGCTGGGCCTCGCCCGCCAGGGGCTCGTCGTGTTCGCGCGCCCGCGCTACGGAGCCACCGCGATCCTCAGCCAGCTGCTTGCGTGGACGCTGCAGTGGCTGTCCTGCTACGCGGTCATGCTCGCACTCGGGCTGCAGTCCGACGGCGGCCCGGTCGCCGCGGCCGCGATCCTGCTGGCCGTAAACCTCAGCGCGATCCTGCCCGCAACGCCTTCCAACGTGGGTGTCTTCCAGGCCGCCTGCGTGGTCGTGCTCGCCGCCTACGGCGTCAGCGCCGGCTGGGGCGTCGCCTACGGGATCATCCTGCAGGCCGTCGAGTTGGTCACCGCCCTCGGCCTCGGCGTGCCCGCGCTGCTCGGAGAGGGCCTGCGCTGGCAGGACATCCGCACGACGGGAGCGTCAGCCCGCGAGGGCGCGGAGTGACTGGCGCAGCGAACGCGTCGTCTGCAGGACCGCCGTGGGCTCGTAGCCGCAGTGAGCCATGCAGTTCTCGCAGCGCGGGTCCCTGCCGCGCCCGTATGCGCTCCAGTCGGTCGTCTCGACGAGCTCCTTGTAGGTCTCGGCGTAGCCGTCGGCCATCAGGTAGCAGGGGCGCTGCCAGCCGAGCAGCGAGTAGCTCGGGATCCCCCACGCGGTGCAGTCGAATTCGGCCTTGCCCTCGAGGAAGTCGAGGAACAGCGGGCTGTGGTTCAGCCGCCACTTCCGGCGCCTGCCGTCGGCGAAGGCCTCGCTGAACAGCTTGCGCGTCTGCTGGACGCCGAGGAAGTGCTCCTGGTCGGGCGCTTTCTCGTAGGCGTAGGCGGGCGAGATCATCATCTCGTCGACCTCGAGCTCGTCGTTGAGGAAGTCGAGCACGTCGCGGATCGTCTTGGGCGAGTCATGCGTGAAGAACGTGGTGTTCGTGGTGACCCGGAACCCCGCCGCCTTCGCCGCGCGGATCGCGGCGACGGCCTTGTCGAAGACGCCCTCGCGCTCCACCGAGGCGTCGTGGCGCTCGCGCAGGCCGTCGATGTGAACCGCCCAGGCGAAGTAGGGGCTCGGCTTGAAGTTGGCGAGCTTCTTCTCGAGCAGCAGCGCGTTGGTGCACAGGTAGACGAACTTCTTGCGCCTGACGAGCTCGCCTGCGATCAGGTGGATCTCCGGGTGGATCAGGGGCTCGCCCCCCGCGATCGAGACCATCGGGGCACCGCTCTCCTCGACCGCGCCCACGGCCTGCTCGACGGGCATGCGCCGGCGCAGCTCGTGCTCGGGATGCTGGATCTTGCCGCAGCCCGAGCACGCCAGGTTGCACTGGAACAGCGGCTCGAGCTCGACGATCAGGGGAAACCGCTCGCGTTTGGCGAGCCGCTGGCGCATCAGGTACCAGCCCATGCGCGTGCTCTGTCTCACCCGGGCCGCCATGGGGCCTACCTTAGACCCCTGGGGCCCACTCGTGAAGGGCCGCCGCGACCCTCCTCAGCGCGCGCGCGGCGCGCACTGCGCCGGCTGCTGCCTGCGGGCGCAGCAGCTCGTGCGAGGGGCTGTCGAGCACGACGCGGACGACCCCGAACGGACGCCCGCCCGCGCCCGCAGCGAGCCACACCGACTCCATGTCCACGCCGATCGCGCCGCCCGCGTGAAGCTCAGAGCGGCGCTCGCCCACCGCGATCTTCGAGACACAGACGATGTTGCCGCTGCGCACCTTCAGGCCGCGGCCGGCGAGATGACTGACGAGCTCCGGCGTCAGGTCGCAGCGCGCGCGCTTCTGCGCGTGACCTTCGCCGGCCGCCGCGTAGACCTCCTCCGGGATGATCACTTCGCCCGGCACGGACTGCGCATCGAGGCCGCCGCAGAAGCCGACGACCAGCAGCGCCCTGCCGGTGTCGCGCTCGAGGGCGCCGGCCGCCACCCTTGCGCGCTCCGGCCCCATGCCGGTCTTGCGCACGAACGCTCCGCGCGCCGCCGATGCGATCAGCGCCGCCTCCAGCCGCAGCGGCGCGGCCATCACGACGCGGCTCACGCGCTCACCCCCGGAGCCCCGCTCGCCGCCAGGCGCCCGATCGACGGCGGAGCCAGGTCCATGCCGCGCAGCGCGACCCGGGCCGCAGCGTGCCCGCTCAGGACCGCGCTCTCGAGCGTCGCCGGCCAGCCCGTGGCTGTCCACGTGCCCGCGAGCGCGAGGCCCGGAACGGCGGTCTCCGGACCGGGGCGCAGGGCACAGACGCCGGGGGTCGCGCGGAACGTCGCGGCGTGCTCTCGCGTGACGAGGAAGCTCTCGACGTTGGCGCCGCGGGCGCGCGGCAGCAGCTGGGAGAGGGCGGGCAGGTAGCGCTCGCGCAGCTCCTGCACGCTCATCCTCATCTCGCGATCGGCGCCGGACAGCGACACCGCCAGATACTGACAGCCCACGGGCGCGCCCGCGGCGTCGCTGCGATCGAAGAGATACTGCACGGGGGTTTCCACGCCGGCCGCGAAGGGCTGCTCGAGCACGGTGCGGTCATAGACCACGTGGAGGTTCACGATCGGCGAGGCTCCGAGTGCCCGCAGCCGCGGCGCGAGATCGCCGAGCAGCGGCTCGATCAACGTGGCCCCACGGGTGTGCGGCAGGGCCACGATCACAGCCTCCGCGCTGAGACCGTCGGCCTCTCCCGCAGCCTGCCCGGCTGGGCCCTCCTCGCCGGCGGCCAGCTCCTCGGGCTCGGCCGCCTCGGATTCCTCTCGCCCTCCACGCCCGCGCACCTCGAGCCCGCTGCCCGTGCGCGCGATCCCCTCCGCGCGCCAGCCGAGCCGCACCTCCACGCCCGCGCGGCGCAGCGCATCCTCCGCGGGCCTGCCGAGGATGTCCGCGAGCGTGCCGACGTGGAAGCCGATGTCGCCGGCCTCGGCGGAGCCGAGCAGGCCGGTGCGGAAGACGAACACGCCGAGCGCCAGCGAGGCCTGCGCCGCGGGGATGTTGAGCGTGGGCAGCGCGATCATGTCCCACAGCGCCGCCACCGCCTCGGGCCCCTGGCCGTGGCGCGCCAGCCACTCGCCGAGCGTCAGCCGGTCGAGCTCCTGCTCGCTCTCGCGGATGCGCATCAGCGCGGCCCCCGCGCGCATCGCCCCCAGCCGCTGCGCCGCCGAGAGATGGGGGTAGCGGGCGAGCGCGCCCGCCAGGTGCAGCGGCGCGGGCAGGTTGCTGCGACGCAGCAGGAACGGCTCGCTGCCGGGCCTCAGCACGGGTATCTCCAGGCGCGGCTGCACCGACACCAGCCGCTCGCTCCCGAGCCTCGCGAGCAGCCCGCGATAGGCCAGGCAGCCGCGCAGGAAGACGTGCTGGCCGTTGTCCATCTCCAGGCCGTCGCGCCGCACCGAGTAGGCGGCGCCGCCGAGCCGGCGCCGGACCTCCAGGAGCGTCACGCGGGCGCCCGCGGCGGCGCAGTCCAGAGCAGCGGTGATCCCGGCGAGGCCGCCGCCGAGCACGATCACGCGGCGCCCCGCGCTCAAG
>OCZT010006049.1_pt1 | contig 12013 bp, 8 predicted proteins | sample 1539031 | NCBI WGS metagenome assembly OCZT01 (sample SAMEA3539308, study PRJEB22396) | soil metagenome | biome: tundra; feature: field; material: soil | place: USA | collected 2010-05 | depth 0.15 m
AGAAGACGATGTGGTGCGCCGTGACGCGGTATTTATTCATCCGAATCCACGGGCGGATGAGCAGCATCGCCGCGCCGGTCGTGCCAAAAACATTGGCGATGACCGCGCCGACGAGCAGGAAAATCACGTTGACCAGCGGCGTGGCCTGGCCTTTGACGCCGATGTGGATGCCGCCGGAGACCACGTAGAGCGAGCCGACGAGCGTGATGAAACTGACATATTCGTGCGCGGTGTGCCCGAGGCTGTGCAGGTCGCGCAAAATAAAAATGTAACAGCCCGCAGTGATGGCGCCGAGACCTAGGGCGACCTTGGCGTAGTGCCGCAGCCACCATTTGGGCGCGACCAACGGCCCGGCGGCAATCGCGCCGAGCAGCAGCACGAAGGGCAAAATCAAAATGGAATGCAGGGCCACCATCGCGAAATTTTTGCGGAGTCGCGCGGCTGGGTCAATCAAAACCGGCAAATTGAATTGAATTTACCGGTTCGTTTCTGTCCAATGTTCGCGCATGACGCCTGCGACAAACCGCCTGCCTGATTCAAAACGGACCTGGCTCCGTTGGTTCACGGTGGCGGTGCTGCTCATCGTCGCCGGCGCGCGACTGCGGCTGCTCGACTTCCCGCTGGAACGCGATGAGGGCGAATATGCCTATGCCGGCCAGCTGATTCTTCAAGGCATTCCGCCTTACGCGCTGGCCTACAACATGAAATTTCCCGGAACGTATTATGCCTATGCCGCCATCATGGCGCTGTTCGGCGAAACCCCGGCGGGCATTCATTTTGGTCTGCTGATGATGACGACCGCGACCGCGCTGATGCTTTACTGGCTGGGGAAAAAAATTCTTGATGAAACCGCCGGTCTCGTGGCGGCGGGCAGTTATGCCCTGCTCGCCGCCGGTGTCTCCATGCTGGGACAGGCCGGCCATGCGACGCAATTTTGCGCCTTTTTTGTCACGACCGGGTTGTGTTTGATGTGGCGCGTCCGGCAAAAAGAAAGCTGGCCGGTGCTGGCCGCCAGTGGCGTGCTTTTTGGGACGGCGGTTTTGATGAAACAACACGCCGCTATCATTGCCGCATGGGCTGGTTTGTCATTTGCCATCGGAAAATGTTTTCTGGCAAAAGGTGCAGCAATCCGCCGCGTCGGTTCCGTGGCGGTTTATGGATTGTCCATGCTCGCACCCTTGGGCTTGTGCTGCCTGTGGCTGTGGCACGCGGGCACGTTCGGCGCATTCAAATTTTGGACTTTTGACTATGCGCTGGCCTATGCCTCGATCGAGACTCCGGCCGGCGGTGCGGGGCTGTTCTTACACAATTTTAGCTGGATCATAGTCAGCGGTATTTTGCTGTGGCTGCTGGCGGCGGTTGGACTGGTATTGATCTGGTGGGACAAACGCATGCAAAATTCACGCGGCTGGCTGCTCGGGTTTTGCGTCTCGTCGGCATTCGCGGTTGCTTTGGATTTTTATTTTCGGCCTCATTATTTTTTGATCGCCGTTCCCGCCCTGGCCTTGCTGGCGGGGGCGGCCGCCAGTGGCGTCTGCCAGTGGCAAGTCGGAAAACGGTTCATGCCCGGAATCTATGTGCTGATCGTGGCCAACACCGTCGTGACGTGCGCTGGGCCTTGGTTTTTCATGCCGAAATTCAAGCTGGGTCGGGAATTGTATGGCTTTGACCCGTTGCCGGAAGCGGAAGTCGTCGCGAAGTTCGTCCAAGAAAATTCCCCGCCCACCGCCCGCGTGGCGGTGTTGGGCTCGGAGCCGGAGATCTATTTTCTGTCGCACCGCCACTCCGCGACCGGCTACATTTACATTTTCGCGCTGGGCGAGGCGCAATCGTATGCCATGAAAATGCGAAACGAAATGATCGCTGAAATCGAATCGTGCCGGCCGGAATTTGTCGTCGTTTCCGACAAAGAGCGTTTGATGGATCCGGCGGCAAACTCCATCCCGGGCCTGTTTGAGTGGTGGGACCGCTATCAAACCAACTACGTCCGCGTCGGCGTGGCGGATCTGATTTTTGAGCATGAAACCACCTATGCTTTTGGCACGAACGCCATCGCTGGCCTTGGCAAGATCCACCGCTGCGCCCTAGAAGTTTTTCAACGCACACCTAACCCGCTGCCAGAGCCAGCGAGGGGGGGGAACTACAAGAACCAAGAACCGACATCAAATGACTGACTCCATCCAGCCGATCTTGGAACCGGTGGAGGCCATGCTGCGTTTCGGACATCGCGATTGGATCGTGGTGGAAGTTCTTATGCCTTAGGCAGCTAACCAACCCCGCCAACATTTCAGTCAAAGCAACGCATGATCAGATGCGTATATGGTATGCGGAGCAGATCGTGTCTTAACCGGGGTTCCACCTTGGAAAAGCGCGGCGAAGCCAGCCGCAGATATTCTTCCTGGTTGCGGACAAATTTTCCACGGTCATGCGCAAGCATCCAGCGCGCAATGCGTAATTGTTTGGGCACGTAGCAGCCATCGTAAGTGACGAGGCGTCCGCCGGGGCGCAGCACGCGGCGGGCAAGTTCGAATAATTTGCCAGCTTGCGCATCATCCAGATGGTGAACCACCCCGATGGCCATAACCAAGTCAAACGTGCCTTGTTCGCCTTCAATCGTCGTCAGTCCCACGTCACCGCAATAGAAGCGTCCCCGGGATCCAAAGCGCTGCTTGGCCGCGAGAATATATTCCGCACTGATGTCGAATCCCGTATAGTCGACCTTCGGGAGCCGCTCCAAAACGTCCGCCGGCCCGCAACCAATGTCCAGAATCTTTTCCCCCGGAGCCGGTTGGGCATGCTCCGCCAGATAAGTTCGCTGTGATGACTCCATGCCGACCATCCGCTGGAAAAGCCGGTAACCCGCCGGAAGGCTCAAGACATTTGAAAGTTTTTCGAAAATTTTCGACATCGCGCCAGATGATTAAGGATTAAAATCAACACCGCAATAGCAGCCTCGCATAATGTAGTGAGGCATCATGGTGTTGTCCCAATTGGGATTTTAGTGCCAACGACATGCGCCTGATAGAGATGAAGGTGACAGTCTTCGAACTGTGGCATCTTATCCGCGTTTAAGCAGGCAACAAACCGGACATTTAATCCGTAATGCTCGCGATAAAATATCCCGAGTGGTTCGAGCCATTTCGCTCTCATCAGGAAAAAGACATCCTCCCGATCCAACAGCGAAAGGGAATATGGGCGGAGATGATGCTGTTCCAAAACCTGGTTGAAAAGCGGCGAATGGGAGATCCAGCCGTAAGGCACCAGAAAAAATGGCGGCTTCTCCGCTGTAGGATAGAAGAAAAGGCATTGTTCCAATACAGAATCAAAGGGCATGGCAATCAGGATCGGTGTCTTACGATCCGGCATAAGTGCCCGAACCGGACCGAGGATTTTGTGGCTGACACGCTCCAATTCTCGATTTTGTTGGTTTGCCGACCACAGGCTGTAGGCTAGGTCGGACAGACACGACAGATAAAGTCCAACCCATAATGCCCCCAGCACAAGTGCCGCCCAACGCAAAACCCTGTCTCGCCCGCGTGGTGCAGGGAAAGCAGTGGCCCGGCCGGGGCGGGGTGCCGCAAATGGCCAACTATAAAAGCCGGTTGCCCAGTAAAGGCAAATGGCGTTGATGAATAATGGGATGTTGTAGGCAACGCGTTCGGGCAGACGGGCTATATTCAGAAGATAAAGACAAAGCAACACGAAGACACCATAAGAAATCAGCAACGTGACCAGACAACGCCTGCGGAAAGCTCCTGTGGCGGCCACACACCATACACCATTTAGCATGGCCAGTATCATCAGAAATCTCGCATCATCCTGAAAAATGGCCGGCAGAAACAGGAAGCTTGCCGAAAATTTATGGGAAGATGCCGGCTCGGTTTGCGCCAATATCTTCAATTTGTCTAGGAAAAGACGCATCTTGGGCATACCGGCATACACCTCGGGTTCGGAAAAATAAAACTCGGAAAACATCCATCCGTCATTATCGCTCCAGCCCACGGCGGGAGCGGCTTTCGGGATGAATTTCTCCAGCGGTGTGACATGTATTTCGCCGCGCATCCGGTTATACTCTGAAAATTCAGCCCACGCCGGGTCGTGCTGGTAAGTCCAGCGATTGATACCGTGCAATACCAAAAAGATGCCCGCGAAAGCCAAACCCATTCCCAACAACCGTCGCCATTTGGCCAAGGCTGACCGTTCCAATAAGAATGGATAGGCGATTACTGCCAATAGTAGCGCGACAGGCTCCCGAATCAGGCACATGAGACCCGCAAAAGCGAACCCGGCGATCACTTTAGGCCAGTGTGCTGGATGACCAGGCTCGAGTCCATCCACCAGCAGCAACAAACCGGCGGTTCCAGCCAGAAAGGCGGTGGTGGTAAATTGGAGGTGCAGCAGGATGTGTATTTCGACAATCAAGAAAAATCCTGTATAGAGGAACGCGAACAGCCAGCCGCCCCGGCGAGACACCACCAGGAAAGCAATGGCGGTGAGCGCGGCATAATGCACGGCCAGGAGGTAGAATAGATACCAGTTGCATCCTGCCCAAGTCTCATAAAGAAACTGGAGCACCCAACCAATTAAAACATTCGTGAAAACCAGATGCCCGTCGGGATGGCCGGTATAAAACCCCGACGATATCATCTGCATCGTCAGGTCGTCATTGGTTTCATAAACCGGCGTGGCAAAGGTCAGAAAACCGCCCATTAAAATGAGGTTAACCACGGCCGCCCAAAGGAGTGCCTGAACACCATCACGCCTGGCGACCAAGAGTCGCAAGCACTTGGCTGGCCAGACGTGGCTGAAAATTGTCTGGGATAGAATTTGGTGCATCCGGCTCACACGACGAATTCCCGGACGGCGCGAATGATTCTGTCCTGATCGTCTTGAGCAAGACTGTTGAAAAAGGGCAGCCGGACCAGTCGTTCGCTTTTTTCCTCGCTCACGGGGCAGCCTCCATTCCGTCCGCCCATGCCCTGGCCGACGGGCGACAGGTGGAGCGGCACATAATGAAACACGCTGAGAATGCCGTGCGACTTGAGAAATGAAATCAGCGCCTGCCGTTTTTCCAAGGACGGCATTATCAAATAATACATGTGATAGGATTGCTCGCAGTGAGCTGGCACCACGGGGCAGCCGATTCCGCGTTCCTGTGCCCAATCACGGAGGTGGTGGTCATAGTATTTCCAAATGTGTTGTCGCTTGGCCTGGATAGTTGGCCAGACTTCCAGCTGGGCGTAGAGAAAAGCCGCCAGCACATCGCTCATCACATAACTCGAACCGATGTCCACCCATGAATATTTGTCCACCTGGCCGCGGAAGAACCGGCTGCGATTCGTCCCCTTTTCCCGAATGATCTCGGCCCGTTCAATCAGGCGCGCGTCGTTGATGAGCAGCGCGCCGCCTTCACCGCAAGTGATGTTCTTGGTTTCATGAAAACTCTGGGCCGCCAGACATCCGAAGGTGCCCAGCCAGCGGCCCCGGAATTTGCCGAACAAGCCGTGCGCATTGTCTTCCACCACAGCCAAACCGTGCCGGGCGGCAATTTCACCAATTACATCCATCTCGCAACCCACCCCGGCGTAATGAACCGGAACAATCACCTTGGTCCGCGAAGTAATGAGACCTTCCAGTTTCTGCTCGTCCAGATTCAGCGTGTCGGGCCGGATATCGGCAAAAATAATTTTTGCTCCGCGCAGCGCAAAGGCATTCGCCGTGGACACGAAGGTAAACGAGGGGATAATCACTTCGTCGCCGGGCTGGAGGTCGAGCAGCAGAGCGCTCATTTCAAGCGCGTGTGTGCAGGAGGTGGTGACCATCGCCTTGGGCACGCCCAGCACCTGCTCCAAAAGTGCATGGCACCGTTTCGAGTAGGTCTGGTCGCCGGCGATCTGGCCGATGGTCATCGTCCGGAAGATATGTTCCAACTCCCGGCCTTGGAGCGAGGATTGGTTGAAAGGAATTTTGTAACTTTGATCCATTTAGTCAGTTTTTGTGCGGTCAATGATAGCTAACCCAAAACCGGATACCATTTGTGATACCAAAGCTGCAAGTCCAGGCTGAGAAAACCGCATTGCTGGTATAGTCGCTGTGCCGCCCGGTTTTTTCCCTGGGTGACGACTGTCACCCGTTGAGCGCCTTGGCTCCGATACCAATCAATCGCCGTCTTAATCAGGCTTTTGCCAATCCCCATTCCGCGGGTTTCCCGGCTGACTCCGATAAGACCAATCTGTCCCTCCCGGCGGGTCATGTCCAAATGGCACGAAATATATCCCCGAGGCTGATTATCTGCCGAGGTAGCCACCCATACCGACTGAGCACGCCCTTGAATTTCTAAAGTGATCCAGGTCGAATATAGTTCCTCCGCGCGGTGGCGTGGAAAATGTGCATCACCAAAAAAACGCGTGTCGCCATGCACCGTCCAGGCTATTGCCTGCAAAGCGGGCAGGTCGTCGGGTTGAACTGGCTGGACGCAAATGCCGGCGGGCGGCGCGACAAGATTCGGGGCAGGCAAATTCTTCATCAGGTGCTCGAAAGTGACGCGGATGTCCACCAGTCCAAAACCATGTTGCTCGGCGGTTTCTATGGTCGCTGGGTCGTCGGCCCGCGACAGAAAATAGAGGCCGCGAACATTGTTGCTTCGGCACCAGTCATCAATTTGCACCGCCGGTTCCGGCCTCAAGGTGTCGCCGCAAACGCGGGCAATTCGGATGCCGAAAAATTCTGTATCCCATGGCAGCAGTTCGCAGGGAACCGGGTTGGGCGATTTCATGTCAACACCTTGTCACCGGCGGTGGTTTTATCACGGACGGTATAAGTCGGACGTTCCATCATTCGGAAGTGCATCCGGGCCAGATATTCTCCAATGATGCCCAAAGCCAGAAGTTGCGCGCCTGAAAAAATGGCAATGATGGAGGCCAGAAATGGAAACCCCTGCACGGTGCTGCCGTATAGCAAATACCGGCCAACAACATACACCAGAACAATTCCACCAAAACCCGTGCATAAAAAGCCCATGAGATTGGCCAATTGCAGCGGGAGAATAGAAAAACCAGTCATCATGTTCATCGCATGCCGGAACAACATGCCGAACGTGTAATTTGAAACCCCCGCCTGCCGGGCGTCATGCCGGACGGGAATGGCGACAAACCGGGTGGTGGCCCACGTTAACACCACATCAATGGAAACAAAGGGGCTGTGATAATCCGCAAAAGCCTCGCGCATCTGCGTGCGAAACGCGCGGAAGGCGGACACGTGTCGTGCCGTTTCCGCCCCCATGGATTTCTGCAACGCCAGTTTGGTCAATACGGAAGCGATGTTTCTCAATCCGCTGTGCCGTTCCGTTTCAGGATAAGCATAGACAACCTCGAACCCCTCATCCAGTTGGGCCAGCAACTTGTGGATTTCTTCCGGCGGATGCTGCAAGTCATCGTCCATCGTGACAATGGTGTCAAACCGCGCCGCCCGGATGCCGCAGAGGAGCGCATTGTGCTGGCCGTAATTCCGCATCAGATTGATCCCCCGGATCCACGGGAAAAAGCGCGACTGTTCCTGGATGACTTTCCAGCTTTGGTCACGGCTGCCATCATTGACCAGCACCACTTCAAATCGCTGGCACAGCGCGGGCAGCACGCCCTCCAAACGCTTGATCAACGCGGGCAAAATCAATTCGCTGTTGTAAACCGGCACCACGACCGAGATATGTTGAAATGTTTTTAATCCGGCATCCATCGCGTTCTCAATGCCCAAAATTGAAGGTGTTGTCACGTCAAAAAGGAGAACAGGAACTCAATGGGATGCCTTTCGACGCGGTTCTCATTCGGAGATCCAGCTTTTGAGGCGCTTGCGTGACGGTAGCCGCGTTGAAAGGCGAGCAAGTGAAACCGCGTGTGGCAGTTCGCGTCGCGCTGGAATTTCTGGAAATGAATGTATGCGACACGCTGCGCTCCCCCATAATTGCGTCACAAGCCAAATTATCGCATCCAAAATTACCGCAAACTGGCGCAGGCCACGGACAAACCCGCGCTCGACGCGCTGCAAAAAGAATTGCCCGACCGTTTCGGCCCGCTGCCGTCGTCGGTGGAACTGCTGTTGTCCGTGGGCGAGCTAAAAATTCTCGCCAACGAAAAGTGCGTGGCGAACATCGAGGTGAAAGCCGGGATATTGAAAATCACGCGGCGCGGCGATTTCATCCAACTTTACGGCAAGTTCCCGCGTCTCACCAAGAAGGAACCCAAGGCCCGGCTCAAGGAAATCAAGCGGCTGCTGTTGGCAATTTGAAATATGGCATTGCTTTTCACATCACCGGCGGGCAATTATTTCTTAGAAGTCGGAGCTGATCGCTCGTGGCACATTGTTATTGAACCCTGTAACAGGTCATTTCTGGATTAAAAATCTGCAAAAAAACAATGGCCGGCGCTTGGCTGCCCCAGGTTAATTTGAATCCAAGAAAGTAAGTTGACGCGTGTCCGACCATCAGGCAAATCTTAAGAAAACGTCCCTGCCGCGACCACCCAAACCGGGGATGGAAACGTGGGTGACTCTGGCTGGCACCACGTTTGCCGCGCTTCTGCTGATGTTGACCGCGATGCACGCAGGACCATTGTGGCGCGATGAGGTCAACACCCTCAATATGGCACAGATGTCCTCACTTCGGGAGCTCTGGCAAAATCTGCCGTTCGAGTCGTTTCCTCCTCTCTGGCCGCTGCTTCTGCGCGGGTGGAGCGTTCTGGTTTTGGGGGACAGTGACGCGGGCGTTCGCCTCTTGGGGTTGCTGGTGGGGTTGATCTTCCTCGCTTCGCTATGGCTCTGCTCCCGCTGGATGGGGAGTCGCGCGCCAATCTTGAGCGTTGCGTTGCTGGGCAGTCTGCCGGCATTCATATTTATCATCGGGGCAAACCGGGCTTATGGACTGGCCAGTTGTCTGTTGGTGCTCAGTTTTGGAACGCTCTGGCGGATGGTGGAGTTACCTTCACGGTCGCGGGTTTTTTGGGCGACTCTCACCTGCTTTCTTTTCGCCCAATGCGTTTATTACGACGCGGTTTTCCTGTGCGCGATATTGTCCGGCGCAGCTATCGTGGTGATTCAACGGCGGCAGTGGAAGACGTTGGTAACACTGACGGGCATTGGGGCCGTGGCCGGCATGTCTATGTTGATATACCTGCCGGTTATCCACCGTGGCTCGGCTTACGTGCCGATGAACCAGGAACCATTTTCTAATTATTCCGTTTTGTGGCATACGCTCGGTGATGCTTTAGCCACCCGGAGCAGCGCTCATCCTCCTACCGCGGACAGCCCCGAGATCTGGCTCTGGGATATGCTTCTGTTAGGCGGATTCGTTGTGGCGCTCGTGATGCAGCGGAAACTGGATCGTGAAAAGCACCGGCCAAAGACTACCGCAGCGAATTTTGTCCGGGTTCGCTGTGATCTGACACTGTTCTGTGCAGTGAGCATGCTTTTGGGAATCGTGGGTTTTATGGCGTTCCTGATGAAATTGAATTATCCCACGCAGACGTGGTATTACGTCGAAATGCTTTGTCTATGCGCCATTGCGCTGGACGGACTGTTGGGCGCGAGTTGGCCCGCATTACGCCCGTGGGGACTGCTCCGCATCGGCTTTATGCTGGTGATGATGACTTGGTATGCGCGGTCGGCGTGGGAGGAAGCACATACCCGGCGGAGTAATGTTGACCTGATTGCCGTCGTTCTCAACCAGCGTGTCGTTGCGGGAGACCTGATCGTGGTGCAAACAGCGTGGGAGGGGATTACCTTCAACCGGTATTATCACGGCTCGGCCCATTGGGTGACCGTGCCGCCGATTGACTCACACAAAGTGCATCGCAATGATCTGGTCGTTGAAATGATGAACCAGTTGGATGCGATGGATCCGGTGTTGCGTGAGATGACCAACACCTTGCACAACGGGAATAGTGTCTGGATCGTGGGAAGCATGGCGGTCGAGCATCCACGGCAGCAGCCATCCCCACCCGTCCCGCAAACTGGGCGGCTGATGCCGCATATGAATTACTGGAGTGCTCAAGTCATGCTGCTTTTGCGTGAGCATGCCGTGCAGGAACAGGCGCTGGCGATACCTGTGAACGGGCCGGTGAGCCATCTGGAGAAGCTGCCTGTGGCACAGTTCTCTGGTTTCTCTGGTTATAAAACTGATGCTGACTAACTCAGAATCCCGTCGCCGGCGGATTTGCGGCCGGCGCTAAACGACTCGGTCACTGGCTGAATGCGCCCGGATAACGTTGGGCTTGGCGCATCAAACTTGGCCATGCACTTGCCAGTAACCCACCAACACAGTTTGGCGTGGCGAACCGTCCACGAACACCGGAGCCGCAGGAGGACATCGGATTGACGGTCGTGTCCGACTGGATTAATCCGGCGGCGGCAAATTTATCATGGCCGAAATGGCACCGGACTCTTGACGGAATCGCTTTCCGCTGCGATTTTTCCCACGCTTGGCGCAAAACGATCCCTCGTCAGCGGCGGGCAACTGGTTCGCTGACATTTTGCATACTCCCGCCGTGCAAGCTCTCGCCCGGCGACTGGAGGCTGGCGGAGCGCTGGTTTTTTCCGGCGTCGCCGCGCCCGCTCAACCCTTTTTCACCGCGCTGCTGGGAAAGCTTTTTCCGCAACGGCCGATCATCATCGTCACGGAAAATTTAAAGACGCAGGAAAGTTTCCACCAGGACTTGGAAACGTGGCTTGGCCTCGAGTCCACAGTCCACAGTCCAAAGCCAAAAGCTGGCGAAGCTCCATCTTCCAACTTCCATCCTCCATCCTCGCCGCTGTTCTATCCCGCATGGGAAACCCTGCCGCACGAAGGCAAGCTGCCGCATGCCGACGTCATCAGCGACCGCCTGCAAACGCTCGTTGCCCTGACGGCGGAGTCCCAAGTCCCAAGTCCCAAGTCCAAAGTCATTGTCACGGCGGTTGCCGCGCTGATGCAAAAAACTTTTCCGCCCGGTGAAATCCAAAACCGCACGCGCACGCTTGAACGCGGCGCCAAAATCGCGCCGCTCGATCTGGTTGAATTTCTGGAAGCGCAGGGCTACGAGCCGGAAGTCCAGGTTTCGCAAAAAGGCGAAATCGCACTGCGCGGCGGCATCGTGGACGTTTTTCCACCAACGAATCCGTGGCCGGTGCGGCTGGAGTTTTTTGGCGACGAACTGGAATCGCTCCGTGATTTCGATCCGCTCACGCAAATTTCGCGCGAGGAAATTTCCGGCGTCACACTGCCGCCTGCGGGCGAACTGGGGATTCTCAAACAGCAATTGGAGCGCGGGCTTCAGCCCGCTTCAGCACTCGAAGGCAGGGCGGCGTCTGATACTTCCAATCCGCTTGGTTGTTCACAGTTGAAGCGGCCTGAAGGCCGCGTTCCGCTCGCCACGCTGCTTGATTATCTGCCGCCCGAAACCATTTTTCTTCTGTGTGAGCCGGAATCACTCGCGGTTCATGCGGATGCCTACGCCCAGCGGGTTCCGGCGGCTGATCCGTTCTTTATTTCGTGGCCGGATTTTCTGATTGAATTAAACCGGCGCGGTTTTACCTCGGCCAAACTGGTTGAAGAAAGGGGAACCGGCGAAGCCGGTTCGCAATTTGAAATTGGCAATCCGAAATTTGACTCGCTCGACGCCTTCCGTCCGCTGACCGAACGTGCGCCGGAGCCGCCGGTGGCCGAGGCGCAGCGGCGCGAGTTTTTCCAGCAGCTCCACCGCTGGCGGCGGCAGGATTACGCCGTCCACGTTTTTTGCAACAATGACGGCGAGCGCGAGCGGTTTGAGGAAATCTGGAAAGAACATGGTATTGAAAATCCAAAATCCAAAGTCCAAAGCCCAAAGTCAGTCGAGCACGCGCAACCTTGGACTTTGGACTTTGGACTTTGGACGCATCTCGGCGCACTCGCCCGTGGCTTCATCTGCGACGAAGCCAAACTCGTCGTCGTCACGGATGCGGAAATTTTTGGCCGTTACAAAATCCAGCGGCCGCGCCGCCAAAAATC
>OCZT010006050.1_pt1 | contig 12013 bp, 13 predicted proteins | sample 1539031 | NCBI WGS metagenome assembly OCZT01 (sample SAMEA3539308, study PRJEB22396) | soil metagenome | biome: tundra; feature: field; material: soil | place: USA | collected 2010-05 | depth 0.15 m
GATGTCGCCGCGCGACGCCGTCGACTCGCTGGTGCGGTTCACCGATGCGGGCCCGCTGCCGGCACGCCCGGCGCTCGAGGACCCGCCGGTCCCGCCGCGCGGCCTTTACCGCGGCTTTGCGATCGGGATGGCCGCCGACGACGCGACCGCCGAGGCGCGCAAGGCGTTCCAGATGCAGAACAACCAGAATCGCCGCAAGAACCTAATCGCGATGCAGACATGGTGGCTGCAGCGCATGATCGCGACGCAAGCGCCCCTGCAAGAGAAGATGACGCTCTTCTGGCACGGCCACTTCACCAGCTCGCCTGAGAAAGGCACGACCGCGCAAGAGCTGCTGATGCAGAACCAGCTCTTCCGCGAGTATGCGCTCGGCAACGTGCGCGACCTGACGCTGCACGTTTCGCAGGACCCGGCGATGCTGCGGTACCTCGACAACAACGTCAACGCGAAAGCGCATCCGAACGAGAACTACGCTCGCGAGCTGATGGAGCTCTTCACCCTCGGGATCGGCAACTACACCGAAGCCGACATCCGCGAATCGGCGCGCGCGTTCACCGGCTGGACCTTCCGCAAGAACCCCGACGGTACCGGCGCCTTCATCGACAATCGTGCGCAGCATGACGACGGTTCGAAGACGTTCCTCGGGCAGACCGGCAACTTCACCGGTACCGACATCGTCAACATCATCTTCCGCCAGCCGGCCGCGCCGCGCTGGTTCGCCAAGAAGCTGCTCGCGTTCTTCGTCTACATGGACCCCGAACCGCAGCTGGTCGATCAGGTCGCGGCGCTGATCCGCAAGAACGACTTCGAAATGAAGCCGGTGCTGGCGACGCTGCTGCACAGCAACGTGTTCTTCAGCGATCGTGCCTACCGCGCGCTGGTGAAGAGCCCGGTCGAATTCGTCGTCGGCACGCACCAGCTGTTCGGGATCAACGAGGTCGCGCCGATCGAGCTGGCGACGCTGCGCCAGATGGGGCAGATGCTGTTCTATCCGCCGAACGTCAAGGGCTGGGACGGCGGCGCGGCCTGGGTCAACAGCCAGACGATCCTGACGCGCGAAAACTTCGCCAACGGCGTCGCGAAGAGCCCGAAGATGATGGACGCCGCGGCCTGGATCGTTCCGGCGATGCGCTCGATGGATGCGCGCAACGTCGCCCGCACGCTGACCGACGCGATGCTCCAAGGCGACGCCTCGCCGGCGTCGGTCGCGCAGCTGGTCACGTACCTCGGCGGCTCCGGACAGGCCGAGCTCGCCCAGCTTTCACCGGAAAACGTCGACGAACGCGTTCGCAACGCGGCCTACCTCACGATGGCGATGCCCGCCTACCAGTTAGCTTAGACACGGAAGAAGCACGATGAAACGCACAGGATTTCTTCTCGGAGCCATCTCGGGGCTCGCGGTCGTCGCGAACAACGACACGATCTTCTCGCAGGCGCTCGCCCAAACGGCGCTGCCGGGCCTGCCCGGCGCGAGCGACCGGATCTTGGTCGTCATCAACTTCCAGGGCGGCAACGACGGGCTCAACACGGTCGTCCCGTTCGGCATGCAGGACTACTACCGCTATCGTCCCTCGCTCGGCGTCGCTCCGAACGAGGTTCTGCGCATCGACGATACCTTCGGCCTCAACCCGGTGCTCGCGCCGTTCAAGACGATGTACGACCGCGGGAACGTCGCGATCGTGCACGGCGTCGGTTACCCGGATCCTGATCACTCGCACTTCCGCTCGACCGAGATCTGGCAGACCGCGCAGCCGAAGAGCTACGAATCGACCGGCTGGCTCGGACGCTATCTCGACGACGCCGGGCTGCCGAAGGCGAACCTGTTCAACGCCGTCGCGATCAGCAACGTGCTCCCGGAGCTGCTGATCTCGAAGTCGACCGACGTCCCGGCGATCGACGCGCTCGCCGCGTACGGACTGCGCAGCGACAAGACGAAGGGCGACAGCGAGGCATTCCACGAGCTCGTGCGCGACACCACGGTGCCGTTCCGTTCGCCGTTCTTGGCGCAGGTCGCCGAGATCGAGGACCACGCGCAGCGCGGCGCGCAGGAGCTGCCGAAGCTGGTTGCGGGCTATCAGCAGCAGGCGACTTATCCGGCGACGCCGCTCGGCCGCAGCCTCGCGCTCGCGGCGCAGATCGTCGGCTCGAAGCTCGGTACGCGCGTCCTTTACGTGCAGCACGGTTCGTTCGACACGCACGTCACCCAGAAGCAGACCCAGAACCGGCTGCTCGGCGACTTCGCGAACGCGATCGCCGCGTTCTACCAAGATCTGGCCGCGCACGGCAACGACAAGCGCGTGCTGACGATGACCTTCAGCGAGTTCGGCCGGCGCGTCCCGGAGAACGCCAGCCGCGGCACCGATCACGGCGAAGCCGCACCGGTGTTCTTGATCGGCGGCGGCGTGAAGGGCGGCCTGTACGGCCGCCATCCGGATCTCGGGCAGCTCAACGCGGGCAACCTCGCGTTCACCACCGACTTCCGCCAGGTCTACGCGACGGTGCTCGAACGCTGGCTCGGCCGACCCTCCGCCGCGATCGTCGGCGGCAGCTACACCCCGCTCCCAACGCTGTTGGCCTAACCGCGCACGCGGACGACGCCTTTGCCGACGAGGCGTCGTTCGTGCAGATCGGCGATCGCTTGCGGCGCGTCGGCGAAGGCGTACGTCGCATCGACGTGCGGGTGTAGTTTGCCCACCCGCATCAGCGCGAAGATTGCATCGAAGTTCGCGCGGTTTCGGTCGGGATAGCGCGCCGCCCAGTCGCCCCAGTAGACGCCCAGCACGTTCAGCTCCTTGAGCAAGATCCGGTTGGCGGGGATCTGCGGGATCGTGCCGCCCGCGAATCCGACGACCAGCAACTGCGCATCGCGATTCGCGGCGCGAAGCGCCGCGTCGAACTGCTCGCCGCCGACGTTGTCGAGCGCGACGTCGATCCCGCCGCCGCTCGCAGCCTTGATCTGCTCGACGAGATCCTTCGCGCTCGCGTCTAGCACCGCGTCGGCGCCTGCACGCTTCGCCGCCGCCCGCTTCGCTTCGGAGCTCGCACTCCCGACCACGTGCGCGCCGAGCACCTTCCCGAGATCGATCGCGGCCGTTCCGACGCCGCCGCCGGCGCCGCTGACGTAGAGCCGCTCGCCGGCATGCAGCAGGGCGCGGTCGACGAGCGCGTGATACGCGGTGCCGTACGTCAGCACCATCCCGGCGGCGGTGACGAAGTCGACCTCGTTCGGCAGCACGATCGTGGTCGCGGCCTGTGCGACGGCGCGCTCGGCGAAGCCGCCCATCACCCCGGCCGCGACGCGGTCGCCGACGCGGATCCCGGTTACGTCCGCGCCGACCGCGGCGACGATCCCGGCCGCCTCGACGCCGGGTGAGAACGGCAGCGGAGGCTTCACCTGATACAGGCCCTGCACCAGCAGCACGTCCGGGAAGTTCACCCCGGCGGCGTGCACGTCGATGACGATCTGGCCTGGCCCCGGCTCCGGGTCCGGCGCTTCGGCCATCACGAGGCTCTGCGGCGGTCCGTACGCTCGGCACACAATCGCTTGCATGGAGCGCACGTTGCCAAGCGGGGCGAGCCGTTCCTCGTTCAGAAGCCCGCGAAACGCAATGAACACAAATCACGAGCCAGCGGCGGCCCAGCCCGTCGCCTTTTCCAGCGTCGCCGATCTGCAGCAGGCGCGGGGTGAGCGGATCGGCGCGAGCGGCTGGCTCACCGTGACGCAGGCGATGATCGACGACTTCGCCGCTCTCACCAACGACCGGCAGTGGATACACGTCGATCCCGAACGCGCGCGCCGCGAGTCGCCGCTCGGGACGACGATCGCCCACGGCTTTCTCACGCTCAGCCTGCTCTCGTCGATGATCGAGCAGTGCGTCAGCTTTCCGACCGCGCGGGCCGGCTACAACTACGGTTTCGACCGGATCCGGTTCGCCGCGCCGGTCCCCGTGAACGCCCAGATTCGGGGCGTCTTCGCGATCGAGAACGTGCGCCCGATCGAGGGTGGCGCGGACGTTACCTGGCGCGTCAGCGTCGAAGTGCGTGACGCGCCGAAACCCGCACTTATCGCGACCTGGCTCACGCGCACGCTCTTCCGCGCCGCCGCTCCGGGGTAAACGCGATGCTCGTCACTGCCGCGAGCGGCGTCGCGCCGCGCCGCCGCGATCTCGATTTTCAGCTCTTCGACGTGCTCGACGTCGAGGCGCTCCTGCGCCTGCCGTACTTCGCCGAGCACGACCGTGCGACGCTGGCGGGCGTGCTCGACGCGGCCTACGAGGTCGCCGGCGACTACTTCGCACCGAGCGCGGCCGAGCTCGACGCGTTTGGGTTTCGGCTCGAGAACGGCGAGGTCGCGACGACGAGCAGCGAGAGCGCTGGATGAAGCCGATGGGCGAAGGCCGCTACTTCGGCACGATGGCGCTCTCCGAGCCGCACGCGGGGTCGTCGCTCGGCGACATCACGACGCGCGCTGTCCCCGCCGGCGACGGGACGTACCGGCTGCACGGCAGCAAGATGTGGATCTCAGCCGCCGAGCACGATCTCTCCGAAAACATCGTCAACCTCGTGCTCGCCAAGCTGCCCGACGCGCCGCCCGGCGTGAAGGGCATCTCGCTCTTCATCGTGCCGAAGTTCTTGGTCGAGGCCGGCGGCGCGCGCGGCAGACGCAACGGCGTGCACGTTACCGATCGCGGTCGGCGCCGGCGCCGTCGCGCTGAGCCTGGCGGCGTACGAGTATTCGCTGGGCTACGCGAAGGAACGCCCGCAGGGACGCCGGCTCACCGACAAGGATCCGTCGGCACCGCCGGTCGCGATGGCGAGCGGACTGACAAAGGGCCTCCTAACCAAAAAGTTAGGATAACCTAAATCGTGAGTAAGATGCGCCTTCCCTCCGCGCGACCGCCGGCGCAAACCAGGGTGAGCCTTTGCAGGGCTGCGAACGCCGGGCTCGTGGTCACGCTGCGTTTCCTCGGCACGGGCGGCGCCCGCTGGGTCGTCGCCAAGCAGATCCGCTCCTCGGCCGGCTTCTGGCTGCAGACTGACGGGACGAACATCCACGTCGATCCCGGCCCCGGCGCGCTCGTCCGCGCGCTGGCGCAGCTTCCAACGTGTGACCCGGCGTCGCTCGACGCGATCGTGCTCTCGCACAAGCACCTCGACCATTCCGGCGACGTCAACGCGATGATCGAGGCGATGTGTCAGGGCGGCTGGCGCCCGCGTGGCGCGCTGTGCGCCCCGCGCGACGCGCTCGACGAGGGCCAGGAGCCGGTCGTGCTGCCGTACGCGCGCCGGTTCGTGCCGCGCGAGTGGATCGTCGAAGCGAACGGTGGCCCGTTCGCGATCGGCGACGTCGAGCTGCGCGCATCGCTGCGCCTGCAGCACCCGGTGGAGACCTACGGACTCCACTTCCGCACCCCGGCCGCGCGCGTGTCATACCTGCCGTGCACGCGCTACTTCGACGCGATCGTCGAGGACTACCGGACGCAAGCGCCCGACGTGCTGGTGCTCAACGTGCTGCGCTACCGCGATTCGATGGACGTCGACCACCTGACGTACGACGACGCACGTGCGCTGATCGAAGGGATTCGCCCAGCCGTCGCCATCATGTCGCACTTCAGCACGCGCATGCTGGAACGCGATCCGAAGCGTTTGGCGTACGAGCTCGAGGAAGCGACCGGGATCAAGACGCTCGCCGCATATGACGGCTGGACGTACGATGTCGCTTGAGATCGAGACGGCGAAGCCCGGCGAGACCGACGCGTTTTGGAAGGTGCACGACCGCGACTGGCGGACCGAGCTATGGAACTTCCGCGTCGTGTGGCACGAGCAGCAGCACGACATGATCGCGCGTGATGACGGCGAGCTGGTCGGCGTGCTGCGGCTGCGCATCGCCGCTTCGCTGGGGCACGTCGATGCGCTCTACGTCGTCCCTTCGCAGCGCCGGCGCGGCGTCGGGCGGCTCCTCGTCTCGCGCGCGGAGGAGCTCTCGAACTACTACAACTGTCACAAGGTGACCGTGCCGGTGTTCCACGATCACGCCGCGCAGCGGTTCTTCGCGGCGTGCGGTTACGTGGTCGAAGCGGTGATCCCGCAGCACACGTTCAAGCTCGACGTCGCGCTGCTTCGCAAGTTTCTGCTGTAGCGGCGGCTAGAGGTTCAGCGCAGCGCTCCAGGGCGGCGCGACCGGTCGACCCGCGGCGCGGGAACGTTCGCGCTCTTGCGGTGCGTGTTGAACAGCTGGTGCACCTGGCGCCACTCCGGCGTCACGGCACGCCGGCTCGTCAACGTGCCGTCGTAAAAGTAGACGTTGCCGCGGCCGCTGATCGCGTTCACCAGCGCGCCGCCGCCGCCGACCGTCGCGACCGCCTCGCCGTCGCCGCGCTGTTCGACGCTCGCTGCCCCGCGGTGGTCGAACATCGTGTACACGCGGCCTTCCGCCGAGCGCCCCGTCAGCTGCGCGGGCGACGTGACGCCGAGCGCGATGCTGCCGGTCTGGGACTCGAAGCGCGCCAGGCCCGGATCGAACGCGCCGCCGTCGTACACGATCGAGCCGCTGATGCTCGTCGCCTCGATCTGCTTGCTGCGGCAGCGCTCGAACACGTCGTGCGCCGCGATGCCGCGCACGCGGATGCGGTCGAACGTCCCGTCGGCGGCGTAGAACGCACCGTAGTTCATCTGCACGAACGCGGTCGTCGTCGCACCGGTCAACTGCACGCGACCTTGGTTCTGCACGACGAACAGGTTGGCGCCGCGGTAGCCTTCGATGTTCGTCTGTCCGCCGCCGACGCGCAGCGCGAGGATCCCGGTCGTCGCCGGCACGGTGATCACGAGATGCGATCCCTCGGGGGCGGCGATGCTCACGACGTCGTGCGGTCCCGGCCGGAAGCCGGCGAACGGAAACTCCTCAGGCGGCAGCGCGCCGCCTCCGCCGGCGGGCATGCCGAAGAGCTGCGGCGGGATCTGCTGGACCAGCGGGACGCGGCCTGTCCCGAACGCGACGACATGGTGCTCGACCGCCGGGGCGCCGTCCTCGGTGTAGTCGACCTGGACGCTCGGGCGATCCCAGACGTGGACTGCGACGTCGTTGCCCCGTCCGCGGACGCTGACGTTGACCACCACCTGGTCGCCGGCGTCGACGTTCGACGACCCGGCGACCGCTGGGGCCGGGGTTGCCGCGAGGGCGGTCAGCAACAGGCCGAGCCCCGCGGCGATCCACCGCGGGGCTCGGAACCGGAGGACGTCCACACCGCCATCGTACGCCCGCCTGTGCGCGGCGTCATGAGCCCTCGGTGAAGGAATCCGGCTCCGCGGGCAGGCTGACCGAAAAGGTCGAGCCCCCTTCCTGCCGCGCCTGCGCTGCGACGGTCCCACCATGAACGCGCGCGATGCTGCGCACGATCGCAAGCCCAAGCCCTGTCCCTTCGACGGTTCGGGCGTGCGAGGGGTCGCCGCGAAAGAACCGGTCGAACAACCGGTCGGCGGCCGCGCCGTCGATCCCCGGCCCGCTGTCGGTCACCTCGACGACGGCCTGCCCGTCCTCGCGGCGGACGCTGACGTCGACGCGGCCGGCTTCAGTGAACTTCAGGGCGTTGTCGATCAGATTCCCGACCAGTTGGCGCAGCAGCCCCGCGTCGCCGATCACGATCGTGCTCGCGCCCTTGGGGTGGTGCGCCGCCAGCGTCAGGCCTTTCGCCGCCGCACGTTCTTGCGCGTGCGCGACGACGTCGTCGACCAGCCGCTCGAGGACGAGCGGCTCCTTCGGGATGGCGTCGCCGGCCTCGGCCTTCGCGAGCGTGAGCATCCCCGACACCATCCCCGCGAGGCGGCCGCTCTCTTTGGCGATCGCCTCGAGCGAGGTGCGCGTCAGTTCCGGATCGCGATCGCCCCAGCGCTGCAGCATCTGCGCGTTCGCGTTGATGACGGTCAGCGGCGTACGCAGCTCGTGCGAGGCGTCGCTGATGAACTGCCGTTCGCGCGCGAACGCCGATTGCAGCCGGTCGAGCATCGCGTCGAACGCGCTCGCGAGACGGCCCAGCTCGTCGTGCCGCTTCCAGCGCAGCCGGCGGTCGAGGCGCTCGGAGCCGATCTCGGCGATCGCGCCGGTCAGACGGTCGATCGGATCGGTCGCCGACGCCGCGATGAAATACGACGCCACCACGATGACGATCATCGCGGCGATCGTGATGCCGAGCAGGATGGTGCGCGCGCGCGACAGGAGCTGGTCGACGATGTCGAGCCGTTCGCCGACGTGGATGATCGCGATCGGTCGCTGCTCGGCATCGAACAGCACGCGGTGCAGCACGAGGATCGTCCCGGGCCGCTCGCCGCCGACCTGCACGTCTTGGTACGCGCGGTCGTTTCCGTTCGGGGTCCACGGCGGGATCGTGAACCCACCTAGGTTCGAGCTCTTGCCGAGCACCTGTCCGGGGACCGTGTCGATCTGGATGTACTGGTGTCCGGCGGCCCAGTGGTCGAGCGTGTCGCGCTTCGAGAGGACGGTCGTCAGCGGCCCCTGCCCGCTGAACCCGAACGTCGTCGCCTCGACCGCATTGTTCTTGAAGTCTTCGGCGGTCTGGGCCAGGTTGAGTTTCGTCTGATTGATCAGTACCGAGCGCAGCGCGAAGTCGATCGCGACGGCGCCGAGCGCGATCACGACGACGATCAGCACGGCGTAGAATACCGCGATTCGCGTGCGGAGCGAGTTCACGTACGATCTCGGGCTGCGGCTCGCCGCGTCCTTATTCTTTGAGCGCGTACCCGACGCCGCGCACGGTCTGGATGAGTTTGTCCTCGAACGAGTCGTCGATCTTACCGCGCAGGTAGCGGATGTAGACGTCGATCAAGTTCGAGTCGCCAAGGAAATCGCTGCCCCACACGCCGTTGAACAGCTCGTCACGTGAGTGGACCTTGTTGCGGTGCAGCAGCAAGTACTCGAGCAGCGCGTATTCTTTCGCGGTGAGGTGGATCTGGGCGCCGCCCCGCGAGACCTCGTGCCGGTCGCGGTCCATCACCAGGTCCTTGACGGTGAGCAGGTTCTCTTGCGGATCGCGATCGCGCAGACGCGCGCGAATCCGCGCCAGCAGCTCTTCGATCGAGAACGGCTTCACGACGTAGTCGTCGGCGCCGCGGTCGAGCCCGGCGACGCGGTCGGGGATGCGATCTTTCGCCGTCAGCATGATGATCGGGACGCGCGACTTCGCGCGCACGCGCGATGCGACTTCCATCCCGTCGAGCTTCGGCAACATGAGATCGAGCACGACGAGGTCGGGTTCCTTGAGCGCTTTCTCGAGCCCCGACAAACCGTCGGCGGCGGTGTCGACCTCGTAGCCTTCGTGCTCGAGCTCGAGCTTCAGCACGCGGATGATTTGCGGGTCGTCCTCGACCAGGAGGATCTTGTACTTGCGCCGTTCCTCCGGCAGGGCCGAAGCGCCGCCCCCCGTCATCGGCTCCGGACGCGCCGTGCGGTCGGGAAGGAGAGCTGGGAGATCCACCACGCGGCGGAGAGGCCGACGGCGAACCACAGCAGCGTCGTCAGTGAGGTCAGGCCGCCGTCCTCGACGAGGCTCGTGGTCAGCTCGACGAAGCGTGCTCCGGCGTTCGGCGCGGTCGCGAGCAGCCACACGAGCCAGACCGTGAGCGCGACGAGGGTTCCGACCGCCCACGGTTCCCATGCGCGCACCGCGGGCTCCGGCCGGTAGACCGTCGAGGTGAGAATGCGCGAGCGCAGACCGGCGGGCGGCTCCTCGAGGGGGAGCGCCGCGAGCATGCGGTCGAGGTCGGCGAAGTCGTCGTCGTGCGTCATGAGCTCAGTGCCTTCCGGAGTTGTTCTTTTGCTCGAAACAGGTGCGTTTTCACCGTGCCGAGCGGAAGGTTTAACACGGTTGCAATCTCCTCGTACTGCTTCCCTTGCAGATGGTACAGCGTGACGACCGTCCGATACTTCTCGGGCAGGGCGTCGATCGCCGCGCGCAGCCGCACGGCCTCGTCGCTGCGTTCGGCGAGCATCTCCGGGCCGGCGGACGGATCCGCCCGGTCGGGGAGCTCGTCGCCGGAGAACCGCTTGCGCTTCGACAGCCGGTCGCAGCACAGGCGGTAACAGATCGTGAAGATCCAGGTCGAGAACTTGGCGCCGGGCCGGAACGTGTGGAGTGCCCGGTAGGCCTTGAAGAACGCCTCCTGGGTGGCGTCCTGGGCTTCGGTGGCGTCGCGGAGCGTTCGCACGGCGAGGTTGTAGACCGCTCGCTGGTAGCGCGTCACGATCTCCTCGAACGCTTCTGCGTCCCCGGCGAGGACGGCCGAGATCAGCGCCTGGTCGTCGACGACCGGCGCCTCTACCGGCGGTTCCACCGCGAGCGCAGCTGACATGCTGTCCTCATGTACGTCTGAGGCCGCCGGCGGTTTCGTGGCCGCGGCGGCGGCAGGCCAAGGACCTGGTCCGAAACCCTGCGGCCGGCGGGACGTACATGGAGCATGATTTCCCGCTCGACCCTCATCGGAGCCTTGGTCGTCGTGGAGCTCGGTATCGCCGGGCTGGCCACCGAGGCGATCGCCGGCGGCAGCATCTCGCGGCCGCCCCAATTCGGGTTCGGCGGCGGCGCCTTCGGCGCTGGCTCCGGCGCCCCCGACCGGCTCCATCGTTCGTTTGTGGCCGGCCTGGCCCCGCACGTCGTGATCGACGTCCACGACGTCGACGTCGTCCTGCAAGCCGACAGCGGTTCGGCAGTCCGGGTCGACGAGACGCTGCAGCGATCCGGATTCGTCTCCGGCGATGTCCCGCCGCTGACGGCGCAGCAGTCGCTCGACGTCGTGCGGGTCTCCTCGTCAGGCGAGAACGGGGTGCACGTCGTGATCGGCAGCTTCCAGCATGAGTTGCGCATCACGGTCCCCTCGACGGCGCGGGTCGAGTTTGCCAGCGCAGGCCGCATCGACGTGAGCGGGCTGCGCACGAAGCTGCTCGCCCACATCCCCGACGGCGCGATTCAGGTGCGCGATCACCGCGGCGACGTCGACGTCAGCACCGGCAGCGGCCGGATCACGATGGTCGACGTGCAGGGCTCCGACATCGCGGCGAACACGCGCGACGGGCGCATCTATCTCACCCGCGTCGGGGCCGACCGGATCAACGGCAGCACCAGTTCCGGCCGCATCGTCGGCGTCGACGTGCGTGCGGTCGACGGCACGCTGACCACGCGCGACGGGCGCGTCGTCCTCTCGTTCACCGGCAACAGCGATGCGATCGTCAGCGCCCACACGGGCGCCGGACACGTTCGCGTCTCCGGTTTCACCATCACCGAGAGCGACGATCAGCGCAGCGTCCTTCGCCTCGGTTCGGGCCGCGGCCATTTCGAAGTATCGACGGCCGACGGGCCCATCACCATCACTCCGGGAGCGAGCGTCTAACATCATGCAAGACAACGTCGTTGGAGCCCTTGCGATCGTCTGCATCTTCGGGGGACCGGTCGCGGCCTGGATGGTGATGCGCATACTCAAGCACAAGGAGCGCATGGAGATGCTCCGGCGCGGGATGATGCCGCCGCTCGAATTCACCGACAAGAACGCCTACAAAGCGTGGCGCAGCGCGGGTTCGCCGTGGCCGCCGCCGGGCGCCGCGCCGCAAGCACCTTGGACGCCACCCCCGGCTACCGCGACCTGGACCTCGCCCGAGGACGACCCGCAGCGGGCGCTTTACAAGGGGATTCGGCTGGCGCTGATCGGCTTCGCGATCACCGCCGGGCTCGGGATCGCGTTCCACGGCTTCAGCGGGAACCCGATCATCCTGGGCGGCTTGATCCCGATGTTCGTCGGGATCGCGCAGATCATCATCGCCGTGCTCTCCGGCGCACAGCTGCCGGGAGTCGACCCCCGGATCACGTTCATCCCGCCGCCGCCCCAGCCGCCTCCGGGCGCCGCGCCGCCCCCGCCGCACGCGGGCTTCGGGACCGTCACGCCCCCGCCGTGGGGTGACCAGCCCGGCCCCTCGACGGGATGGGGCTCGTGCCCGGCATGCAGCACCTGG
>OCZT010006051.1_pt1 | contig 12009 bp, 13 predicted proteins | sample 1539031 | NCBI WGS metagenome assembly OCZT01 (sample SAMEA3539308, study PRJEB22396) | soil metagenome | biome: tundra; feature: field; material: soil | place: USA | collected 2010-05 | depth 0.15 m
CGCAGGCACGACCGCCCGAGCGTCAGCCGCCATATGAGCGTCACCGGCGGTTGAGATTTCCCGTGTTGCGGCCCAAACGCCCCAAGACCTCTTTAAGGGCCGTCTCATTTTGACGGGATGCCCAGAGTCGAAGCATCCAAGCGAAGCCATCTTCACCCTGTCTCGGCCTCACGCCGGAAGCGCCAGCGCGATGGACACTCGGCGGTAGAATCTCCTAAATTGCCAAGAGATTTGATGGCTCGGAGATGAAAACAATGACGACAGGTTCATCGCCGCGCTGGCAGTGGATCGTGGCCCTATTGCTGGCCCTATGCGTCATCGGCTATATCTGGAGCCTGCAATAGCGGGGGACGATCCATGAATATTTCGGTCGGAATTGCTATGATCTGCGTGGCGGTGGTCATGATCTATTTCGCGATCCCGGTGGACGGCGTGTCGCATCGGTTCTTCAAGAGTGCATGGATTGTCGGCCAGCTTTACGTGATGACAGCCATGGTCTTGATCGTCGTTGGCGTAGCTTCCATTCTAGGAAGCATGTAAGGCGCCTCACCGCCGCGCTCACGCCGCCCGGTGGCGTTTGCGCCCTAATACCGGAATTTTCCTCTACGATATCAACAAACTTCCAATTGACGGCGGCGCCGGGCGCTGGAATGGTGCAGCCGCTTCATGCTAGCTCGGCTGGATAAGCCACCGTGCCTGAGCGGCACGGTCAAGACGGCAGAGGCGCAACTGGGGAGGGCTATCGTTGCAATCGCTCCTGAAAATGAGTCGCGGAATCGACGCGTTCACCAAGTGGACGGGCAAACGCCTGGCCTGGCTGATCCTTATTGCGGTGGTGGTGTCTTCTCTCAACGCGATCATCCGCAAGGTCTTCGACACCTCTTCCAACTCCTGGCTCGAGCTTCAATGGGTGCTGTTCAGCGTCGTCTTCCTGCTGTGCTCGTCCTGGACGCTGCTCGATAACGAACATATCCGGATCGATATCATCAATAACTTGCTGCCGAAGCCGGTGCGAAACATCATCGAGCTCGTCGGTCACGTGGTCTTTCTGATGCCGCTGACCATCGTCATGATCATAACGGGTGGTCCGTTCTTTATGCGCTCGGTCGAGATCAACGAGCAATCGGGCAATGCGGGCGGGCTCCCGCAATGGCCCGCCAAGTCGCTGATCATCATCGGATTCACCATGCTGCTCATGCAAGGCATATCCGAGCTGATCAAGCGGATTGCGGTGATGCGCGATCTCATCCCGGATCCACACGCATCGCAAGTGAATGCCCTCGAGGCCGAGGTCGAACACCTCGTCGAGGCGATCAAGAAAGACTGATCGCGGACGCGGTCGCAGGGGGAATCTGGATGTCTGCTTTTCTTATCGCCAATATGGCGCCGATCATGTTCGCGGCGCTGGTCGTTGTGCTGTTGCTGGGTTACCCGGCAGCGTTTTCGCTTGGCGCGGTGGGACTGATCTTTGCCTTTGTCGGTATCCAGCTCGGGGAATTCCGGCCCGACTTCCTGCAGGCGCTTCCCGAGCGCGTCTATGGCGTGATGAACAACGACACGCTGCTCGCGATTCCGTTCTTCACGTTCATGGGGCTGGTGCTCGAACGATCCGGCATGGCGGAGGACCTGCTCGACACCATCGGGCAGTTGTTCGGCACCATCAAGGGCGGCCTTGCGTATGCCGTCGTGTTCGTTGGCGCGTTGCTCGCCGCCACCACCGGCGTCGTCGCGGCTTCCGTGATTTCGATGGGCCTGATCTCGCTGCCGATCATGCTGCGCTACGGCTACGACCGTCGCGTGGCTTCCGGCATTATCGCGGCTTCAGGCACACTGGCGCAGATCATTCCGCCGTCGCTGGTACTGATCGTGATGGCCGACCAGCTCGGCAAATCGGTCGGCGACATGTACGAGGGCGCCTTCATTCCCGGATTGGTGCTCGCGGGGCTCTACGCCTTCTACGCGTTCCTCGTCACGCTGATATTTCCGAAGGCCGCTCCTGGCTTGCCCGCGGAGGCGATCGGCTTTCGCAAGGCCGACGGCAGCCGTGGATTGATCTCACTCGGCATGCTTACCATCGCCAGCGTCGTGTTCGGATGGTTCATGATGCGGAGCTCCGAGACGCATGGCGCGGATTTCGTCGTGCTCAGCATGTTCTTCGGCATCCTGTTCGCGTTCTTCGTCGCCGTCGTGAACTGGATCATCGACAAGCTTACAGGATTCCGTTTCCTGTCTGCGATGGCGCAGCAGACGACGTTTGTGATGGTGCCGCCGCTGTTCCTGATCTTCCTGGTGCTGGGCACGATCTTCATCGGCGTGGCGACGCCGACGGAAGGCGGCGCGATGGGCGCCGCGGGCGCGATCATTCTCGGCGCGGCCAAGCGCCGGCTGAGCTGGGATCTAATCCGGCAGGCCACGGAATCGACGGCTAAATTATCCGCCTTCGTGGTCTTCATTCTGGTCGGAGCGCGCGTTTTCTCGCTGACCTTCTACGGCGTCAACGGTCACGTGTGGGTCGAACACTTGCTCACCTCCCTGCCCGGCGGCCAGATCGGGTTTCTCATTTTCGTCAACGCCTTTGTTTTTGTGCTCGCCTTCTTCCTCGATTTCTTCGAACTTGCCTTCATCGTCATTCCGCTGCTTGGCCCGGCCGCGGAGCACCTCGGTATCGACCTGATCTGGTTCGGCGTCATCCTCGGCGTCAACATGCAGACCTCGTTCATGCATCCGCCATTCGGGTTCGCGCTGTTCTACCTGCGCTCGGTAGCCCCCAAGGACCCCTACATCGACCGCGTCACCGGCAAGCGCATGGAGCCCGTTACGACGGGGCAGATTTATTGGGGCGCGGTGCCGTTCGTCGTGATTCAAGTCATGATGGTGCTGCTGGTGATTATATTCCCTTCGATGGTGATGCATTACAAGGGCGCCGCTTCGACCATCGACCCCAACACCATCAAGTTCGATATCCCGCAGATGGAGGCACCGCCGCTGGATTTCGGTCCGCCGCCAAAAGCGCAATGACGAAATTTGTTTCTGTCAAAACAAAAACCCCGGAGCTTTCGCTCCGGGGTTTTTCCGTTCACGTCGGGCGCCAATCAACCCTGTGAGTGACGCGCCATGAAGTTATCGTAACCGATTTCCGCGACCTGGAACCATTGGTACGCGTTGTTCGAGAAATTGGTCATGGAGTCATAGACTTTCCTGAAGCTTTCGTTCGTTGCCGCGATTTCGCTGTGCAATTCCTTCGCGGCCTTGAAGCAAGCGTCCATGATCGGCGGCGAGAAGCCGTGCAACTTGGTGCCGTTGGCAAGCAGCCGCCGCAGCGCCGGCGGATTGACCATGTCATATTTCGCCATCACCCAGGCGTTGGCAAGGGCCCCGGCCTGCTCGAGAATTGCCTGGTAGTTCTTCGGCAATGCATTCCACTTGTCCTGATTGACGAACGCGAAAAGCATCGATCCGCCTTCCCACCAGCCGGGATAGTAATAGTGCGGCGCGACCTTGTAGAATCCGAGCTTCTCGTCGTCATACGGCCCGACCCACTCGGCCGCGTCGATGGTGCCTTTCTCCAGCGCAGGATAGATGTCGCCGGCGGCAATCTGCTGCGGCACCGCGCCGAGCTTCTGCAACACGCGCCCGGGGAATCCGCCGATGCGCATCTTCAGACCCTTCAGATCATCGACGGTATTGATCTCCTTGCGGAACCAGCCGCCCATCTGACAGCCGGTGTTGCCGGCGAGCAGCGAAACGCAGTTGTATTTCTTGTAGAACTCGTTGAGCACTTCCCTCCCGCCGCCAAGGGTGTACCAGCCCTGATTGATGCGCTGGTTGGGACCGAAGGCGACCGAGGTGCCGAAAGCGAAAGTCGGGTCCTTGCCGAAGTAGTAATAGGACGCAGTGTGGCCGATTTCGACGGTGCCATTCTGCACGGCGTCGACGACCTGCAGTCCCGGCACGATCTCGCCTCCGGCGAACGGCTGAATCTGAAACTTGTTATCGGTGGCTTCGGCAACGGCCTTTGCAAACATCTCGGCGCCGCCGTAAAGCGTATCGAGGGATTTCGGCCAGCTTGTCGGCATGCGCCATTTCATCTCGGGCATCGATTGCGCGATCGCCGGCGCGGCGATCGTTGCGGCGCCCACTACGCCCACTCCAGTAGCCTTGATGAAGTCACGACGTTTCATAGAATTCCCTCCCCCTGGTGATGCGATGTGTGCCGGTTCGCCTTCGTTTCGAGGCTTGCCCTCAGCATGGAACATCCGGTTCCGGATTTCCATAATGAACTGGACTATCGCAACGCAAAAAGCCCGGCCTTTACTGAGGCCGGGCTTTCGATTCTGCTACTTAAGGCGTAATCAGCCGCGCGTGCGCGAGCGGATCATGAAGCTGTCGAAGGTATATTCGGCAACCTGCCACCACAGATACTGGTCGGAACGATAGGCCTGCATCGAATCGATCGATTTCTTGAAATCGGCGTTCTTCGCGGAGATTTCTGCCCACAATTCGTTGGTCGCCTTCAGGCAGGCTTCCAGCACTTCGTTGGTGAAGGGACGGAGCTGGGTGCCGCCGGCGACAAGGCGTTTCAAGGCCGCCGGGTTCTGCATGTCGTAACGCGCGGCCATCCAGCTGTTGGCGTTCGCAGCCGCATTGGCAACGACAGCCTGATAACTCTTCGGCAGTTCATTCCATTTGTCGAGATTGGCGAAGGCGTGAACCGTCGGACCACCTTCCCAGAAACCGGGATAATAATAATATTTGGCGACCTTCTGGAATCCGAGCTTCTCGTCGTCGTACGGCCCGACCCACTCGGCTGCGTCGATGGTGCCTTTCTCAAGCGACGGATAGATGTCGCCGCCTGCGAGCTGTTGCGGAACGACGCCGACCTTCTGCAGCACCTGGCCGGCAATACCTCCGATGCGAAACTTCAGTCCGGAAAGGTCGGCCACCGTCTTGATCTCCTTGCGGAACCAGCCGCCCATCTGGGTGCCGGTGTTGCCGCAGGGGAATGCGATCACATTGGCAGCTTTCTTGAAGAATTCGTTGCCGATCTCCATGCCGCCGCCCTGGTACCACCACGAGTTCTGCATGCGCGCGTTGAGGCCGAACGGCACCGAAGCATAGATCGCAAACGTCGGATCCTTGCCGACGTAGTAATACGAGACGGTGTGGCACATCTCGACGGTGTTCTTGGAGACCGCATCGAGCGCCTGCAAGCCCGGGACGAGTTCGCCACCCTGGAAGACCTGAATCTGAAACTTGTTGTCGGTCATTTCGGCAACCTGTTTCGCAAAGTACTCGGCGCCGCCGTAAATCGTGTCGAGCGACTTCGGGAAACTCGACGTCATGCGCCACTTGATCTCGGGCGAGGATTGCGCGATCGCCGGCGAGGCCACCGCGGCCACCGCGACACCGGTTGCGGACACTTTCAAAAAATCACGACGCTTCATTCAGGCATCTCCTTGTTGGGGCATTTTTTCCCAGATTTCCTGGAGCATTTCTTTCGGCGAAGCGATTTCGCGGCAACCGAAGGCGCTCTGGCGGGGCGGCTTTAACACGGAAGTTCGGCTGCGAAAACGCGACGAAGGCATGACAGCACTGTTTAAACGAAAGTCGCATACGCGCGGCGGCGACTCAGGCCGCGGCGATCACGCCCTGGAGCTGATCGCGGACTTTTGCAGCGATCGCCCGATAAATTGCGGCATACGGACCGTCGGGCTCGCTCTCCACCACCGGGGTGCCGGAATCCGACATGGCGCGAATCGACATGTGCAGCGGAATTTCGCCCAAAAACGGCACCGCAAGCCGTTCGGCCTCGTGCCGCGCTCCGCCGTGACCGAAGATGTCCGATCGCGTGCCGCAATGCGGGCACTGGAAATAGCTCATGTTCTCGACAATGCCGAGAACCGGCACATTGACCTTCCTGAACATCGCGAGCCCGCGCCGCGCATCGATCAGGGAAAGATCCTGCGGCGTCGAAATGATGATCGCGCCCTTCAGCGGCACATTCTGCGCCAGCGTCAGTTGCGCGTCGCCGGTGCCTGGAGGCATATCGACCACGAGAATATCAAGTGTACCCCACGCGACATCCCGCAGCATCTGGGTGATTGCCGACATCACCATCGGCCCGCGCCAGATCATCGCGGTATCCTCCTCGACCAGAAAGCCGATCGACATGATCGCAAGACCGAAACGCTGAATCGGAATCATTTTCCTGTCGTCGTTCAGCTGCGGCTTCTCGCGAATGCCGGTGAGCCTTGGCACCGACGGCCCATAGATGTCGGCGTCGAGCAGGCCGACGCGCAAACCGAGGTCGCGCAGGCCCAGCGCCAGATTGAGCGCCGTCGTCGATTTTCCGACACCGCCCTTGCCGGAGGCCACCGCAATGACGGCGGCAATGCCGGGGATTTCCGACTGCTTCGACATCGGCGACGCCGTGCTTTGCGGCGGCCGATGCGATGCGACGTTAGGCACACCCTGCGCGTGGCGGTGCGGCGGTTGAGGCGCCGCGGCACCGGGCTTGCGTTCAGCCGTCAGCGCGATCATGGCGACGGTGACGCCGGGAATGGCGCGCACGGCCGCTTCGGCGTCGGCGCGGATGCTTTCCCATGCGCCGGCCTCGGCGGCATCGACATTGATCGAGAAAAACACCTTGCCGTCATTGACGGTAATTGCCGACAACACGCCGGCATCGGTCAAGGCGACGCCGCGCGGCGACATCACCTTGGTCAGGCCATCGAGAACCTGCTGCTGCGTCACGCTCAATGCACTTCTCCTGGTGCCCACATCCGGACGCGACACATAGAGCCATCCCGCAAGAAAGGATACCGCTCTGGTGTGGCGGTTCAGAAGTTCTCTTTATCCTCGCTACGAGGCCGTCAAGAGCACTTCTGAACCGGAACCACACTGGAATCATGGGCTTCCAGTGTCCGTTCGAATCCGAAGTTCGCACGCGAGGATGCGGCAAGGTTTGACGAGCTTCGGATTCGGGACCCTGGCGCCGGATCAGGCCTGCGCAACAGGACGGCGGTCCCGGTCCTCAGCCCCGTTCTTTGGCCGTTTCATAGTTGAGTTCAATCATCACGCCGTTGGGGTCGGTGACGAAAATCTGCCAAACATCGACACCGGGCACCTCCCGGACATCGAACGGCAGACCTTTGGACTTTAGTCGTTGCTTCATGCCGGCGAAACCACGGCTCGCAAAGGCGACATGGTGGACCACGCCGGAATCGGGCTTTTGCTGCTCGTCCGTTTGCGAAATATCGACGAGATGAACCACCGGTTTGCCCTCGCTGTACATCCAGGCCCCTGGAAAGGCGAAGTTCGGCCGGTCGCCCTTCTTGAGGTCAAGAACCTCCTGGTAGAACCGAACCGTATCCCCGAGTTTCCGGGTCCGGATATTGAAATGATCGAGCAAGCCTACGCTCATGCGATGTCACTCCCATTGTGTTGAAATCCCATCGAACGGCCATTCTAGCACAAAACCCAGCCCGGCCGCCAAACGCGGGCGTTGCCCTTCATGGCGCAGGGTTTATTGTGCGTGTTCCACGTCCTCAGCGGGACTGTTCGAAGACGGAACCAGCCCACCACCCTGCCCCAGCATATAGACCGGCCAATTCAATGGCGCCGGCGAAACCCCAAGGTTGCACACATGGCTAAAGTCGCTTTTCTCGGTCTCGGCGTCATGGGTTTCCCCATGGCAGGACATCTGGTTAAAAAAGGTGGCCACGAGGTGACGGTATTCAACCGGACGGCGGCCAAGGCGCTAGCCTGGGCCGAGAAATTCGGAGGCAAGACGGCGCCGACGCCGAAGGCCGCCGCGGAGGGCCAGGACTTTGTCATGTGCTGCGTCGGCAACGACAATGATCTGCGCGCGGTCACGCTTGGCGCCGACGGCGCGTTCGCGGGTGTCAAGAAAGGCGCGACCTTCGTCGATCACACCACCGCTTCGGCCGAGGTCGCGCGCGAACTCGACGCGGAAGCAACCAAACGCGGTTTCAGGTTCGTCGATGCCCCGGTGTCCGGCGGCCAGGCCGGCGCGGAAAACGGCGCCTTGACCGTGATGTGCGGCGGCAGCGAAGACGCCTATGCCAGCGCCGAGCCCGTGATCGCGGCTTACGCCAGGATGTGCAAGCGGCTGGGTGCTGCGGGCTCGGGCCAGCTGACCAAGATGGTCAACCAGATCTGCATCGCCGGACTGGTCGAGGGTCTTGCGGAAGGCATCCATTTTGCCAAGAAATCGGGGCTCGATGTCCAGGCGGTCATCGACACCATATCGAAAGGCGCGGCCCAGTCCTGGCAGATGGACAACCGCTACAAGACCATGAACGAGGGCAAATTCGATTTCGGCTTCGCGGTGGAATGGATGCGCAAGGATCTGTCGATTTGTCTGGCCGAATCGCGCCGCAATGGCGCGAGCCTGCCGGTCACAGCACTTGTCGATGCGTTCTATTCGGAGGTCGAAAAGATGGGCGGCAAGCGCTGGGACACGTCCAGCCTGCTGGCCCGGCTGGAACGCTGAGCTTTCGAGACCCGCGCAACAGGTTAATTTAACCTCCCATTAACGTGATTCTTTAGCTCTTTAAGGCAGCTCTTAATGATTTAGCGCCAGAGATAGACAATACAAAAGCTCGCACGACTGCGGGCAGGATTTGTGTTGTTTGATGAGTAAACCCGCCGACAGGCCCGAAGTTATGCAGCTTCCGGCTGAGACGATTGCAGCGCCGGTCAATAACCGCCGCGCAGCCGCGCAGCGGGTGCGCGAGGCCCGCGACCGGTTAACGTCGACCAGCGGAACCCGTCCCGCTTTCGATCGCGAACTGCTTCGGCAATATGCCCAAACCCGGATGTCGGCGTCGTATGTCGCGATGCTGCTGGTGGTGGCAACCGGCTTGCTGTTCGGCTTCTGGACGCAGCCAATTTCGGCGGCGGCATGGACCTGCGGCATGCTGTGCATTCATGCCGTCATCATCCACAATTGCAAAAGATTCCTCACCGAGCCGCCCTCGCTTACCGCAACCCGCAAGTGGCGAACGCGATTTGTTCTGCTCGACCTGCTTTACGGCCTGTGCTGGACGGCGATCCTGATCCATCCGCCCGGGCTCGATGTGGCCTCGAACACGCTGATGATGTTCCTGATGCTGCTGGTGATCGCGGTGTCGAGCATGCTCGCGGCCAACCTGCCGATCGCGGCGCTTGCGGCAACCGCTCCGGTCACGTTGGCGATCGCGCTGAACTTCGCTCTGAGCGGTACCTTCGACAATTACGTGCTCGCCCTGCTCGCGCTCGCCGCGGAAGGGTATTTTGCGCTGCTCGCCCATCGCCTGCATTCGACGACGCTGGCGACGCTGGAAGCGCGGGCCGAGAAGGACGCGCTGATCGGCGAGCTTGAGCAGGCGAAATCGATATCCGATGAGGCTCGGCATCGCGCGGAATCCGCCAACGTCGCGAAGTCGCGGTTTCTGGCGCAAATGAGCCACGAGTTGCGAACGCCGCTCAATGCGATCCTCGGATTTTCCGAGGTGATGAAGAGCGAGATTTTCGGCGCTCATGCCGTAGCGGTCTACAAGGAATATTCGGCAGATATTCACAATTCCGGCGTCCATCTGCTGAATCTCATCAATGAAATTCTCGACTTGTCGCGGATCGAAGCCGGGCGGTACGAACTCAACGAGGAAGCCGTGTCGCTCGTGCATGTCGTCGCCGACTGTCATCATTTGCTGAAACTGCGCGCCTCCAGCCGCGGCATCACCATCCACGAGATGTTCGAACAGGGCATGCCGCGAATTTGGGGCGATGAGCGCGCCACACGGCAGATCGTGCTCAATCTTCTCTCGAACTCGATCAAGTTCACCCCCCAGGGCGGGGAGATCTGGCTGAAAGTCGGATGGACGGCCTCGGGCGGACAATATCTGAGCGTCAAGGATACCGGCTCCGGCATTGCGGAGAATGAAATCCCGATCGTGCTCGCCTCGTTCGGTCAGGGCTCCAATTCGATCAAATCCGCCGAGCAGGGCGCGGGGCTCGGACTGCCGATCGCCAAAAGCCTGATCGACATGCATGGCGGCACCTTCACGCTGAAATCGAAGCTTCGCATCGGCACCGAAGTCATCGTTACCTTCCCGCCGGAGCGCGTGATGTCTGCGCTGGCTCCGATGGCCGAGGAAGCTCCGCCGCTGCAACCGGAAACCGCCAGTGCCGGCACCGCCGATGAGAAGCGGCGGGCCCGCCACAAACCCATCATGAGCGCCGGCACTGGATTGTAACCCGGATGCTTGCGCAAGCGACCGAATACGCATCACTATCCCCGAATGAGCAAAGAAACGCCGTGCATCGCAGTCTGTATGATCGATCCCAAAACCAGCCTCTGTTTCGGCTGCGGCCGCACGCTTCCGGAGATCGCGCGCTGGCACCGGATGGACAGCGCCGATCGGCATGCGGTGATGGCGCAGCTCGCGGCGCGCATGACCGACGCCGGACTGGTTCAGCCACTGGCGGCCGGTGCAAAGGCCGACTGACGAACACCGACATGGGAGGCCAGCTGTGAGCCGCGTTCTGCTCGTCGTGCTGATGCTGGCAGCGACGGCCGGCGCCGTGGTCGCCTATGGAGATCCGGAACGGATCGCGCGTGCGGGCGATACCGTCTCGGAATTGCTGCGCAGGCGGGCCGCGTCGCCGGCGCGCGCCGTGCAGATCTCACGCGGGCAGAGCGGTGAATTCGCGCTGCATGCCAAGATAAATGGCGTGAACGCCCCGATGGTGATCGACACCGGCGCGACCTCGGTCGTGCTGACCTACGAGACCGCAAAGGCTGCCGGTTTGCCGCTGGAGTTGCTCGAGTATGACGTCGACGTCGAGACCGCCGGCGGACACACAAGGGCGGCCCGGCTGACACTCGACCGCCTTGCCATCGGCAAGCTCGTCGAGCGTTCAGTGCCAGCGCTTGTGGTGCCGCACGGGCAAATGAAGACCAATCTGCTCGGCATGAGCTTCCTGGATCGGCTGGAAAGCTGGGAAGTGCACGCCGACCGGCTGATGCTGCACGGCTATCCCTAATTACGCGGCGATCGCGGCCACAACACGGTCCTCGACCAGCGCGATCGCATCGCGCAAGACATTTACGCCAGCATCGGACTTGACGCCGTTCTCGGCGAGGTGGCGGCGGAATGCGCGTGCGCCCGGCACCCCGTGAAACGCGCCGACGAAATGCCTGACGATCGAATGCAGCCGCGTACCTTGCGCGAGCTGATCTTCGATATAGGGAACCATCGCCTCCAACACGCTCTTCATCGTCGCATGCGGCGCCGCCTCGCCGAACAGTTCGGGATCGGCCGCCAGCAATCGCCATGGCTCCTGATAGGCTGCACGCCCGAGCATGACGCCGTCGACATGAGCGAGATGCGCTTTGGCCTCGGCGAGGCTTCCGATACCGCCGTTGATGATGACGGGCACATCGGGCAACGCCGCCTTCAGCCGATATACCCTGTCGTAGTCGAGCGGCGGAATGTCACGATTTTCCTTCGGCGACAAGCCATTGAGCCAGGCTTTGCGGGCGTGGACGATCAGCGCATCCGCACCGGCAGCGATGACGCTGCGTGCCAGCGCATCCAGCGCCATTTCCGGATCCTGATCGTCGATGCCGATCCGGCACTTGACCGTGACCGGAATGCCCACCGCGTGCTTCATGGCGTGGACGCCTTCGGCGACAAGTGCCGGCTCCGCCATCAGACAGGCGCCAAAGCGGCCGTCCTTTACCCGATCCGACGGGCAGCCGACATTGAGGTTGATTTCGTCGTAGCCGAAATCCTCGCCGATTTTCGCCGCTGCCGCCAGATCGCGCGGGTCCGAGCCGCCAAGTTGAAGCGCTACCAGATGTTCGCTTGCATCGAAACCGAGCAGCCGCCGGCGGTCGCCGTGAATGATGGCGCCTGTCGTCAGCATCTCCGTATAAAGCCGGGCACGCCGTGTCATCAGGCGGTGGAAGACGCGGCAATGCCGGTCGGTCCAGTCCATCAT
>OCZT010006052.1_pt1 | contig 12009 bp, 9 predicted proteins | sample 1539031 | NCBI WGS metagenome assembly OCZT01 (sample SAMEA3539308, study PRJEB22396) | soil metagenome | biome: tundra; feature: field; material: soil | place: USA | collected 2010-05 | depth 0.15 m
ATTTTATATGGGATACGTTTTCTAAGGAGCGTGTTCCGCATGGGAGTTTGGATAAGTATTTTCAAAGTGATGCCAATAAAAAAGGGACGGCAACAGTTGATAAGGAATTTCTTTTGTCGTTGGATACCTGGAGAACTGAACTTGCCACAAATATAAGTCGAAACAACAGGCAATTGGATGAGGATGAAATAAATTTTGCTGTGCAGCAAACACTTGACCGAATTATCTTTATAAGAATTGCAGAAGATAGATTAGTTGAGCCTTATGGAAGTTTGAGAGATGCTGTAAAGAAAGGCGACTTGTATCAAAATATATTTGAATTATTTATTGAGGCTGATGAAAAATATAATTCAGGTTTGTTTGATTTTAAGAAAGATAAAATATCTGCAACGATAAAGGTAGATAATAAGGTTATCAAAAGCATTATTACGGAATTGTATTATCCTGAAAGTCCTTATGAGTTTTCGGTGCTGGCGGTAGAGATTTTAGGGAGCGCATACGAACAGTTTCTTGGTAAACAGATAAAGGTGGATGCGCACCACAGGGCGACAATAGAGGAAAAGCCCGAAGTGAGGAAGGCGGGTGGTGTTTATTATACGCCTCAATATATAGTGGAATATATAGTGGAGCATACGGTGGGGAAATTGATTAAGGATAAAACGCCAAAAGAAATAAGCAAGATAAAGATTGTGGACCCTGCCTGTGGAAGCGGGAGTTTTTTGCTGGGTGCTTATCAATATTTATTGAATTTCCATAAGCATTATTACCTGCCGAAATTGGAGGAACTGAATAAGATAACAACAAGCAAAGACTTGACTACCAAGGAAAGGAATGCTGCGATAAAGGAACGAAATAAACTGCCGCTGACTCCTGCTGGTGAACTGACGAGTGCGCTGAAAAAGGAGATATTGCTTAATAATATTTATGGTGTGGATATAGATATTAATGCTGTGGAGGTTACAAAATTGAGTTTGCTGTTGAAATGTATGGAGGGCGAAACGATGGCTTCGATACAAAGTCTGTCGTTTAATGAAAGGATTTTGCCGACATTGGATAATAATATTAAGAGTGGGAATAGCTTGATAGATACGGATATATATGATAATGCTTTGGATTTTGGAGATGAGAAAAAGATAAAACCTTTTAACTGGAAACGGGAGTTTCCAGAGGTATTCAGAAAAACTACTGAAAAGAAAGTTGCAATAGTAGAAGCTGATTTTAATATTAATGAAACACGAATCATTTCAAAGAAAGTTGAAGAACCAATGGCAGTTTATACAAGTATTGATGGTGGAGGATTTGATTGTGTAATTGGTAATCCTCCTTATTTAGGAGGAAGAGATTGGAAGGAAGAAAACGGAAATGTTTATAATTATTTTATCAACAAATATAAAGTAGCTGAATATCAATTTGATATTTATGCATTATTTTGGGAAGCGGGTATTAAACTTCTTAAACCAAATGGATTAATAAGTTATATAACACCAAATACATGGCTTAACAATCAGAGCAATAAAAAACTAAGAGCTTATATTCTTGATAAAACAACTATTTTAAAGATTGTTGATTATTCAAAAATCAAAGTGTTTGACCAAGCTACTGTTTTACCTATAATTACTGTTCTTGAAAACAAAATTGATAAAAAAAGCATTACAGAAATATTTGAACCTTCCTCAAATGGATTAATAAAAACTCAGGTAGTTAATCAGGAAATTTGGAATGATAAGGGTTTATGTATTATTAATATAAATTTAAGTCAAAGTGATTTATTTCTCAGAGAAAAGATTGAAAAAAATACTCAACTTCTTGAAAAATTAGCATTGGTAAAATTTGGTATTAAATTATATGAAACAGGGAAAGGAACTCCACCCCAATTAGCAAATTTTGCAACTGATAAAATATTTGAATCTAATACCAAATTAGATAAATCTTATAGACCTTATCTTGAAGGTAAAGATATTATGCCATACAAAACTTTATATAAGAACAGATGGTTGAAGTATGGCGCAAATCTGGCGGCACCTCGTGATCCATTACTATTTGAAGGAGATAGAATATTAGTTAGAAGAATTGTTGGGGAAACTTTAATTTGCACATATATAAATAATGATTTTGTTACAAGTCAACTTTTGCAAATCGTAAAACCAAATGAATCTTCGATAACTAAATATTTACTTGGAATATTAAACTCAAAATTAATGGCTTTTTATTTCAAGAAGAAATACAATAGACAAGACAAAACTTTTCCAGAGATTAGAATTTATGAGTTAGCTTCTTTACCAATAAAAAATATTGATAAATCAAACAAGCAATTACAAAACGATATTGCGAAGTTAGTTGACCAACTTCTAAAATTAAATGAAGAATATCAAGAAGTGAATTTGCAAAGTCGAAAAGATGAGATAAAAAGGAAGATTGATTATAGTGAGGATAAAATTAATGAAATGGTTTATCGGTTATATGATTTTACTGAGGAGGAAATAAAAATAATTGAAGGGAAATAATAATATTAATAAATATAATTAATGATATATACACCTTTTGATAAAGAACTATCTGAACTTGATGAGGAAGAATTAAATAAACTTATCACAAATGAAATTTGTGAAGGTTGGTATGTTGAATTCAAAAGTGAAATCCCAAGGAAAGAAACTAAAATTGATTCTAAAAGTATAGTTAAAGCAATTTCTGCATTTGCAAATACACGAGGAGGATGGTTGTTTTTTGGTGTAAATGCTGATAAATCAAATAATATTGCAAATGAAATCTGTGGAATAGACATTGGTGAATATAAAAGCTTCCATGATCAATTATCAACAATAATTTCTAAAAATATTACACCACAACCAATATTTCATTTAAAGGAAGTAAAACTTAATAATGGTAAATGTGTTATTATAATTAAAATTGAGGAGGGAGTTACTCCTCCATATATTACAAATTCAGGAATAATTTTTCAAAGAGAAAATAATAGTAGTAGTCCAATTAAAGATAGATATGTAATTGAAAAACTAAATGAAAAAGCAAATGAATATTACGAATCAATAGAAAACTTTACTAAAATTAATTATGGAGAGACCCAATTGCAATCTCAGAGTGATCAATCTTATTTAGAACTTTATTTATTTCCTTTGCCTTATGATCAATTTGAAATTAAGAAATTCTTTACCTCTCAATTCTTCAAAGAGACCGCTGTTAAATTTTATGATGGAGTGGATTTAAATTACACGTTTGATAATAATTCTGAAATCATTCCTTTAAATATTGGATTTAACAGCATTTATACTTCTGAAAATTCTCTTATTATAAGACCACTTAATGATAATAATTTAATATATAAAACAACTACTGCCGAACTATTTTATAATGGAAATTTAAAGTTTTTAATTCCTCTAAATGTTTTTAATTTAGAAAGTATTCCTTATCACTACAAAGATTCTGAAATTATTAAATATCTTTTAGATAAATATAGTCCATATGAAACTATTAGACAATCAGCACCATTTGGAATGTCATCAAAGACAGAGTTACCTCCAATTACTAGGCGTAAAAATACTGATTTCGCTAGTCATATAACTATGATTGATGGTGTTGAACTAATATTTAGAATGATTATTATTTATTCAATTTATAAAAGTATACTTAATGAGAATGATTTTGATATTAATAATCAAATTGGATTTAGAGCAAGAATAACGAATACATGGAGAAAATTTATTTTTTTTGATAACAATGATTATCTTGATAAGTTAAAAGTGTTTAATATACCAATTGCTCCGAAAAATGATGTTGAAGTTCCATTGTTTAGAAAAGGTAATTATTATGAAATTGATTTATCTGATGATATGTCTCATATGACAATATCTCATTTTATTCTAAAGTCAATTGGTCTTCCTGATTCTTCTTCTATTAAATATGAAGATATTGTTCACGAAGCAATTTCGCGATTATATGAAAAACAAAAAAGAAACACAAAAAAATAGAAATTGATAAATAAAAATATTACCACAATGACTACCCTCACGACGATAAAATTAAAAGAAGCACAAACGAACAGGGAAGGGTATATTTCGATGATGGCGGGATGGGATGATGAATATTCAATCAACTTTACTAAAGTGAAAAAACTTTAGTAAAGTTATAAACCCAAATTATTCATTAGAAAATAATCCACTTTCAAAACCCAATATTGACAATGGTTTCAAAACAATTTTAATTTTCCATACAGGTTAGAGCCAATAATGACAAGGACTTTCTAATGCATTGTATTAGAACCCCTTATCCAGTGGGCGATTTGATCACTTTTTCGAAAAAAGCGACAATTTTTCAAAATCTAATGCATAATCTGGGTTTAATGCAAAGCAAATAAACAACAGGATAATTATTTTTCTCATGCAATTATTTATTAATAAAACAGGCAGCATCCTGAATCAGAATGCTGCCTGTTTAAAGAATTTTTAAAGATTAAAGTTTTATGAATTTATTATTAATTACTCCTTCTTGAGTAATAATTTTCAACATGTAATTACCTTTCGATAAATCAGCAATATCAAGCTTTGTGTTAGATATTGCACTAATCTGTAAAAATGATTTAATCATTTTTCCCATAACATCATAAACTTCTATTGAAACATTTTTTTCTTTTATGCTGCTTAAATCAAGTATCAGATTATCTGTAGCAGGATTTGGATAAATACTTATTAGTGTATTTAAACCAATTTCCTGAATTCCGGTAAAACCTGAAAATGCAAGATTATCAACCCACAAATAATCACTATTAGTGGGGGCAATTCCACTTGCCCTCAAAACAATAATACAAGTATCAGGATTATTGCTATCATTATAAGTGAAATTAATTGAAAATGCAGCCCAACTCATTGCCATTCCGGCAAGTGTTTGATTTGCAGTAGCAACAGTTACTCGTTGAGAAGTTGCATTATCCCAACGCGTAAGAACAGCAGAAACCGAGCCTTGACTGCTTCCAAAAATCATGTGTTGCCAGTTTCCGGTAAAATGTAAAGGTCTCATATTATATGCAAATCCTGAAACAGGCTGCATGGTAGTGGTATCTAAAACACCGCATACTGTAATTCCCGGAACAACATTGGCACCAATTGTTTTAGAAGTTAATTTAAGATAAGCCGTTCCTGGGTCGCCCGGCGTACCTTTAGTACAGGTGTACATACTCATGGAATTTGTTTTGGTATTTAGATTATCCCAACCAGTTGGCAAGTCATAACCTGTCATGCTTGTCCATGTTTCAAAACCTGCATTAGGAATTGTTTGTGCTCTGGAAATCGTAAAAACGAACATCAATGCTGTTAAGATGTAAATGATTTTTTTCATTTTATTTTTTATGTTTAATGTTTAATTCTGGCAAAGATAGAAAAAAGATATGAATTAAATAATTTATTGTGAATAAACTTTGCTTAGAAATTGTTTCGTCATCTTTAAATTGTCAAATTCATGCTTCAATAAAAACCATTAATTTGTCCCACTAAAATTCTTTTATAATTTTATCAGATGATATAAATCATATTTAATCTTAACTAAGGTCATATTATTTTCCACTCATTCAACATAATTTTACAACGTTGTGTTTATTAATAGACTTTTTTATTATCCACTGTAAATCTCTGATTCAAATAAAAAATAAAAACAAATAATATGAAAAATTTAAATATCACCAGTCTGATTATTTTTCTGATAATATTCAGTAGTGCCTGCAAAAAAGACAATATCTGTTCAACTTCTTCAATTAACGGAAGTAATAATCCAATTACCGGAACTTGGAAAATCAATTCGTTTATCGCAAGCGGAAATGATATTACAAGCCAGTTAAGTATTTATACATTTACCAATGATGGTAATGGAGGATTAACAATTACCGGTGATAGAAACCCTTATAAATGCACTTGGAATATGAGTGGTGATAATAATTCAATGTATCACATCAGTATTATGGGATGCGTCAAAAATTCCATTTTATGGGAATGTCAGGATGATTGGGATTTAACAAATCATGATACTCAGCATTGTTATTTTTCTAGTCATAATCCAAATCATCCTGCTACAATGACATGGATTAAAGTTTAGATTCCCTAAAAGATTAGGATATTAACCCGATAACTATAATTTTCAATCCTTCAATAAACTCGACACTGTTTATTGGACAGACCCTTTAAAGCGTCCTATTTGTCGAACCATCAAATCACATTTGCGAATCCGAAAGTAAATTCTGTGAACACAATAATCATTTTTGTGAACCCAAAAATCACTTTCGTGAACCTGAAAGTGTCTTTTGCGAACCTGGTAATCATTTTCGCGAACCAAAAAGTGATTTTCACAAACCAGATAATCACTTTTTCGAACCCAAAAGTTACTTTTACGAACCTGAAAGATGTTTTAGCGAACACAAAAGTGTCTTTTGCAAACCCGATAATCACTTTCACGAACGCGAAAGTAACTTTTGTGAACCTGAATGGCACTTTCGTGAACGCAAAAGTGTCATTTTAGCCATTTTAACATGTACTTTTAACAAATAAGTTAGAGAAATTGCAATTTAGAATCAAAATTATTAAAATACAGGGGAGAGAAATAAGTGTCTCCGAATTCAAGAAATGAGGTATTCTCCTTTTTTCCCTATCTTTGCGCACTTATTAATACTTTTTGAAGTAAATTACCGTTGACAGAACTTAATTAATTATATGAAGAAAATACTTTCGCGACTTAATAAAAGACAAAAAACATGGTTTTGGGGCTTTACCGTTTTTAATGGATTATTCTTCTGTCTGATTTTCTTTTTGGCAGGTGCTGATTTGATTAATGCCCTTGCAATGCTGCTCATCACCCAATTCCTGATCGTTGCATATTATATGAGTATCAGGAATGATAAAAAAAAATCAAAGGGACGCGAATGGTTTGATGCCATTGTCTTTGCCGTTGTTGCCGCAACTCTTATCCGCGCTTTTTTTATCGAGGCGTTTACAATTCCTACCTCTTCGGAAGAGAAAACTTTGATGATTGGCGATTTTCTTTTCGTGAGTAAATCAAGTTATGGTTCCCGTCTTCCGATGACTCCCATTGCTTTTCCATTTGCACATCATACCATGCCTTTGATTGGTGGAAAAGCTTATATCGAGTGGCCTAAGATTCCTTATTATCGTCTTCCCGGCTTCGGAAAAGTGAAGAATTATGATGCTGTTGTTTTTAATTATCCTGATGGCGATACCGTTGCTTTGGGTCAGCAGGATCAGAGCTATTATCAATTAGTCCGGGATAATGGTCACGATGAAGTCTGGAAGGAAAACGGCATTGAACACAATACCGGTCAGCCATTCGGAAAAGTTGTTGCCCGCCCGGTTGATAAGCGCGAAAACTATATCAAACGTTGCGTTGGAATAGCCGGTGATACTTTATCCATTAAAGACCGAACTCTTTTCATAAACAGTAAACCTGCCTTGGTTGTTGGAACCATGCAGTATAGCTATGAATTATCTGTTGGCAATTCAAATGTTCGCGTCCCTAATTTTGATGGTTCAGGCGGATCAAGTAATTCATCCGGGCAAAGTAATGGTGGTTTAACCCAACAAATCCTTGATGATTTCGATATCACAGAGAAGGTTTATCCGTTGCGAAATGGGAATTTCTTCATTACCCTTCCTAATGATAAAGTTGAGAAGTTCAAGCAATTACCTTTCCTTAAATCTCTGAAACCAATGATTGCCGATAGCGGCATTTATGATCCAAGGATATTTCCACACAGCCCGAACTACACCTGGAACGTTGACAACTTCGGTCCCCTGGTTATTCCAAAAGCAGGGATGACTATTAATATCGACACCACAAATATTGTTCTGTACGATAGAATAATCGGCGTCTATGAACACAATGATTTGAAGGTTCAGGGAGATAAAGTTATGATTAATGGCAAGGAAGCCAAGACCTATACTTTCAAGATGAATTATTATTGGATGATGGGTGATAACCGCCACAACTCCGCCGATTCGCGCTTCTGGGGATTTGTTCCCGAAGACCACATCGTTGGCAAAGCTGTTTTCGTCTGGATGTCATTAAAAGAAAATGCTTCTGTGGGTAATAAATTCCGATGGAACAGGTTCTTCACCTTCGTTCATCCCGACGGATTATCGCGCTCTTATTTCATCCCTTTCCTCATCATTGTATTTTCTATTATTCTCGGATTTTACCTTTATGGAAGGCGAAAGAAAAAAGCATAACAAGCTCCTCTTTCTTTTATGAAAAAACTATTTACCAGGCTCAACAAACGCCAGAAACGAAGGTTCTTCATCCTTTCCGGAATAAACTTTCTTTTTCTTTTAATCCTTTTATTCTGTGCCGGCGCCATCATCCTCAATGCTGTAACCATCTTCCTCATCATCCAGTTTCTCATCACTGTTTATCATCTTTCATTACGCCCTGAAGGCTCAAGAACTACCTGGGGGGAATGGTTTCATGCCATCATTTTCGCCTTTGTTGCCGCAATTATTATCCGTTCTTTTATGCTTGAGGCATTTACAATTCCATCTTCGTCAATGGAGAAGACATTGCTTGTCGGAGATTTTCTTTTCGTGAGTAAGGTTACCTATGGTCCGCGCATCCCGATGACGCCCGTTACCTTTCCTTTTTCGCATCACACCCTCCCCTATCATGGTTGGAAATCGTATCTCGAATGGCTGAAACTTCCTTATTATCGCTTAACCGGATACAGTCATATTAAGAACAATGATGTAGTGGTTTTCAATTATCCAATGGAAGATTTCCGCCCTGTGGATAAGCGCGAGCATTATATCAAACGTTGTGTTGCCATTCCCGGAGATACTCTGGTTATCAAACAAAGAGAAGTATTTATCAACAGTAAAAAACTCCCGATGAAAGACCACGCGCTCCTCACCTATCACGTCAAAACCGATGATGTCGCTTTCTTTGAAGATAGCATCAGATATGTCGATGCCTACCAGCACCAACTGATTTCCAACATGGGCGATTACATTGTTCCCTTGTCTAAAATCGGCTTGGAGCAACTATCTAAAATGAAGAATGTCAGTATTGTGGAGCGACTTTCTGATGAAGATGTCCGGCATTATTATTCCACAAGTATTTTTCCTTATGATAAATTTCATGATTGGAATGTGGATAATTTCGGTCCCTTAGTCATTCCGAAAAAAGGCGTCACCGTCACTCTCGACAGCTCCAACATTGCCATCTATCATAGGATTATCGAGAACTATGAAGGCAATAAATTATCCGACAAAGGCAACAAGATTCTCATTAACGATAAAGAAACGAACACCTACACCTTCAAGATGGATTATTATTTCATGATGGGTGATAATCGTTATTTTTCCGAAGATTCTCGCTTCTGGGGATTTGTCCCCGAAGACCATATAGTAGGCAAAGCTGTTATGGTCTGGATGTCGTGGGATGCTGATGCTAAAGGGTTTTTCAGCAAGGTGAGGTGGAGGAGGATTTTTAGTTTTATTGATTAATCTTTACTCCTAAACATTTTTCCCATTGGATAGCAGGTTGAGCAAATAACTGAAGAGTGAGGAACGAAGAGTTAATAATGATTAAAAATAGTAGTATCTTTTTCATGATGTTTCTTGTTTAAATACGAGAAGCAAAGATATAAAATTTTATGTTCCTATATATATAAGGTATAGAAATGGTTTAAAAGCTCCATTTCTCCCTTAAAACAAAAAAATGGGCTTTCAACTTACTTATTTACCTCGGCAACAAAGTTATTTACCTCGGCAACAAAGTTATTTACCTCAGTAACAAAGTTATTTACCTCGGTAACAAAGTTATTAGACTCTCCAAATAAGTTATTTGAAACAATGTTTTTGTTAAATGAACCGTTAATTCTTAAATAATTATCTTTGCCAGATGATTTCCAAATGGCTACTTTTGTTACTTTTCCTACTTTTTAAGATTTTTATTGCTAATGCCTACATGCTAAAGACCTTCAAGGTTTTGAAAACCTTGAAGGTCTTAATATACATATCCCCCATACCTCTGCCCTCTCTCATTTTACCTCTTACCTTTTTTTCCCTATCTTCGCACACTTTATATATATAGCTATGCCCAATGTATTAATTATTGATGATGAAAAGAGTATCCGGAGCACCCTGCGTGAGATACTGGAATATGAGAATTTCAAAGTAGAGGAAGCCGCAGATGGAATCGAGGGACTGAAGATGGCGGAGAAAGGAAACTACGACCTCATCCTCTGCGATATTAAAATGCCTAAGATGGATGGCATCGAAATGTTGTCGAAACTCCAGGAAGCTGGCAGTGATACTCCGATAGTGATGTTGTCCGGTCATGGTACGATTGATACCGCTGTGGAAGCGATAAAGAAAGGCGCATTTGATTTCATCTCCAAGCCGCTGGATTTGAACCGATTGCTGGTTACTGTCCGCAATGCAATGGATAGAAACTCCCTGATAACAGAAACAAAAACATTGAAGCGGAAGATTACGAAAACGCGGGAGATGATTGGGAATTCGGCTGGGTTAAAGAAGATAAAGGAGATGATTGATAAGATTGCTCCTACGGATGCAAGGGTGCTGATTACGGGGAGCAACGGGACGGGTAAGGAACTGGTGGCGAGATGGATTCATGAGCAGAGCAATCGTGCCAATGCTCCTTTGATAGAGGTCAATTGCGCTGCCATCCCTTCTGAACTGATAGAGAGTGAGTTGTTCGGGCATGAGAAAGGTGCGTTCACGTCTGCCATCAAACAAAGACTGGGGAAATTTGAACAGGCAAATGGCGGGACTTTGTTTTTGGATGAGATTGGTGATATGAGTTTGTCGGCACAGGCAAAGGTGTTAAGGAGTTTGCAGGAGAATAAGATAACTCGGGTGGGCGGAGAAAAAGAGATTCCTGTGAATGTGAGGATTATTGCCGCTACCAATAAGGATTTGAAAAAGGAGATTGCGAATAATAATTTCCGCGAAGACCTTTACCATCGCCTGAGTGTGATATTGATTCATGTTCCTTCGCTTAATGAACGCAAGGATGATATACCTTTATTATGCACTCATTTTGTGAAAGAGATTTGTGAGGAGTATGGAATGCCTGTAAAGGAATTTACTGCCGATGCGCTGAAAGAGATGCAGAATATTAACTGGACGGGAAATATCAGGGAGTTGAGAAATGTGGTGGAGCGGTTGGTGATTCTTTGTGATAAGAAAATTACGGGAAAGGATGTGGGGCAATATGCTGCCATTGGGAAATAGGGTGGTCATCAGCGAATAACTGATGAATACGAATTTACGAATCTTAATCCTTCTTATTTGTACTTTTTTAATAACCTCTTGTTCTTTTAATGTTAAATTATCAATAAAGTGGATAACCAATATATATTTTTAGTACATTTGTGCGGTTTATAATAAGTCATCAATCTCGTTTTTATCATACTACATAAGAAGAAAAAAATAAACAATTAAATAATATCAAATATGAAAACCAGTAAATTTTACAGAGTGCTATTTTTATCAATAGTAGTTCTCTTTCTAATGGGCAGTGGAAAATTATTTGCTCAGCAAAATCAAAACTCAAAAGGTGCGGAGAAAGCTATAGACTATAGCAAGACCCCTGCCTGGATTGCAATGATGAATGACCCGAACGTAAATTATTATGAGGCGATGAAAGCCTTTAATACTTATTGGGAAAAGAGGGAGAAACCCGAAGGCGATGATGTTATTCCTTCAAAAGCAAGCAAAAGCCAACTGAAGGAAAAGGAAGAGCGCGATAGAGAAATTGCTAAGATGACGCCACAGCAACGTCAGAAGCGAAATGAAATGGCTTTTCAGTATAAGAAGTTTCTGAACTGGAGTCATACTGTGTTTCCATTTGTTCAGGAAAACGGAAGGATTCTTTCCGGCGACGAACGCATGGCAATCTGGAACAAGCAACAGGAAGAACTCAACAAACAAAAGAAATCCGACAAATAATTTTAAACACTTTTAAAGAATAGATCGGAAG
>OCZT010006053.1_pt1 | contig 12008 bp, 10 predicted proteins | sample 1539031 | NCBI WGS metagenome assembly OCZT01 (sample SAMEA3539308, study PRJEB22396) | soil metagenome | biome: tundra; feature: field; material: soil | place: USA | collected 2010-05 | depth 0.15 m
TATTAAATGTCTGGCCTATTATTAATATTTTAGGATAATTCTTTTCTCCCATTTTCATAAGTTATTTTATCGTAGATATTCAGCAGGCTTTTCAAAATGTCATCAGGATTATGTCTTTTATGGGCTTTTATTCTCGCATTTCGACCCAGTTGCTTTGCTTTTTCATAATTAATGGTTAATTCAACAATGGCTCCAGCCAATGAATAAGGTTCTCCCTCCTGCACTAAAATTCCTTCCATTTCATTTTCTAGCAGAGATGAAACACCGCCAACGTTTGTTGCAATAACTGGCATACCTAATGCCATTGCCTCACATACACTATTCGGGCTATTCTCTATGTATGAAGGATGAAGGTAAAAATTAGAATTGCATAACTGGTTTACCAGGTCATCAGAGGTAACTTTACCAAGAAACTCAATTTTAACAGAGCTAAGTTCTTTCCTGTATTTTTTTTTGATTATTTTAATTATTGCATCATTTTGTGAAATACCGCAAACTTTAAGTGAAATTGATAAGTCCGAATACTTTTTCAGAACATATAAAGCTTCAATTAATAAGTTAATCCCTTTATAAGAGGTGCTTTTAATAATAGAAATACATTTTATTTCATCACCGAGAGGAAAATCCCATTTCTTCTCGAAGAAATTCTTTCTGATAAATTCTTCACAATGGAAATAATTTGAACCCGGTGATAACAATGCTGCGATCCGTTTATCAAAATCTGTGCGACCCATAAAATATTTACAGTTCTTTAAAATGGTCTCTTCTGTTTTGGCCCTTTTTTTAAAATATACAAAATCATTGAAACTCCCACGCATCATTAATAAATTTTTGAGACTTTCATACCTGAATTGGTTCCATCTTGATATACCAGTAAACCATTTACCCTGCCAAACCAGTAAATATCCCTGAATATGAATAACAACCGGTGTAGTTTCTTCCCTAGCTATTAAGCCAAAAAAGTTTTCCGAACCAAAGATTTGGATGATATCAGGTTTGAAATCCGCCACTGCCCGGGAGATGAAAGTATTGGCATTTGTATCCTCACTCGAATGAATCAGTCTTTTATAAGCTTTTATAAAGATGCTTTTATTCTCAGGGTTTGGTAAACCGTATAGGGTTATCCCATTTTTCTGACTTTTTTGAAAATCATTACTATTAACCGGCACTGCAAGGCCAACAGAAATACGATCGCATTTTACCAGTTCATCCAACATTGCATCAACCCATGACAGACTTATTTTTGTATTATTGCTAAATTCTGTCAAAGAGCCCTGTTGATTAAACAATAAATAAAGAACCCTCATAATAAATCAATTTTTTTGAATTCACTTCTGATCTCATCATTTGTCATTCTCCTGATACTTGTTTTATAGCATACACCAACGCATATCCAAACTAATATATAAGCCAGACTAAGGGATGGCATTCCATAAAGAAGCATATCTATCAATCGTAAAAAAATTACTATACCACAAGCTTTTACAAACTGATTTGAAGACATAAAAATTCCTTTTATAGCAGAGGGCAACAGAACCAGTAAAAAAAGAACAATATGCACAACACCTCCGGTAAGCATAAGCTGAAGATACCCGTTTTCAATAAGATTTCTGTACTCAACTTCTCCAAATAATTCTCCATCAATCTCGGTTTCCCACATAGGGCAATAATAAACCCCATTCATCCCATTACCAAAAGTCATATCATCTTTTAAGTAATAAAAAAACCTGTTAAATACACCAGTCCTTGTGTCCTCGGAAATCCGTGATGTCATTTTATTCAAAAGTACTTCCTTTGAATTTTCAAAAAAGCTACTGAATAAAATAAAAAAAATAATTATTATTATTAGAGGGAAGTATCGGAATATTTTTGCATTCGATTTATTAATTAGGTTGAGAAAATAACTTGAAATAACAAATCCTACCAGAGTAACCACACTACTTCTTCTTGCAAGGTATGTTAATGCTATAATTGAGATAGAAATAATAAGAAATGAAATATTAACTTTTCTAGTTCTTAAGTAGGTGGCATTCAATAACAAAAATCCACAGGGAATAATAATAGCAATAAAGGTTTCGGCAGTTGATCTTGTTAATATTAAGAAAGGAAAGAATAAAGATATAACCAGAAAAAATATCCCGGAATAGTAAATCCATTTGAATAAGAAACCAAAAGTTGGTATATCCTTGTTAAAGAAAATGAATAAAGGAATTATGAAAGGCCAGAAGATGTAATACGTTTGCAAATAGTCCTTAATATCTTTATAGGACAAAGAAAAACCCCGGACTACTATTATTAACTGATAAATAATAAATAGTGTAAATACAAATTTAAAATAACTGCTCTCAAACTTATAATCAATCAGAAGTTTTACTGAAGAATAGATAAATGGGATTAAGGAAAGAAAAACCAGCGCTGTTTGCATTTTACCACCAATGATACCCATCATGTTCAATAATCCCCATACTGGTATTGAAGATATCGAAATGACAAATAATGCAATTCTCTTTTCAGTCATTTAAAGTTCGTTTTAAACTTCTTTATTCAAAATACCTGAAAAAAATAAGATTTTCACTTCCTTACTAAAATTCTCCATAAAATTATTCCCATTATCACTTATTATCAACCTTTGGAATTAAAAATACTTAAATATTAGCATTTTTTATCCCAAGCATCTTTTTTATTCGTAAGTAAATGTAGAATGGATTTGAAATATTGAAACCCAAATAAACTGTTTTTGTCAGGGGATTCTTTTTATTATTCCCCAGAAAAAAACAAGCTTTCATAGCTAAGATATCGTGTTTTAATCCCATTCTTTCTATGAATGGTAACCTGGGAACTAATTCTTTTTCCTTGAAACTTATAACAATCTTATTCATAGGATGGTAAAGAAAATTCTGATTAGTGGTCTGACTCAGATTATTATCGTGGACCCTATAGAAAACTAAAGGCTTATCCAAATAGTACATTTTATATCCCGCATAAGTAATTTTTAACCATAGTGGCCAATCCTCCATAAGAATGAATCTTTCATCAAAACCATTTAACGAAAGTAACAAATCTCTTTTCATAATAACCGTAGCAGCAAAAACCATATTAGTTCTTAGAAGCATATTGTACTGGTCCATTGGAGTAGAGTCTTTGGAACAGAACTTTGTATAGGGGTTTTTCTTAATTTCGCCATTTTTAATTGAGTTCCCAGAGAATCTAATAATATGTGCGGATAAGACTTGTATATCTTCTTTTTGTTCGGATATATAGTGAATTAATTCAGTCAGACAGTCTTCTCTAAACAAATCATCCCCAGCAATACATTTGATCCATAATCCTTTAGCTATATTTAATCCCCTGTTAATATTTGCTGGTATGCCAGTATTCGTTTTAGACGAAACAAGGTTGGCCCTAATAAACCGATGATTGTTCTCCTCAATCCATTTTTTACAGATTTCAACCGTATTATCTGTGGAGTTATCATCGGTCACAATGAGTTCGATATTACTATAAGTTTGTGCTTTTGCGCTTTCGAGTGTTTCGAGTACAAATTTCGATGAATTGTAAGTAATTACTATAATAGAAACAAGCGGTTGATTGGTATGTTCTTGCATTACAATTATTTCTTAATAAATCTTTTTCTAAGGTTTAACATTATTGCCTGAATTCCAATTCTTTTATCCAGCTCTTTGTAAGAATACCAACTCGAAATTGCAATTAAACCTATACCAACAAAATAAGTAAATGGACTTTTTAAGAATCTTACAGCTATAAAACTCACTATTGCCAGTAAAAACTGAATGAGAAAGATGCGAATAAGAGCACTGCTGAACGAAAATTCAAATTTGCTTCTGCTTAGAAGGAATACCTGAATCAGATAAAGCACAAAGCCTACCATATATGATATTCCCAGACCAGTTAAACCCAGAAAGTAATAACCAATTAAATTTAAACCTAAAAAGTATATTTTGGCAACCAATTCATTCCAGAAATAGAGTTTGGCAGTCCCTTTTGCAAGCAGAATAAAGGCAATGGCCCAACCTGGTGCTTTAAAAAACACTCCTATAGATGCCCAATATATCATCTTATTTATGGAAATGAATTTGGTAGAGTAAAGCAAAATAACAACCCAGTTTATAAAAACAAGAAAAATTATGATAATGGGTGCTAAAATCAGCAAGGCTATCTCTATCTGTTGATTAATTGCAGCTTTAGATAGCTGGTTACTATGCGCGACTGCCGTGAGACTGGGATAATAATCTGTACTCATAGCAGTAAATATCAATCCCACATAGGTATCGAGAAGCGTAAATCCGGCATTATAAAACCCCACTTGATCAATACCTCCGTGATTTCTGATAAAAATACGCACCACATATGAAGATATAACAGCCATTGTTCCGCTCAGACTGATCATAAAGCCCATGTTAAGCATGTCTTTTCCATCAGCAATTGTTCTGGAATAGCTAACCTTAACCGGTTCAATTTTTATCTTGTGTGAAAAATACCAGGAAAGCGCCAACGAAATTACAGAAGTAACTATTATGCCCGGTACAATCCCATTAATACCCCAAAGATAATAAAGAGGAATTGTGGCAATTAAGCCCAGCGTACTTCCGGCCAGATTGGCTTTTGCAAGGTTTTGTAGTCTGCGCATACCCCGAAGCAGCACTATTTGTCCGTTGCTGAGCTGATTCAATAAAAGGGTAATGGAAATCCAGATAAAAGCAAATGTATAATTATGGTTTCCAAATGTAAGTTGGCTTAACCATGATGACAGAACCATAGTAACAACCGCACCCAATGTTCCTGTTACCCAAACTAACCGTCTGATAACCGTTACACTTGTGGCAATCTTGATTTTATTATCCGTACCGTGAGCGGCGGCGATATCTTTTACAGCGCTGGTGCCAAGGCCAAAATCAGTAAAACCTTTTATTAAATTAATAGTTGAATACAGCAATCCGGAGATTCCCATTCCGTTTGGGCCGAGTAAAACAGCGACAAACTTGGAACGGATAATCTGTATAACAATATTAAATACCTGAACGCCACCAAAAAGGGAAGTGGCTTTCATAATCTGACGGTAAGATGATTGTTGTTCTGTCATTGAAAAGCTTCAGGTTTCAGATTTTTTGTTTTTCCTTTATATTCATTATCCCTGGTTCTCACTTTATTGATATACCAATCTTCCAAATCGGATATGTCTTTAATTTCTTCATCAGTCAGATAATTTTTAAATATCCCTAAACTGTTTTCCAAAGCTACCTCCGGGTTAAAATACATTTTTTTGAATTTATGACTCTCATCTCCTATACCCAGGAATTTTTCCATTTCAGATTTATAGATATCATAGTTATTTACAAGACCCTCGAAGTCAATTAATAAAATCTGGTCCGGGCCAAGTATTTTAAGCCACTGATCAATTTTTTCCAGTCTTTTTCTTAGGGCCTCTGTAAGAAACTTAATTCTCCCTTTCCTGTCGTTCCCGTAAATTGAAATAAGATTAAATTGTCCATAACTCAATTGGGCAGATCTGAATGGTGAAAATATTATTTCGCGCCTTATCATTTCCGCTAACTGATCTTTTGGATCTCTGTGAACACATATGAGCTTAAAAGGGTTAAATACCTTCTTCCATATATCTATATCTAACCATGGAAAGAGCGCCTGATTAAAGAGCGTGAATTCGTATTTAGATGGATAAATATTGCCAATTCGGCTTATCCATTCATTTGAAAGTCGAATTTTTTCATCATATGGGATTCCGGACTTCAAACTTTTATTGAGTTCCTTTAAGAAAAAGATTTGATAAAGTCGAATCAGAGAGTTTTTATATCTTTTTAATTTCCCCCAATCTTTCTCCCATATATTTTTAAAATAACTTTTTGAGAATAATTTCCAGAGTGAGCTTTTGTAAACCAGTTTCCATTTTAAATTATCAAATTTTATCTCTTTATCGATCACATTTGGATAATCTATACTGGAATCAGATGATAACTGATCATAAACTAATCCGGGTCTTCTAAAGTTATCAAATTCACGTGGAAGTACGTTGACATTATCATACTCTCTTAGCATGTCTACTAATGCACTCGAGCCAGAAGCCAGGGTACCGACGATTAATATATTCTGTCGCTCTTTATACATTAAAGGAATTTAACATGTCTTCTCCCCTGCTTATAAACTTCACCTGCTTATTAATTACAAAGCTTTATTTATTCTGTCAACTATAAAGGACATGTCTTCGATATTCATCATCGGACTAAGGGGTAAACTTAACACTTCCCGATGAATTTGTTCGGTTATTGGAAATGATTGACCGTTCCACTCTTTATATGCCATTTGTTTATGTGGAGGGATAGGATAATGAATCATCGTTTGTATACCAGCTTCATTCAGATATTGCTGAAGTTTATTACGATCGGTTGTCCGGATTACGAAGAGGTGCCAGACATGTTGCAAGTTACCGGTTGCAGGTTGAATATTGACCTCTGCGGGTAAAATAATTCCTTGATTTGTAATGTTACTCATATAATACTGAACTATCTCACGGCGACGTTGGTTATCTGTATCAAGACGTGGAAGCTTTACACGCAGGATGGCAGCCTGGATTTCATCAAGGCGTGAATTAAGTCCTTTGTAGAGATTCTGGTATTTTATTTTTGATCCGTAATTGGCAACTGTTCGCACAACATCTGCCAATTCATCATCATCAGTGGTTACAGCACCGGCATCGCCAAGCGCCCCCAGATTTTTGCCGGGGTAAAAGCTATGTCCTGCTATATCACGTAGTGAGCCGGTTCTCTTATCGCCATAAAAGCAACCTTGCGCCTGTGCATTATCTTCTATGAGTTTCAGGTTATATTTCTTTACTAATCTTAAAATCTCAGGATGCATAGCATTCTGTCCATAAAGATGAACAATCATTATTCCTTTTGTCCGCGTCGAAATTTTCTCTTCAACTTTAAAAGGATCAATGTTGTAAGTATTTATATCCGGTTCAACCAGTACCGGCACAAGCCGATTATCTGTAATAGCCAGAACTGAAGCAATATATGTATTTGCAGGAATAATTATTTCATCCCCTTCCTGTAATTTTCCAAGTTCTAAATAAGCTTTAAAAATGAGACGAAGCGCATCCAGACCGTTTGCAACACCGATACAATGTTTGACACCAATGAACTGAGCATATTCCTTCTCAAAGGCTTTTACTTCTTCTCCCAACAGGTACCAGCCGGAATCCAGCACACGCCTGATCGAATTTTGAAGCTCTGGTTCAAAACTATTATTGATCTCTTTTAAATCGAGAAACTTTATCATTATCTTAATATTATGCGACCATTAACTATTTTATAATCTGAATTACAGAATTTGCAATGAAGAGCCGCATCAAGTTTATTTCCGCAATTACACACATATGCTGTTTGTCTTGCAGGATTACCCTTCCAAAGTGTATTATTGGGGATATTTTTCGTTACTACACTGCCGGCGCCAATCAAAGCAAATTCTCCAATTGTGATTCCTGCAATTATTGTTGCATTTGCCCCGAGTGAAGCTCCATGTTTAATGACTGTTTTAGAAATTTCAAAATTATGCTTGGATCTTGGATACAAGTCATTGGTAAATGTTACATTGGGACCGATATGAACATTATCTTCAATTGTTATTCCATCCCATATATATACGCCACACTTTACAGTGACATTATTCCCAATCAGTACATCATTTTCAATAAAGCAATGTGAATTAATATTACAGTTATTGCCAATTGTAGCGCCAGGCAGAATAATAGTATATTGCCAGATTACAGTTTCAGGTCCAATCTTCTTTGACTGGACATCAGATAGTGGATGAATTTTCATTACTGTATTTGATATACTCATTGTAATCTCTGATATAATCATCGACATTATATTTTTCAGAAGCAAGAACAAGGCAGATAGCTCCGGAAGAAAAGTTTATCAATTCGCGCCAAATTCCCGGTACAACATATAGTCCATAATATGGCCGGTTTAATTCAACGACTTTTTTGTTTTTACCATCATCGAGGACCACATCGAAACAGCCGCTTGCAGCTACAATAAGCTGATGCAATTCCTTATGTGCATGCCCGCCTCTCTCTGCTCCACCCGGAACATCATATAGGTAATAAAGACGCTTTACATCAAAAGGAATATCCATCTTGTCTTCAAGAGATGTGAGATTACCTGACCTGTTATGGACTTTATTCAGTTCAATTACGCAGCAATTATATATAGATGATTTTATTTTCATTTTAAATAAGTTAAAAACTCATCAAAGTTCCTTATATAATCATTTTCATTATAAGGAGTGGATGCTAATATTAAAGCAAGTGAATTGGTTGAGAAGTTTTCTAGTCTCCGAAAGTGTAATTTTGAGACATATAATCCATAAAATGAACGATTAAGCGAAAACTTGATTTCCTCTTTCCCATTGTGCAAAACAACATCGAAACTTCCGGATAGAGCAATAATAAATTCTTCACATACTTTAAAAGCGTGACTTCCACGAAATTCACCACCTGGTACATCATAGATCCAATAGACACGGTTTATTTTAAAAGGGATATGATTCTCTTCCTCAACAAATGAAAGGTTGCCGCGATCATCTTCAATTTTTGGAAGGTCAATTATTCGGATTTTCTCTTTTTTGTGCATATTCAGTTATTTTGTAAGATAAATATGAAAATCGAAATTAACATTATGATTACAAAAAGAAAAAAGTAACAAAAAAGAAAAATTTTACATCATCATTATTAATGAAGAACAAACTTAACTTTGATTAAATCTTGCCTTGGAAATGGGGTACATTATAGTAATAAAATTTTGCAAGTATCTCAATTATTTATTCCAAATGCCTTTAGCTTTATTATTTACTATTTTTAAATACTGTATTGGGGACCAAATAGCATTAATAAACGTTAATAAGCAAGCCGTTAATATAACACCATATATTCCGAGATTCTTTCCAAATATTATTGCAAGGGGAATATTTATTAAAGCTCCAAATATGCTAAAATATAATTGTATCATAATTTTACCCACTCCATTTAGAAATTGCACAAAAATACTACACCAACAAAAAATAATAACATATGCAGCCATAACAGCAGAAACACTAATTGGCACTTCTATTTCTTTACCAACCCACATTTTATAAATAAAATTTGAAAAAATTAACATGATTAAAGCAGAAATACCAATCAAAATCCATACTAATATAAGCTTATTAACAGTATTTTTTATCCATATAATATCTTTTTTGATCCATGCTTCGGTAGTGGCGCTCCAGAATGGCATCATGATGATGCTAAATGTCATAGTAACAATGCTAAAGTATTTATATGCAATATTATATGGAGTGACATGTTCCGGTCCAAAAAGATGGGCTATTATAATGTTACTTGTTTGGTATAATATCACCCCTGTAATTTGTATAATAAAGAACTTTATCCCTAGACCCATCAGATCGCGGGCGTAATGAAATCTAACAAATTTAAATGATGGTGCATATTTTTTATATTGATGTGTATAAAACCAGACACTTGATGAGACAAGTACTAAGACAGGGGTCAGACTAAATACAGTTCCTAAATAGATTAAATTTCCTGAAGTTGTCTTGGTAAGGATATAAATTATACTTAATGAGAGCAGGCTTCCGAGAAAATCAAATATGGATGCTTTTGCAGGCTGCTGATTTGCAGTCAGTATAGTCGTCATCAGTCGCAGAACAAACTGTAAACAGAAGAAACCAAATACAATCAACGCCAATAAACTTAGCTCTCCTGCCATAATGGAAGGTGTATTAAGTATTTTGGTCCAGTTTAAAAACGGATTAATGCAAAAAAAGAACATCAATATTACCACTACGATGAGACCTAATATTGCATAAGTGGTACTAACATAAATTCGCGCCTTCTCATCATTTCCTTTTGTAACCGCTTCGGCGAATTTATTTCGCAAACCATGTCCCAATCCAACATCAAAGAAACTGAACCAGCCAACAATGGAACTTAATGTCAGCCATATTCCATATCTAGTAGGATTTACATAATGGATAGTGATTGGTACTAATATAAGACTTACAGCAATGCTGCAACCTTTAATAACAGCCAATAATAAAATGTTCCTTTTTGCTTTTAAACTTCGTTCATTACCCTGGGTAAAAAAAATTGTAATAAACTCCCGAGGGTTGGAAAGGAGATGACTAAATTTCATGTAATTCTAATAATAAATAGTACGATTGCCGTGTTCGTTTCAACCAATTTACTGGACATCTGGCATGCTTCCGCCTCGTCAGTCCCAAGCTTACGACTAACAAGTTTCTATTCAATTAAAATGCTTCTTCAGTAGTAAGGATGAATAGAAGTTTGAATTCCTTAAATACTAAATCTTCAAGAATGTAAAACTATGTAAAAATAGCAAATAGCATCTTATATTTTGATAAACTGTGTTCTACTTTACATGGACAACGGATTTAAGCATGTTTAAATCATTTCCACATTTCGATGTCACACACCTGCTCATTCAGATACCCTGGGATATCTAAAAAGAAAGACCTACCCTTCATTCGGGTAGGTCTTTCAAATATTCTGCTTAAATTAAATCAAATTGAAAACAAACTAATAATTTAATTCTTGAGGCAGCGAACTGCATATCCATTTGCACTACGGAAGTCGTGTGGGCCTAAAATTGCATTATTGAAATCAATGCTTCGGTACAAGGATTGATTTGGTGTGATTGATGCAGTAGAACTATAGAAGTGGCCCTGGTTCCGTATTTGCTGATAAACCCCATCGATACCTCTGTAGCCACCCGGAAGTGCTGTAAAACCACTGGCATTGTTACTGGCCTGGTTGTTACCAACATTACCTGCTGTCGGGTCTGTAGTCCAGCCTGAAGTGGCTGCCATAGATTTGGCAATGTCATCATTCCCAATTCCAGAGAAAGCAAATCCATTGGCTGAAAGGTAATCATGCAAAGTTGTCCATTCGGCATCAGAAGGCACATGCCAGTTAGTAGGACAAACACCACGAGCGTCTGTTACTGCATAATAGGTATATAATCTACCATAAGTAACTACATTGGTTTCATTACCACCATAAGCCCATTGGTATTTTGGTGTACTTTCTCCTGAAATATCTAAGTCTGCAGGAGTAGTCGTGCCTATTAAGTCTCCATTACTATTATACTTTGTGGATTTCAGGTTTTCTGCCATCCAGACCTGTGTGCCAATGGATACTGTATTGTAAACATTGCCGTCTATGTCAGTAATTGGTGCTGGAGGGATTACTGAATTTGAAGCAGAACTTGCCGCACTGGTACCAATCGCATTTGTGGCTGTTACTGTAAAAGTATAGGCAGTTCCATTAGTGAGACCTGTTACTGTAATTGGGCTGCCAGTACCAGTGGCTGTTAAACCACCCGGACTTGAAGTTACCGTGTAGACTGTTATTGCAGGCCCGCCATTACTAACCGGTGCTGTAAATGTTATAGTAGCCTTCGCGGTTCCTGCTGTTGCTGTCCCTATTGTCGGAGCACCCGGAACTATTGATGGGATTACTGAATTTGAAGCAGAACTTGCTGAACTGTTACCATTAGCATTTGTGGCAACTACTATAAAGGTATAGGCAGTTCCATTAGTGAGACCTGTTACTGTAATTGGGCTGGCAGTACCAGTGGCTGTTAAACCACCCGGACTTGAAGTAACAGTGTAGCCTGTTATTGCAGATCCGCCATTACTAACCGGTGCTGTAAATGTTATCGTAGACTGAGTATTTCCTGCTGTAGCTGTCCCTATTGTTGGTGAACCCGGAACTGTTGATGGGATTACTGAATTTGATGCAGAACTTGCTGAACTGTTGCCACTGGCATTTGTGGCAACTACAGAAAAAGTATAAGTAGTCCCATTAGTAAGACCTGTTACTATAATTGGGCTTGAGGTACCCGTCCCAGTAAAACTACCAGGACTTGAAGTTACTGTGTAACCTGTTA
>OCZT010006054.1_pt1 | contig 12007 bp, 9 predicted proteins | sample 1539031 | NCBI WGS metagenome assembly OCZT01 (sample SAMEA3539308, study PRJEB22396) | soil metagenome | biome: tundra; feature: field; material: soil | place: USA | collected 2010-05 | depth 0.15 m
TTTTCAAGCTCTTCCTGAAGATCTATTTTGGTTACGTTTCGCCCTAATTACCTAAAAGTATGCAAGCAAGATTTTTCGAGAGCAACACAGTATGGCGACGAGGTTTGAGTTTTGTGGGCAAAAAAATGCCCCCAGCCAAAGGGGGAGGCTAGGGGCAAAGTCTTAACAGAGTTAAGACACACGCTCAGGGAGGAGAAACGTGGAATGATTTACACCATTCGCGAGATAAGATAAGTAGTTTCTAAAATAGTTCCAAAGAAAATAATTTTTGTAGGAAAAATCATGCAAACACTTGGACAGTACCCACACATCAGAATGCGCCGTATGCGCCGAGATGCCTTTTCACGCGACTTGATGCGTGAGCATGTGCTTACATCGACGGATTTAATTTACCCGGTTTTTGTGCTTGAGGGGAGGAACCGCATAGAGGATGTTAAGTCCATGCCGGAGGTGCAACGCAAGACGCTGGACTTGCTGCTCAAAGACGCCGAGCAATGCGTGAAGCTGGGCATTCCGGTGATGGCGATCTTCCCGGTGATCGACGCGCCGCTGAAGAGCCTGGATGCGCGCGAAGCCTACAATCCGAATGGCCTGGTGCCGCGCGTGGTTGCCGCGCTAAAAAAGAACTTCCCCGAACTTGGTGTGATGACCGACATCGCCCTCGACCCCTACACTAGCCACGGGCAGGACGGGCTGATAGACGACAGCGGCTACGTCCTCAACGACGAAACCGTCGCGGTGATGACCAAACAGGCTCAGACCCACGCCGCTGCCGGGGCAGACATCATCGCTCCCTCCGACATGATGGACGGGCGCATCGGCGCGGTGCGCGCGGCGCTGGATGCCAATAAGCACATCCACACCCGCATCATGGCCTACTCCGCCAAATACGCCTCCAGCTTCTACGGCCCGTTCCGCGATGCCGTCGGCTCCAGCGGCAATCTGGGCTCGGGCAACAAATACACCTACCAGATGGATCCGGCCAATTCCGACGAAGCGTTGTGGGAAGTAGGGCTGGATTTGCAAGAAGGTGCGGACATGGTAATGATCAAGCCGGGGATGCCCTATCTGGATATCGTGCGGCGCATCAAGGACGAATTCAAGGCTCCTACTTTCGTCTATCAGGTTAGCGGTGAATACGCGATGCTCAAAGCCGCGGCGCAAAACGGTTGGTTGAACGAAGAGGCATGTGTGCTGGAATCCCTGCTGGCCTTCAAGCGTGCCGGAGCGGACGGGATACTGACCTACTTTGCGCTGGATGCGGCGCGGTGGTTGAAGGAAAAAGCTAACTCATAGGTTCTTCTGGCTAAATTTAATTGGAGTGAGTGATACATGAAATGCCCTTATTGCCAAAAGCCAATAAATATTTTATCGAAAGAGTGGCGGACACAATCAAAAGAAACTAGCACACGTCATTGTCCTCAGTGTGGCGGGGTCGTCAAACTGCCTTTTAGTGGAATGATCTCGATTGGCGTGTTTCTCGCGACCATTGGTTTAGCAGTCAGCACTCATTCGCTACTGCCATCGTTTCCAATGTCGCTTTGGGGGATGTTGGGCGCGGTAGCTATCTTCATTCTTGGCGCACGTCTCGTAAAAGCTTATTTCCTAGCTTAGTAGGGTGGGCACTCCGTGCCCACGCGGGTTTGGGCGTCGCATCATGATCGTGGGCAACGAGTTGCCCACCCTACGAATTTCAATCAACCCGCCAACAACGCTTCCACCGCCGCAATATCCGCATGGGTCTCAGGATGGCGGCTGCCGCTGTGGCGGGCGTTCTCGGGCAGGACGATGATATGTATCTGCGTGCCGGATTCGCCGGTCAGGGTGTAGTTCGGCACGGTCTCTTCATGTCCCCCCACCCGCGCTTTCCATTCCCCATCTTCGAATGAGAGCTTGTGCTTGAGCAGGAACAGCAGTACGGCCTTTGCGTCGTCGCTGAATAGCATGAGGTTGATGTCGGATCGTTCGCCTGCCGTGCCGCTCAGCACCGAGCCGGTGAGATAGGGCTGGAACGGTTCCAGCAGGCGCATGGCGGAGAGCGCTTCTTCGCGTAGCTGATACAGGATGCCGGAATGGCTGTCGTGTTGGTAAAGGGCGCGATAGCTGTGCAGGGCATCATCCACTTCCTGATTGCTGGGCAGGTGTTGGGTGTCCGCCGCGCCCAGTTGCCGGGCAGCTTTGCGTTTTGCGTGGGCGTGATCGGTGATGCCGTCCTCGGCCATCAACTTCGCGGCCTGATGTGCCAATTGTTCGCGCATCAAATCGCGCTTTTGTGTGTACTCTTTGGTCATGTGGGGGTTAGAGCAGCTGGTCTTTGACCGTGTCTGTCGGTTTTGTTTCTTCACTGGGTGTAGGCAGGGCATGTTCGGACGGCACATTCTCTTGATAGAAATATTCTATCCGAGGACTATTGTCATCACGATATCCTCCTTCATTGATGTGTATTGCAGCCATGTTGTCCGGCATGGTGTAAACAGCCTCCGGCACATCCTTGAGTATCTTTTCCATGTAGTTCATCCATATCGGCAAGGCTGCCCCCCCACCAGTTTCCTTGTCGCCCAGGCTACGCGGTTGATCGTAGCCGATCCAGGAGATACCGACTATGGTCGGGTGAAATCCGCAAAACCAGGCATCAATCGTGTCATTGGTGGTTCCGGTTTTGCCGGCCAAGTCATGACGCCCGAGTTGCATGGCGCGAATGGCAGTGCCGTGTTTGACCACGTCCTGCATCATGCTGACCAAGGTAAAGGCATTGCGCACATCAATAACCTGCTTTGCGCCATTCCCGGCCACCTCCGGCGTAGTTTGACTTAGCACGGTGCCACGCGCATCTTCGATGCGCTGTATAAAATAAGGGGTAACGAGAAAACCGCCGTTGGCAAATACAGAATAGCCCGTCAACATTTGCAGCGGTGTCACAGATCCGGCTCCCAGAGCCATGGTCAGATAGGCCGGGTACTTGGTGGCATCGAAGCCGAACTTGGTGATGTAGTCTTTTGCATATTGCGGGGTGATGGACTGCAATATGCGGATCGAAACCATATTCTTTGATTTGATCAAAGCTTGGCGCATACGCATCGGCCCTTCAAATTTCCCATCGTAGTTCTTCGGCTCCCAAGGCTCGTTGCCGGTTTGCTCCGCATCAAAAATCAAGGGTGCATCATTGATCACAGTGGCGGGGGTGAAGCCCTTTTCCAGCGCGGCGGAATATACAAAGGGCTTAAAGCTCGACCCTGGTTGCCGCCATGCCTGGGTGATATGGTTGAACTGGTTGCGATTGAAATCGAAGCCGCCAACCAGCGAGTAAATAGCTCCATTGCGCGGATCGCCGGAAACGAAGGCGGCCTCGACTTGCGGGAGCTGGCTTATTTGCCAAATTCCCTTATCATCCTTGCGCAATCGAATGACTGAGCCGACGTTAATACGCTGGTTCAAGGCGGCTTTCTTGTTCAAAGCCGATTGGGCGAAAAGCAATGCATCCCCGCTGACTTCAGCAATCTCCCCGCCCTTGCAATAGGCTCGAACCAGCTTGGGTGACGCTGCCAGAACCACGGCAGGGATTAAATCATCACTCTCATCAATATCCTGCAGGGCCTCGTCCAGTTGCTCGGTGTTACTGTTGTCCCCGTGTAAATCGACAAAACCTTCCGGGCCGCGGTAGCCTTGACGACGGTCATAATCCAGTACACCTGTGCGGACGGCTTGATAAGCGGCAAGCTGATCTTGTTGTCGAATGGTGGTGTAAACCTTGAAACCTTGCGTGTAGGTGTCATCCTGATATTTTTCATAGACAGCCTGACGAACCATTTCCGAGAGGTAATCTGACTTGACACCGAATTCTTGATTGCCGCGCATGGTCACGATGGGTTGTTGTTGCGCAAGCTGGAACTGTTCATTACTAATGAAATTTAATTCATGCATACGCCGCAGAACGTAAAGTTGGCGCAGCTTGGCGCGCTTCGGATTGACTACCGGATTATAGGAGGAGGGGGCTTTAGGCAACCCTGCAAGCATGGCGGCTTCCGCAATCGTGACCTGGCCAAGAGGTTTGCCAAAGTAAACTTGAGCGGCCGCGGCAAAGCCGTAAGCACGCTGGCCAAGATAAATCTGGTTGATATAAAGCTGCAGAATTTCGTCTTTGCTCAAGCTGTGTTCGATTTTGAAGGTGAGCAGCACTTCGTTGAACTTGCGAGTCATGGTTTTTTCTTTGGTAAGAAAAAAATTGCGTGCCACCTGCATGGTGATCGTGCTGGCCCCCTGCTTTGCGGTGCCGGAAATAAAGTTGGAAAACGCCGCGCGGATTACACCCATGTAATCCACACCCCCATGTTCATAGAATCGATCATCTTCGGCGGCAAGAATGGCCTGTTTCATCACTTCTGGTACTTCAGAAATTTTGACCAGCGCGCGGCGTTCCTCCCCGAATTCACTGAGTAGCGTGCCTTCTGTGCTATAAATGCGCAGCGGGATTTTGGGGCGATAGTCGGTAAGTGCCTCCAGCGAAGGCAAGGTCGGGTAAGCCAACATGGCCGCCAAGCCCAGCAATATCGCCGGAAGCAAAAACAGGGTTAGCGTGACAAGAACAGGGAGAAGCCAGCGACGGGAAGGCATGTGCAGTTGTCCGAAAATAAGTAACAATGATATTGTGCGCGGAATTATATCGGCTCTGCGGATAAAATAACCCCAAAAAAATAGCTTTACAGGAGTTATAGTTATTGCTAGGATTTAAACCACTTTGTACAAATAGAGCGCTAACCAGTCAATGCTTAAAGTAAATTTTGACATCCCGCTGGACTTTTTGTGGGCTAAAACACCGCCTCTGATAGGCGTGGATATCAGCGCGTCATCAGTCAAGATGGTCGAGCTGAGTGAGTCGCCCAAAAAGGGGAGTTACACTATTGAGCGTTATGCAATCGAGTTGCTGCCTAAGGATGCCATCACTGACGGCAATATCAATAATCTTGAAGCCGTCTCGGAAAGCATGCAACGCGCCTGGAAACGAATGGGTACACGCATCAAGAACGTAAGCTTGGCACTGCCTGCGGCAGCGGTGATTACCAAGAAGATACTTTTGCCCGCGGGTCTTCGCGAAGAAGATTTGGAATATCAAGTCGAATCTGAAGCCAATCAGTACATTCCTTTTGCGTTGGAAGAGGTTAATCTCGACTTCCAGGTGATCGGCCCCGCACCTGAAAATACCGAGGAGTTAGAAGTATTGTTGGCGGCTTCTCGTAAGGCGAACGTCGAGGATCGTGTCGCGGCGGCTCAGCTGGCCGGACTAAAAACCGTAGTCATGGATGTTGAGCCCTATGCGGCCGAGGCGGCTTTCGAGCAGATTCGTATTCAACTCCCTGAGGCTGCGATAGACCAATGTGTGGCACTGATAGACATAGGCGCGAACGTGATGAACGTCAATGTGTTGCGTAATGGGCAGTCGGTTTATTCGAGGGACCAGCAGGTGGGTGGTGACCAATTGACGCAGCAGATTCAAGGTGTGTTTGGTTTGTCTGCCGAAGAGGCTGAGTCAGCCAAGCGCAATGGCGGGTTGCCGGATAACTATGAGAGCGATGTTTTGTCGCCTTTCCGCGAGAACGTGGTGACGGAAATTGCCCGTGCTTTGCAGTTCTTCTTCACTTCGACACAATATCATGAGGTGGATTACATCGTGCTGTCAGGTGGATGTGCGGCATTGCCTGGATTGGATGATGCGGTGGCAACCCGAACCCAGGTGAGCACCATGGTGGCGAACCCGTTTGCTTTGATGACGCTATCAAGTCGAATCAAGCCACGGCAATTGCAAACCGATGCACCATCGTTGATTATCGCTTGTGGCTTGGCTATGCGGAGGTTCGACCCATCGTGATACGCATAAACCTATTACCGCATCGTGCTGAAAAGCGACGTGCGCGCCAAATTCAATTTATCGCGCTCAGCGTAATTTCTGTGGTGCTGGCCGCCTTGTTAGTGGGGTCCGTGCAGGTTGCCATCAGCACCCAAATATCCTATCAGGAAAGACGCAATGCATACCTGAAACAAGAAACGGTGGAGTTGGACAAGCAAATTGAGGAAATCAAAAAGCTCCGCGAGCAAACACAGGCCTTGCTGGCACGCAAGAATGTTGTGGAAGGCTTGCAAAGTACGCGTTCAGATGTGGTGCATCTGCTGGATCAAATGTTGCGCATCCTGCCGGATGGGGTGTATCTCAAGACGCTCAAGCAGACGGGCAATAAAATCAATTTGGTTGGCTATGCCCAGTCAAATGCGCGTGTCTCCACATTGATGCGGGCGGTTGAGGATTCGCCTTGGCTCGATTCCCCTTCGTTGATAGAAATTCATGCTTCCGGTGCGGGTGCTACTCGTGTCAGCGAGTTTACGTTGAACTTCAACTTGACCAAGCCGCAGAATCCGGTCAGCCCCCCGCCCCCCGACAAATCTGTTGGCGCAAAGAGTTAAGGTGTCATGATGAACTTAGATGACCTGAAGAAAAATTTAGCCGACCTGAAGAACTTAAATCCGAAAACTCCCGGTGCGTGGCCTTGGCCGGCAAAGATTATTGCTTTCGTGGCGATGTTTGCTGCTGTAGTTGTGGCGGGTGCGCTGCTTATTTGGCAGGACCAATGGGAAACCTTGACCAAAGTCAAGCAAGAGGAAGGCCAGTTGAAGGAAACTTTCCTGAATAAAAAGAGGCAGGCGATCAACCTGGACTTGATCAAGAAACAACTTACTGAAACCCAGGAATCATTCGGGACACTGCTCAAACAACTGCCTAGCAAATCGGAAATGGATGCGTTGTTGACCGATATTAACCAAGCTGGTTTGGGGCGTGGGTTGCAGTTTGAACTGTTTCGTCCGGGTGCTGAAAAGATGAACGGGGCGTTTGCCGAACAGCCTATCACCATCAAGGTGACGGGAAATTATGATGACATCGGCAAATTTTCCAGCGACATCGCGATGTTGCCGCGTATAGTCACGCTTAATGATATAGCGATAACCCCTGTAGCTAATGGGTTGTCCATGGATGCTGAAGCGAAGACCTTCCGCTACCTGGACGAATCGGAAGTGGCCTCACAGAAGAAGACGACCAAACCGGCGGGAGCGAAGAAATGAGGCTGATCCATTTTGCGCTTGTTTCGATGTTGCTGACAGGATGTGGCGGCGAAGAGTTTCAGGATTTGCGCGATTTCGTCAAAAATTCAGGTGCGGATATGCGCGGCAAAATAGAGCCTCCGCCAGAGGTGAAGCCATATGAATATTTTGCTTACAACAATGAGACAAATCTGCCCGATCCATTCAAGCCGCGCAAACCGGAATTGCGTCCCGGCGGCAGCACGGGAATAAATCAGCCGGACTTCGATCGTCCTAAAGAGGCATTGGAAGAATTTCCACTCGAAAGCCTCAAAATGGTCGGTTACCTTTACCGGGATAAAGTGGGTTATGCGGTGATACGCGCCACCGATTCCAAGCTGTATCGGGTTAAAGCCGGCAATCATATGGGTATGAACTTTGGTTTGATAAAAGAAGTGACCGATACGGAAGTGAAAATCAAAGAGATGGTGCAGGACAGTTCAGGTGACTGGACTGAGCGCATGAGTAGCCTGCAATTAATTGAATGATTAGGAGCAAAATAATGAAACAGCTTACTGACATTACTATAAATTCGTTCTCTGGGCGAATCCACCCGCAAGGGGCAGGCCGGTGTGTTTACCCTCTAGGTGCGAGAACCTCTGCGAGGCGCCGCGGGCTCTTGCGCCTCATCCTTCAAAATAGAATTTCTAAAGGTGTCCTTCATAAGGTGGTTCAAGATGCGGTTCGATTGCTGGGCATGCTCATAGCATTTGGTGTATTTGGTGCGCAGGCACAGGCTGACGCGCAGAACAGCATTACCGCGCTGAGTATCAGCACCGGTAACGGGACAACAGTCATCAAGGTCGAGTTGGCGCAGCCACTGGCAAATCTGCCGGCCGGGTTTGCCATCAATACCCCGCCGCGCATTGCGTTCGATTTCCCTAATACTGCAAACGGGCTGGGTAAATCGGTTCAGGATTTCACCGAAGGGGATTTGCACAGCGCCAATATTGTTCAGGCCGGCAGCCGCACCCGCCTGGTGGTTAACCTTAATCAAATGCTGATCTATGACACCAAGATTGATGGCAAGAACCTGCTGATCACCTTGCACGGCAAGGCTCCAGAAATAGCTGTTGCCAACAGCACGGAGCGCTTTGCCGAAGCAAGACAAGGTACGCAACAGCACGAGTTGCGCGACATAGATTTTCGTCGCGGTAAAAATGGCGAAGGGCGCATCCAGGTCGACCTCTCCGATCCTGGTATTGGAATTGACATACGGCAACAAGGCACCACGCTGATAGTCGATTTCCTTAAAACTAACCTGCCGCGCAATTTGCAGCGCAAACTGGATGTGGTCGATTTTGCAACTCCGGTGCAAGACGTGGATACCTTTGTGCAGGGCAATAACGTGCGTATGGTGATCGAACCCAAGGGCACATGGGAATATGCCGCCTACCAAACCGACAATAAATTCATCGTCGAACTGAAGCCGGTTGTTGTGGATACTGACAAGTTGGCTAAGAGCAATAAAATCGGTTATACCGGCGAAAAGCTGACACTGAATTTCCAGAAGATCGATGTTCGTGAAGCATTGAATGTGATTGCCGATTTCACCGATACAAACATGGTAATCAGCGATACCGTAAGCGGTAATATCACCTTGCGTTTGAAGGATGTGCCGTGGGATCAGGCTTTTGACATCATCTTGCAGAGTCGTGGTTTGGATATGCGCAAGAATGGCAACGTGATCCAGGTTGCACCCCGCGAAGAGATAGCGGCCAAGGAAAAAATCGATTTGACCTCGCATCAGGAAATCGCTGAATTGGAAGAGCTGCGCACAGAGAGTTTTCAGTTAAGTTATCAAAAAGGTAACGCGGTGGCTGCGATGTTAACCAATGACAAGCAGCGCATGCTTTCCAAGCGCGGTAGCGCGGTAGTGGACCAGCGTACTAACACTGTGTTTGTTCAAGACACACCTACGTATCTTGAAGCGGCGCGCAAATTGATCAAGCAAATTGACGTGCCGGTACGCCAGGTGATGATCGAAGCACGTGTGGTGGTGGCGACGGATGATTTTGGTAAAAATCTGGGCGTAAGATTGGGCTATAACTCGAACGATACCTTCAGGGTGAATGGCACGAATATTAATGGCAACATTGGCTCCGGCACCCTTACTGGCGCTACAATGCCTGTAGGGCCATTGGCCGGTACGATAATGCCCGCCAACACGCCTAATGTCAATTTGCCATCTGCGGGTACCGCCGGCACATTCTCCATGCTGTTATTCAACGGCGCGATGAGCAAATTGCTATCCGTTGAACTTACCGCACTTGAAACTGACAGCAAGGGCAAGGTTATTTCCAGTCCGCGCGTAGTGACTTCGGATCAGACCGAGGCCTCGATTGAAACGGGCACCGAAATACCTTATCAACAAGCCAGCAGCAGCGGGGCAACGAACGTGGCTTTCCAAAATGCGGTTTTGAGTTTGTCAGTCAAGCCGCAAATAACCCCGGATGACAATATCATCATGGATATAAAGGTGAATAAAGACTCGGTCGGGCAACTTTATTCCGGCATTCCCAGCATTGATACCAACAAAGTAAACACTCAGGTGCTGGTGGAAAACGGCGGCACGGTGGTAATCGGCGGCGTGTACAGCCAGACCCAAAATAACAGTGTTAATAAAGTGCCATTGCTTGGGGATATCCCGGTGCTGGGCTACCTTTTTAGAAGCACCGCAGCGCTTGATAACAAGAGCGAGTTGCTGGTTTTTATTACGCCCAAAATCATAAAGGAAGCATTGAATTTGCGTTAAGGTCAATCACCTCTATTTAAACCAGGCCATGTTTTTTAGAGGCTGGTGCGCTTCGGGAGATGGGGAAGTTATTATTCTGGGCGGCCATCTGTAGGGCTAGATTGTCCGTTTGTCGGGTTTGAATTGTATCGGCATGGTAACTGAGTCAATCTATCTATCAAGCATCAAATAGCAGAATCATTACGCAGAGAGCGTGAACGGGAGATGAAATTATGCAGGGACTATTTTTAAGTCAAAAGATTGCCAGATTCTCGTTGTCATTCTTGTTGACAACCGCGCTTGCGGTTCTTGCGGGTTGTAGCCCTGGTACCACCCCAAGCAGTTCCACTACAACAACACCAACCGGGACAGTTCCAGTTGCCAGCATTCAGATGTCGGGTACGCCCACAACGATTTTTTCTGATAACTCAAACTCCACTACGATTACTTTGAATGCGATTGATGCTAAAAATGCATCAATATCCGGTGCGACGATAACCTTGAGCACAACCACCGGTCAACTCAGTTCTTCGACACTCATCACTGATGCCACAGGCAAGGCAACGGCAACTTTTTCCTCTGGTTTGGGTTTCGCAAACCAGGCGAACCGCACCGCGACTATTACCGCGACATCAGGCACGGCTACCGCCTTGCTACCTGTTCAGATCACTGGTTCCACGCTTGCATTGCTCGCATCCCCCTCTTCGTTATCCTCCAGCGGGGCGCCTACTGGAACTTTGACCATCACCGCGAAGGATAAAAGCGGCAATCCGATTTCGGGTACCGCGGTGACGCTGACCCAGTCGGGTAGTGGAACAGTGAAACTCACCCCGGCGACAGGAACGACAAATGCGAGCGGCCAGCTGGTTGTCACGGTCGCGGGGGCAACGGCGGGCACTGTGACCGTTAGTGCCACAGCAGCGGGTGTCACGGCAACCACCAGCATTACTGTTGGGGCGGCCTCCGCCACTTTTGGCATCAACCTGCTGACGCTGAATGTGGGAACGGGCATCGTCCCTGTCAGCCCTAAATCCACCGCGATGCATATCGGTGATACGCTGGCGGTGCAGGTCGCTGCGCCTTCTTCCACAAGCGTAATATTCTCCACAACTGTAGGCTACTGGACCCGAACTCCCGGTCAAACAGCTGCGCTGGTAACGGTTAGTGGAGGTGTTGCTACCGCGACTTTATCGTCAACAACAGCGGGCCTCGCCAATGTTGAGGTGCTTGATTTAAGCGGAACCCCAACTGACAGCCTCACGGTGGGGATTACTGCGCTGATTCCTGCCAGCATTCAATTGCAAGCCTCGCCTACGGTTGTACCCAAGAGTGTGGGCTCCACGGTGGGTTATTCTAACCTGACCGCTTTGGTGCTTGACTCGACCGGCGCGGCGGTGGGCGGTGCGCCGGTCGCCTTCTCGATAGTCAGCGGTACCGGCACAGGTTCGGGCGAAAACATCTCGCCGGTGGTGGTGTTTTCTGCTGCGACAACAACGGGAGGGCTCGCCCTGGGTGCGGCACCCGCGACATTCACTTCCGGTTCGCTGTCTTCTGGCGCAGCTGGAGTTCAAATTCATGCCAACGTGGTAGGCACCACGATTGCAACCCAATCAATAACCCCAGTATCAGGAGTCCCAGCCACGACTTCGAGTTTAGATGCGGCCATCGTTATCGGCGGCACGGCGGGTTCGGTAGCCTTCGGTCTGGCCACCAAAATCATCGATGCGGGCGGCAACAGTACAATCTATTCATTCCCGATGTCGGTGCTGGTTGCCGATTCCAACGGCAGTCCTGCACCGCTGGGCACGGTGGTCAACATCAGCACTTGGCCGATAGCCTGGAGTACCGGCACGCCATGCTCAATTGACGCTGACGACGGTGCAACCAAAGGGACGTTCTATAACGAAGACGTCAATCAGAATTTGGTTTTGGACCCTGGGGAAGACGGTAAAAGAACTTATTATTATAGCGGGAGTAAGGCAACAGGCACAGGGACTAAAGATGGCCAAATAACCCCGCTGAATTCGTATGGAGGAACCGTGGTCTCGACGAATCCTGCCGACCTGCCGGGGACCGCGACCACCGATGCGACCGGACTGGCCACTTTTAACCTGACCTATACCAAGTCCAGCGCGATCTGGATCATAG
>OCZT010006055.1_pt1 | contig 12006 bp, 8 predicted proteins | sample 1539031 | NCBI WGS metagenome assembly OCZT01 (sample SAMEA3539308, study PRJEB22396) | soil metagenome | biome: tundra; feature: field; material: soil | place: USA | collected 2010-05 | depth 0.15 m
CGAGATATTGGCGTGACTGGAGTTCAGACGTGTGCTCTTCCGATCTGCTGCGTCTCCGCGCTCGCCGGCGCCGCGCAGGCGCAGCACGTGACGGTGCGCGTGCCAGGGGTCGCCGCCGAGTCGCTGCGCGCCCGCGGATTCGACGTCGTCGGCTCCGAAGGCGGCGTGCCGATCGTCGTGGCCGATCCGGCCCAGCTCGCGAAGATGGAGTTGCGCGGCTGGCACGGCACGGTGCTCAGGGCGCCGAGCGCTCCCGCGGCGAGCCGGCTGGGCGCGCAGACGATAGTGACCACGCAGATCTATCGCGACTACGACGACCCGGCTCGCGGAGTACGCGCTTTCATCGATTCGATGGTGAAGAACAATCCGCTCGTTTCGGTGGATACGATCGGCGTGTCGTTTCAGGGGCGGCCGATGATCGCGGTGAAGATCGGCCCGAAGGACGACAGCCCGCAGCGGCCGAATGTCCTCTTCATGGCCACGTACCACGCGCGCGAGTGGGCCGCGACCGAGATGGCAATTCGGTTGATCAAGTACCTTGCGGTTGCTCCCGGCACGAACCCGCGCGTCGATTCGCTCGTGCAGGCGCGCGATATCTGGATCCTGCCCGTCGCCAATCCCGACGGCTACGAATACACGTTCACGAACGACCGCCTCTGGCGAAAGACGCGGTCACCGCAGGCCGGCGGCGCGTTCGGCGTGGACATGAACCGCAATCACCGGCAGAACTGGGGACTCGACGACGTCGGCTCGTCGCCCGATCCCACGTCCGACATCTACCGCGGCACGGCGCCGGCGTCGGAAATCGAGACGCGGAACATCGAGGCGTTTCACGCCGCGCACCCGCCGGTGGTCTCCATCAGCTATCACACGTACTCGGGGCTGCTGCTCTTTTCGCCGAGCGCCGTGTACGGCCAGCTCTCCGCCGACCTGCCGGTCTACCGCACGCTCGCGGGAACGAACCAGCGCAGCGCCGTGAAGGACAACCTCCCCGGCTCGGCGCGCTCGTTCTATTCGCCGAACACGGCGTGGACGCTCTACACCACGAACGGCGAGTACAACGACTGGGCATCGGCGAAGTACGGCACGCTGTCGTTCACGCCCGAGATGTCGAGCGGATACCAGAACAGCGTCTATTACGGCTTCGAGTTTGCGGACAGCGAAGCGCAACTGCAGCAGCTGTTCAACGACAACCTGCCGTTTGCGCTCGACGCGATCGAGAGCGCGCGCGATCCGTTCGCGTACGTGAGCCCCACGACGTTCTATCACACCAATCGCGTGGTGCTCGAAAGCGTGTCGCCGACGATTCGGGCCACCGTGCCGGCGGCGACGGCGTCGGGCGCTTCCATCTCCGCGCCGAATCCGCTCTCGTTCCGCATCGATTCACTGGCCGCCGGGAAGTACACGCGGCGCCTCGTCGCGGCGCCCGTCACGCGACCGACGAGCCTGAGCGTCAGCGCCGGCGGGCAGACCGCCAGCTTCAGCGTGCTCGGCATCAACGGCGCCGAGCTCACCGAAACCGGCTGGACCGCCAACCAGTTCGCCCGCGACTCCACGTTCGCGATGGCGGGGAAGTATTCGTGGTTCACGCAGTCGGGCGGGGACCTGAAATCGCCGGTGATCGCCGTGCCCGCCGACGCCGACACCGTCTCGCTCGTGTTCTGGACGCGCTACGCCGGGAGCGGATTCTCGGAACTTCCCTATGGTGACGTGAATCTCTCGATCGACGGCGGCACGACCTTCCAGCGTGTGATGCGGCTCGAAGGCTACGCGCCGCTGTTCTATCCCGAGGAGGTCACGATCGGCGGCGTCAAAGGAAAGCACCTCGTCTTCGACTTCGTGCCGAACGGCATGCCGTGGAGCCTCGACGAGATCGCCGTGGTCTCGCACGGCGCCGTCACCAGCACCGTGACATCGAACACGGGCGTGCTGCGTCCGTCGGAGAACCCGGTCCATCACAGCGTCGTCTATTTCCCCTGGCCGTTCGGCACCGCGACGGGCGACATTCAGGCGTACGATTTCAGCGGCCGCCTCGTCTGGAAAACGAGCGTCACCGCCGGCGGCAATGTGCCGTGGGACCTCAACGCGGGACGCGTGGCGAATGGCGTGTACGTCGTGATCGCGCGAGGCGGAACCAGGACGCTCAGGCTGAAACTGTTCGTCGTGAGGAACGGTTCGTGATACCGCCAATACTTGCAGGCATCGTATGATCGCCGGCATAGGGATCGACCTCGTGGACATCGCCCGCGTGGAGCGCCTGCTCGACGACAAGGGCCAGCGCGTGCTCGAGCGGCTGTTCACGCCCGACGAAGTCGCGTACGCGATGGCGCGCGTGCGACCCGCCATGCACCTCGCCGCGCGACTCGCCGCCAAGGAAGCCGCCTTCAAGGCGCTCGCCGGTTCCGACGACGCCCGCCTGATCGGATGGCGGGAGGTCGAAGTGGTCTCCCGCGACGGCCACTCGCCGACCCTGATCCTGAGAGGCCGCGCCGACACCCGTGCCCGCGAACTGGGCATCGAGCACGTGTGGCTCTCCCTGACCCACACGGACTCGGCGGCAGCCGCGACGGTCGTGCTGGAGCGGGCGTAGTAGCGGCTGCCGGACTAATCCGAGTATTTTTGTAGACAATGCTTTTTCGACGCACCCTCCACGGCTGGCTCGTCGCCGCCGCCCTCATGTCGCCCCGGTTGCAGGGCGCGCAGGAACCACCCGCCAAGCGGTTGTCGGCGATCGTCGGCGTTGCCGTCGAGGAGTACGCCAAGGGCGTCGATGCGAACGGTAAGATCATCGCGTCGTCCGAGCTCGACGAGGTGACGGGGTTCCTCAAGGACGCGAAAGACGTCGCCAACCGGCTGACCACCGCGAACGCTCCGGCGGTTCGACTGGTGCTCGACTCGCTCATGGCCGCCGCGCAGCGGCGTGTCACGCCGGCCGAGCTCGCTCGAATTCACGGCAAGTTCGTCCTGGCGCTCGGCGTCGAAGGCGCGCTCGACCTGCCGACGCGCAATGTCGACCTCGCGCGCGGCAAGAAGATCTTCGAGCTGGACTGCACGCAGTGCCACGGCCCGCGCGGCGCCGGCGACGGGCCCCGGGCGCACGAGATCACGCCGCCGCCGGCGGCGATCGGCACCGCGGCCACGATGAACGGCGTGTCGCCCGCGCTGATCTATCGCGTGATCTCGGTGGGCGTCGCCGGAACGTTGATGCCGGCATGGGCGGGAATGCTTTCGCCAGACGATCGCTGGGCGGTCGCGACGTACGTGAACTCGCTGCGCGCCAGCGACGCCGACCGTGCCGCCGGCGCGGCGCTGCTGAAGGCGCACTGCGCGCCGTGCGCCACGAGTTCACCGCCGGACCTGATGCGATTCGCCTGGCAGGCCGAGCGCAGCGACTCGCAGATCGTCGCGGCCATCACGGCCGTCGACACCGCGACCGGTTTCCGCGACGGTGGCCGGCTTTCGCCAGCCGAGGCGATGCAGGCGGTCGCGGCACTCCGCGCCGCACCGGTCATCGCGGCCCGGGCGAACTCGGTTGTCGAGGAAGCATTCTCGCCGAGCGACGCGGCCCGTCACGTGGTGCGCCTCGTGGACGACGCACTGACCGCTGCCCGCGCCTCGCGCCCGGCCGACGCCGGCGACCTCGCGTTCGACGCGTACATCGCGTTCGAGCCGCTCGAGGGCCCGGCACGGATGCGCAATCCCGGGCTCGTCGCCGACATGGAGCGGCACTTCGCCGACTTCAAGGGCGCGCTGAAGGCCGGAGATCTCGGCGCCGCCGAATCGGTGCGCACGAAGATCGAACAGGGGATGCCCGCCATCCTCGAACTGTCGACGCCGACCTCCACCACGTGGGGCGTGTTCCTCGAGTCGTTCGTGATCATCGTGCGCGAGGGGTTCGAGGCAATCCTCGTCCTCGGTGCCATCGTCGCGTTTCTCGTGAAGACGGGGAATCGTGCGCGGCTGCGCGACATCTGGTGGGGAGCCGGCGTGGGAATCGGCGCCAGCGCGATCCTCGCCGTCCTGCTCAGCACGATCCTGAAGCACGTGCCGGCCAGCCAGGACACGATCGAAGGCGTCACGATGCTCATCGCGGTGGTGGTGCTGTTCTCGGTGAGCTACTGGCTGCTGTCGAAGGTCGAGGCGGCGAAGTGGCAGAAGTTCATCCGCGACAAGGTGAACGCGGCGCTTTCGCACGGCGGCATGTACGCGCTCGCCTTCGTCGCGTTCCTCGCCGTATTCCGGGAGGGCGCCGAGACCGCGCTGTTCTATCAGGCGCTGTTCACGCGGGGCGGAGACATCGTCATGCCGGTCTCGCTCGGCCTGCTCTCGGGCAGTGCGACCCTCGCGGTGATCTTCACGCTCTTCTGGTGGTTCGGCCTCCGCATTCCGCTGCGTCCGTTCTTCGCGGTGACCAGCGCGCTGCTCTACTACATGGCGCTGGTGTTCGCGGGCACGGGCATCAAGGAGCTTCAGGAGGCGAACATCCTGCCGCGCACGATGATCCCGGGCTTCCCGCACGCCGACCTCATCGGGCTCTATCCGACGGTCGAGACGCTCACGGCGCAGGGCGTGCTCATCGCGCTGCTCCTGTTCGCGCTCTGGAGCCACTTCAAGCCGTCAGCGGACGACGAGGCGGAGACCGAGGAGACCGTGCCGCCCGAGGTCGCCGCGCGGCTCGCCGAGCTTCAGGCTACGGCGCAGCGGCTGCAGGACCGCGTGTCAACGCTGGAGAAGGAGATCGAGAGCGAAACGAAGCCGCGCTGATCGCGGACTCAGGCCAGCGGCATCGACGAAAACGCGTTCAACGAAAGGTCCGAGCGCTCGCCGCGCGCGAGATGAAAGAGCGCCGCGCGCGCGATCATCGCGGCGTTGTCGGTCGCGAGGCGCGGGCTCGGGGCGAACACAGCCGCATCCCCGCCGATCTGTGCGCGGACGCGTTCGCGCACGGCGCTCACGAGCGCCGCGTTGCACGCGACGCCGCCGCCGAGCACCACGCGCGTGCGTCCCTTTTCCACCGCGGCGCGCACGGTCTTCGCGGCGAGCGTCTCCACCAATGCATCCTGGAACGCGCGAGCGAGGTGCGGTCGCTCCTCGTCGAGCGCACCGCGCCGCTCCGCGTCGCGCACCGCGTGCAGCACCGCGGTCTTCAGGCCGCTGAACGACACGTCGTAGTAGTCCGCATCGCCGGCTCGCTGTCCGCCGTGGAGCATCGGGCGCGGAAAGCGGAACCGCGACGGGTCGCCTTCCTTCGCGAGCGCTTCGATGTGCCGGCCGCCGGGATACGGAAGTCCGAGCAGCTTCGCGGTCTTGTCGAACGCCTCGCCGGCGGCGTCGTCGCGCGTCGCGCCGAGGAGGCGGTATTCGCCCCACGCCGGCACGTCGAGCAGCATCGTATGGCCGCCGCTCGCGAGCAGCGCGGTGAAGGGCGGGACCGCGGCGCCGTCCTCGAGCGCGGTCGCGAACAGATGCCCTTCGAGATGGTTCACGCCGATCACGGGCACGCCGAGCGACGCGGCGAGCGCCTTCGCGAAGCTCACGCCCACCAGCAGCGCCCCGACGAGCCCAGGCCCGTTCGTCACGCCGATGGCGTCCACCTCGCCGAGCGCGCAGCGCGCGTCGCCGAGCGCGCGCCGCACTACGGGTGCGACCGCCGCGAGGTGCGCGCGCGACGCGATCTCGGGCACCACGCCACCGAAGATCGCGTGCACGTCCTGCGAGAGGATCACGAGCGAGTCGAGGGTGGCGTCGTCACCGTGCGAGGAGACCACGGCAGCCGAAGTCTCGTCGCACGAGCTCTCGACGCCGAGGACGCGCACTGACGACACCTACGATCCGGGCTCGGCGAGCAGCTGGCGCAGCAGCGCCTTCTGCGGCTCCGCGCTCCAGTCCGTGGCCGCGATCACGCGCTTCCGGATGACGCCGTCGCGCCCGATGATGAACGTCTCGGGGAATCCGGTCGCCTGGTAGTCGTCGCGGATCTTTCCGTCCGGCGCGTAGAGGATCTCGAACGTGAGTCCGAACTCCTTCCTGAAGTCGCGAATCGCGTCTTCCATGCCCGGATTGTCCACGCTCACGGCGACGATCTTCAGTCCTTTCGGGCCGAGTTCCTGCTGCAGCCTTTCAAGGCTCGGCATTTCGGAGCGGCACGGTCCGCACCACGTGGCCCACAGGTTCAGGAGCACCACCTGGCCCTTGTAGTCGGCGAGTGATTTCTCCCCGATGCGCGCGCCCGCGACCGTGGTCGCGGCGCGGAACGGCGGTGCCGCGCTCCCCGCCTCGACCGGAGGGATACCGCCGCCGATGACGTTCGTCGCGTAGAGCAGGCCGACGGCGCCCAGCGCGACGATACCGGCGGCAATCGCCCACTGCGCCTTCGACGTCAAGAAACCCTCATACCATCTCGGCGCACAGCGCACGCAATGCACGGACTTCCGCGGCGGGGTCCTTCGCGCCGAACACCGCGTTGCCGGCGACGAACGTGTCGGCCCCGGCGCGCCAACACGCGTTGATCGTCTCGCGGCTGATGCCGCCGTCCACCTCGAGCGCCGCCGAACTGCCGACGGCGTCGAGCAGGGCGCGCGCGCGCCGGATCTTGCCGAGTGCCTCCGGGATGAACGCCTGGCCGCCGAATCCCGGGTTCACGCTCATGATCAAGAGCAGGTCGAGGTCGGTCGCGACCTCGCGGACCGAATCGAGCGATGTACCCGGATTCATGACGGCGCCCGCCGCGCAGCCGAGCTCCTTGATGCGCATCAGCTGCCGGTGGAGGTGCGGCGCCGTCTCGACGTGGATCGTCATCACGCTCGCCCCGGCCTTCGCGAACGCGTCGAAGTACTTCTCCGGCTCGACGACCATCAGGTGCACGTCGAGCGGAAGCTTCGAGATCGAACGGCACGTCTCGATGACCTTGGCTCCGAAACTGAGGTTCGGAACGAAGACGCCGTCCATGACGTCCACGTGAAGCCAGTCGGCGCCGCCTTCCTCGACCCGCGCGATCTGGTCCTTGAGGCGCCCGAAGTCCGCCGCGAGCAGCGACGGCGCGATGCGTACTTTCTTCGCGAATGCGCGCGAAACCATCAGTCGGTCCTCCGGCGCATGCGCGCGGCGAACGCGCCGTCGGTTCCGTGGCGCTGGGGCAGGACGCGAAGGCGTCCCGCGTCGAGCACCGCGGCCGGCACCGCTCCCTCCGGCGGCGGCTCGAGCGTGAACTCCGGATGGCCCGCGAGGAATGTTTCCACTTGCGCGTCGTTCTCCTCCGTTTCGAGGGAGCAGGTGCCGTACACCAGCAGCCCACCCGGCGCGACGGTCGAGGCCGCGGCGTGCAGGATCGATCGCTGCGTCGCGGCGAGGACCGCGATGTCGTTCGGCGTGAGGCGCCAGCGTGCGTCCGGGTGGCGCCGGAACGTGCCCGTGCCGGTGCATGGCGCGTCCACGAGCACCGCGTCGAGCGGAGCGATGGCGCCCGCGCGCGCGTCGCTTACCAGCGGGTGCACGTTGCGGACCTCGAGCCGCGCGATCGTTTCGCGCAGGCGGCCCAGGCGCGCGAGCGACGTATCGGCCGCGATGACGAATCGTGCGGTCCGCGCGAGCTCGACGGCCTTGCCGCCGGGGGCCGCGCACAGGTCCGCGACGCGCGCATCCACTGGGAACGACGCGTATTGAGTTACGAGCGTGGCCGCCGGATCCTGCACGAAGAACAGTCCCTGCTGGAACGCCCCGAGTTCGCGAAGCCCCACGCCCCCGCCGATCACGAGACTGTCGCGCACGAGCGGCGCATCCTCCACCACCACGCCCGACGCTTCGAGCATCGCCTCGAGCTGCTCGCGCACCACGCCGAACGGCCGGACGACGAGCGGAGCCTGATGATTGTTCGCCTCGAGCAGGGCGGCGGTTTCTTCCGCGCCCCACCGCGCCACCCAGCGCGCGACGAGCCACCGCGGATGCGAGAACTTCAGCGCGAGCGCGGCTATGGGATCGGCTGGAATCTCCGGGCTGAGATCGTCCCGTTCGCGATCGAGCCGGCGCAACACGGCGTTCGCGAGCTTGCTCGCACCGATCCCGTGGCGCTGCTTCGCGAGTTCGACGGTCTGCGCGATGGCCGCATACGGCGGCACGCTCCCCATATGGAACAGCTGGTACGCGCCGAGCCGCAGCAGGTCGGTCAGGTCGGGATCGAGGCGCACCAGGCCGCCACGCACGCGCTCGCCGAGCAGGGCGTCGAGCCAGCTCCGGCAGCGCAGCATCCCGTAGAGAAGCTCCTGGGTCCAGCGGCGGTCGCGCGCGTCCAGGCCGGCGGTCCGGCGATCGAATGCGGCGTCGAGCAGCACCCCCGCGCGCAGGTCGGCAAGCGTCTCCGCGGAGGCGATTCTCGCGTCGGTTACGCCTGCTCGAGTGGCTGTTGCCGAAAAGGGACCGGAGGGCGTCATGACGGTTAATGATAGTCTCCCGCCCAACCCCGTTCTTGCTTTTGCCTGGCCGGAAACGGTCCCCCCCGGGGGCCCCGGCCGCCGGTTCCCGGGAGGGTTCGTTACCGTGTGACGGGTCGAGACGTCTTGTTTGAGCAGACGAACAGGCCCCGGCGCGTGGCGTCCGGGGGCTGGTTGCCGACGTATCGGCGGCGCACGTCCATTCGTCAATCTCCGAAGAGACCTATCAGCACGGAGTCCTGATGCACGGCCGCAAACTTTTCTCGACTGGACCGGTTGCAACTATTCTCACGGTGGTCGCCCTGATCGGCGGCTGCCGCGAGGCGTCGACTGGTCCATCAGACCCGAATAATTCGGCCTTCGCTTCGTCGATGCAGCTCGTATCCGGCAACTCGCAGGTCGGCCAGATCGGGTCGACCCTCTCGCAGTTGCTCACCGTGAAGGTGATGGATGCGGGCGGCCTGCCGGTGCAGGGCGCCAGCGTCACGTTCGCGGCACGCACCGGCGGCGGCGCCATCGTTCCACCCTCGGGCACCTCGAACGCCGCGGGCCTCGTCACCGCGACCTGGACGCTGGGCACCACGCTCGGCGCGCAGACCGCCGTCGCGAAGCTCACGAACTCCTTCGTCAACGACAGCTCGAACTTCACCGCCACGGCCACCCCCGGCGCGGGAACCGGATTCGCCATCGTCAGCGGCAACAATCAGACTGCGCACGTCGGACACGCGCTCGCGCTTCCGCTCGTCGTGAAAGTCACCGATTCATTCGGCAACAATATTTCAGGCATCACCGTGACATGGGTTGCGGGCGCACTCAGCGGTAGCGTCACGCCGGCTACCGACACGACGAGCGCCGACGGCAGCGCGCACACGACCTGGACACTCGGCAACACGGTCACCACGCAGACGGTCAGCGCCTCAATCACCGGAGTGGGGCCGCAAGTGTTCTCGGCCGTCGCGACGCCGGACACGGGACGCATCGTCACGATCGTCAGCGGAAATTCACAGGTTGCTTCGATCACGAGCGCGCTGACTGCCCTCTCCGTGCGGGTCACCGACCAATTCGGCAATCCGATCGTCGGCGACAGCGTCACCTGGACGGATTCGCTGATGGGCGGTGGCAAGGTCTCGGCGACGCGGACGGGCACCGACGCCACAGGTATCGCAAGAACGACGTGGACGCTCGGCGCTCGCGCCGGCACGCAGTTCCTCCGGGCGCGCGAAGCGTCGAACGGACTTACGGCAGGCTTCACCGCGACCGCAACCGTTGCGTTCTCCGATGTGGAGTCCGGCAACTTCCAGACATGCGGAATCGCGGCGCTCAACAATGACGTGTACTGCTGGGGACTCGGCGACGCAGGCCAGCTCGGCAAGGGTGTGGTGTCCGACGCCGCGCAGGCTACCGTGCCGGTTCCGTTTAACGGCGATACGCTCGTCGGTCCATTCCTGCAGGTGCGGCAGCTCTTCCCGGCGCGCGGCTACATGTGCGCGCTGACATCCGCCCGCCAGATGTACTGCTGGGGGCACGTGATCGGCGGCGCCGGCGCGACGCTGGCGGCAGCGTTCACGAACATCACCGACAACAGCAACACGGTCATCCCGAATTTCCTCGCGAACGGCGAAGAACATCAGTGCGTGCTGACGCTGTCCGGCGAGGGCGTCTGCACCGGCTTCGGCAGGCAGGGACAGATCGGTGACAACACCGGGCTCACGACGACGCCGAACGCGTACAATCTCATCGCCACTTCTCCGCTCGATCCGGGAGCGCCGACCGTCTACTCTAGCATGAGCGCGGGCCGGTCGTTCACCTGCGGCATGGGCCGTTACAACAACTCCCTTCTTTCGCAGATTCCGTGGTGCTGGGGATTCAACGGAAGCGGCCAGATGGGTGACGGCCTCTTCGTCAACTCGCTGCAGCCCACAAAGGTGACGATGCCCGCTGGGGCCACGGCATTCGACTCGAGCACGGTTTCCGCTGGCGGACAACATGCCTGCGCGATCGAAGCGAGTACGTCGACGACGCCGGGCAATGCCTGGTGCTGGGGGAGCAACGGCTTCGGTCAGCTCGGGAACGGCAGCGTGATCCCGCCCGCGGGTGGCGTCGAGCGCGACTCGATTCCGCAGGCGGTTGTGATGCCGGGCGTCGCGTTCATGAAGATGTACGCCGGCGAATATCACTCGTGTGCGCTCACCGTGGCCGGCGTCGCCTACTGCTGGGGTCGAAACGATCTCGCGCAGCTTGGGACGGGTGCTGTGTCGGCGCCGGTCTCGACCCCGACGGCGGTCGTCGGCGGTCTCACATTCAAGTCGCTGACACTCGGCGAGCTCTTCACCTGCGGCGTGCTGGGCGTCCCGACCGCATCGAACGCTCCCAGCCAGGCCGCGAGCACGATCTATTGCTGGGGCGACAATCTCTACGGTCAGCTCGGCACGACAGGCCAGGCATCGGGTGGTGCGACGCCGACGCCGGTGCCGACGGCGGTGAAAGGCCAGCCGGGCCATCCGTAACGGACTACTCGAATCGGTCTCCGACTCGAACGCCGCGGCCGCGCACCCACTGCGCGGCCGCGAGCCGTTTCTGCCCCGCGGGATGCACCTCCGCGATTCGCACGGCGCCCTCGCCGCACGCCACGACCAGTCCGTGCTCACCGGCCTCCAGCACTTCGCCTGCATTGCCTGAGCGCTCCGGAACATCCTGTGCACCAAAGCAGCGCACCTCGCCCCCGTTCAGCGTGGTCCACGCGCCCGGCTTGGGATCGTAGGCCCGCACCAGGCGCGCCACGCGGTCGCTGGGCGCGCTGAACGGCAGCCGGGCGTCCTCGCGCACGATCTTCTTGGCATAGGTCGCCAATGCGTCATTCTGGGGCATTGCCGTGGCCTTGCCGACGCCGAGCAGCACCAGCGCCTCGATCAGCGCCTCGGCACCCAGCTCGGCCAAGCGCAGCTGGAGTTCGCCCGCCGTCTCGTCCGCTTCGATCGGCGTGCGAAGCGCGAGGATCACGGGGCCGGCGTCGAGAGCGGGGACCATCTGCATGACGGTCACGCCGGTTTCGGGAGCGCCGTCGCGAATGGCGGCCTGTATCGGGGCGGCGCCGCGGTACTCCGGCAGCAGCGACGCGTGAATGTTCAGCGTGCCGAGCCGCGGCAGCTCGATGATTTCTTGAGGGAGGATGTGCCCGTACGCGACCACGACGGAGATGTCCGGCGCGAGCGCGCGCAGCGCAGCTTCGAATTCGGGGCCGCGCGGCCGTTCCGGCTGGAGCACCGGAATCGATTCCGCGAGCGCGATGGTCTTCACCGGCGACGGATCCAGCGTGGACCTGGAACGGCCGCGCGGCTTGTCGGGCCGCGTCACGACGGCGACGACGTCGTGCCCCTCGCCGACCAGCGCGAGCAGGGGAGGCGTCGCGAATTCCGGTGTGCCGAAAAAAACGATTCGCATTTGATCCTATTTCACTTTGTCCATCTTCGATCTTCCATCTTCCATCTTCGTCCGTCGTCTGCCGTCTGCCGTCTTCAAAGTTTTTCGTCGTCGTGCGCTTCGTCTTCGTCTTCGCCCGCGACGACGATCCGGATCAGGC
>OCZT010006056.1_pt1 | contig 12003 bp, 6 predicted proteins | sample 1539031 | NCBI WGS metagenome assembly OCZT01 (sample SAMEA3539308, study PRJEB22396) | soil metagenome | biome: tundra; feature: field; material: soil | place: USA | collected 2010-05 | depth 0.15 m
GGCGAAAAGCAGGGCAGGTATAAATAGCATTTTAATATTGAACAAAATGAGCCCCGACGGGAAAACATTGCTGGATGACGGCGTACTTATATTTGATGGAAAGAAAAATCATCCCACAATTGAGGGACCTAAATTCCATAAACGAAATGGCTATTACTACATTATGGCTCCGGCGGGAGGAGTGTCGACCGGCTGGCAAACTGTGTTAAGATCAAAAAATATTTATGGTCCTTATGAAGATAAAGTTGTAATGCACCAGGGTAATTCTACAATCAACGGTCCTCATCAAGGCGGTTGGGTAGAGACACAATCAGGCGAATCCTGGTTCATTCATTTCCAGGATAAAGATGCTTACGGTAGAATCCTTCACCTTCAACCCGTTAAATGGGTAAATGACTGGCCCGTAATTGGAATGGAAAAAGATACATCCGGAACCGGGGAACCGGTTCTAACCTATAAAAAACCGGATGTAAGACATCAATATCCTCCCACTGCACTTCCGACAAATGATGAATTTAATACCGGGAAATTGAGCTTGCAATGGCAATGGGAGGCAAATCATTCGGAAGACTGGTATTCATTGACAATAAATCAGGGAAACCTGAGACTGTTCTCTATCCCGTTAGAATTCGATACTATTAAAATATGGGATATTCCTAATGTGGTAGCACAGAAATTTCCTGCCCCGGAATTTACCGTAACAACTAAATTAATATTTTCACCAAAAGCAGTCGGTGAAAAGACCGGACTTATTATAACAGGAATGAACTATGCATATTTAAGTATATCCAAAACTATTAATAAAAATCCTTTGTCTTTAACAATATGCCTGAATGCCGATTCCGGAGGTAAAGAGGATATTATCGAATCAACAAGTGTTTCACTTGATAACCTTTTTTTAAGAGTTGAGGTTAAAAATGGAGGCATATGCCATTTCAGTTATAGTTCAGATGGAAAAATATTTATAAGGGTTGGAAAAGAATTTAATGCACGAAAGGGAAAGTGGATAGGCGCTAAAGTGGGTTTATTTGCTACTGCTCCTTATCAATCTAAATTGTCCGGTTATGCAGATTATGACTGGTTTAGGTTCAGCAAATAAAATAATATGAAATACTAAATAAAAAGTCACTTTATTATATTTCAGTTGTAATAAAATGATATTTTATACATTTAACTTGGGAAAAAAGAAATGAATAATTTATTTGATCTTAAAGGAAAGACTGCAATTGTTACCGGTGCCAGTACGGGATTAGGTAAAGGCATGACTCTGGGACTTGCAGGTGCAGGGGCTGATATTCTTTTAGTAGATTATGTCTCCTCTGAGGAAACTCTAAAAGAAGTAAAAGCTTTGGGAAGAAAAGCTGAACAAATTATAATTGACTTAACACAAAAAGATGCAATACAAACAGTTGTTTCAAAAGCTTTAGAGAATTTCAGTAAAATAGATATTTTAATAAATAATGCAGGCATTATAAGAAGAACTCCTGCCATTGATTTTTCTGAAAAGGATTGGGATGATGTAATGTATCTGAATTCCCGTGTGGTTTTCTTTTTAAGCCAGGCGGCAGCAAAAGACATGATGAAACGTAAATACGGAAAGATCATAAATATTGCTTCTCTCCTCAGCTTTCAGGGGGGAATTATAGTTCCTTCCTACTCAGCAAGTAAAGGAGCTGTCGTACAAATAACAAAAGCTCTTGCCAATGAATGGGCTAAATATGGTTTAAATATAAATGCCATAGCACCCGGTTATATGGCTACTAATAATACAAAAGCATTAAGAGAAGATCCGGTTAGGTCAAAATCTATTCTTGATAGAATACCGGCAGAAAGATGGGGAACACCCGCTGATCTTCAGGGTGTTGCAGTTTTCCTTGCATCAAAAGCCTCAGATTATATTAATGGGCATGTTCTTGTAGTAGATGGCGGCTGGTTAGCAAGATAATTTTTCTCTTAATACTATTTAAAATAAAAAAGCCGCCTATTATAAGCGGCTTAATTTTATGTAAAATAATACTTACTATTTTGGTTTTACAGAATTATTATATAGTCAATGTGACGGAATCATATTTTCCGTTTCCTACAATTTGAACTTTTATAAGCTATACGCTTATTTAATAAGGTTCATTTTCTGAATAGATATTTTTCCTTCTTGCTGTAATCTTGCAAAGTAAATACCTGAAGACAAATTTCTTGCATCAAACATAACTTCTAAGAAATTACCAGCTTTTGCATATCCTTCAAACAAAGTAGCAACTTCCTGACCTAAAATATTCATTACTCTTAATGATGTAAACCCATCTTTGGGGACAGAAAAACGAATCTGGGTTGACGGATTAAACGGGTTTGGATAATTGTTATATAATTTGAACTCTCTTGGTGCAACAGAAACATCTTTTACTGAAGTCCAACCCGGAATAGGAACAGTAGTTTTTCCACCTGCAAATACAACTGAACCTCCGGTTCCTATGGTAATAGCATTAACGCTATTATCCAGTGTCCCTTGCTTCAAAGTGAGAACACCGTTTATAGTATCAGCTTTTACGAAAGAGACTGTTGTAGGATTATTAATAGTTAGGTTATTTACTGTAGACGGCAATAATGAGTCTACCTGGGCAACAAGGGCATTATACTCATAATTTCCGTTTACTGGTAATTTTATTGATCCCTGCATGGAAAGGTTCCCTTTTAAGCCTCTTGGGTGAGAAGTCAACAATGTAGTACCTGATGGTTGTGTAAATGTAGTTAAAGAACCACCAATTGAAGTTGTACTTAGGTCAACTATAGCACCCGGACGAAGTGCAAACATAACATTTGAAATTGAACCGACCGAATCCGCTTTATAAAATGTTTGTTTAGATGTGCCATTAAAAATAAATGAATCGGGGAGACTCGTAGTATTTGAATTAGTAGTCATATCACCGCCTAAAATATTAACGTTCCCCGAAACATACCAATTACTCATACACCCGCTGCCATTGGCAAGCCTAAAATCACCATGGGATGTAATATTTCCTTTTACATAAACTGCTATAGTATCAATTCCGCTTGATCCAGTTGCTGTAAGGTATGCATTGTAATCTGCAAGAATCACATCGCCATTAATTGTAAGTACATTCCCCCCGGGTATTGCATTACCAATAGCGCTAGCAGTTAAACGTAAGCCAGTCCTGGTCGGGGCGCCATATACAGTTAGATTTCCACCAATTGTAGTTTTATTCCAACCCAAGTTAACAGCAGAACCTCCATAATTAGGGCAATTCCAGGTGACGTTATAAAAATTCTGGCTGCTATTTGATGGAGCGTTAGCTGTAACTCCTGTAATCAAATAAGTTGATCCTGTGCCCCAAGTTGCAACCGGCGCGTTGCCTCCATTTACAGCATGTTCATAGGTACCATTATTTCCGAAGGTTAAATTAGCGGCTGAATTACCTATTCTCCCACTAAGACTTTTTAAATATCCCGTAATTGTGACAGGCACATTAACATCAATTGAGTCGGTTGCCTGAATTGTAATATTTTCAGAACCGGTTGGGGCTGAAGTAGCAGAAACCCAGGCACTGCCATTATACGTATGCCAGGTTGCTATTGCATTCCATTGGCCTGTTGTTGCAGTTTGAAAGTCACCGCTCTTCTGCGAAAATAAATTTGCAGAAAAAAACAGGACAAAACTTGCAATGACACATACCATATTAATAGTTCTCATATCATATCTCCTAATTATTATTTATTGAATTGATTATATTGATTAAAGATTAAATTGGTCCTTGATAGTTGCCCCCTAATAAATAACGTAGCATTTTAATAAATTCCTGACAAATATATAATATCTCAATTTATTGTGACCATGGCAAAGAGATATTGTAGGAAATTTCTGCCACGAAATAATTATTTTTTGCATTGTTCAGGAAAACCGCATCCTGTAACAGATCATCATATTTAACATTAAAATATTCATAAGTTAAATTCAATTTCAAATTTTGATAAGAAAAACCAAGACCACCTGAAATTACAGTAGTGTAGACAGGATCCCCTTGAAAAGGGTTTCCTTCCTGTTCAAAAACTTCAGCCTTATCGCTATATCCTCCACGTATTGTAAGCCAATCTAATGGGGAATATTCTGCACCGATGTGCAATAAATGCGATGGCCTCCAAGGGTTTGAAGTAACTCCACCGTTCCTATAAATTGCGTTGTCCATGGGCCTTAATTCATATTCAATTACCCCTCTTAAATTATCTAATACAGAGACGGATAATCCGAATGTACCTCTCCATGGAAGTTTCATTTTATCGGAACCATTAACTGTAGAGACATTTGATCTGTTTAGTGAATCATTCTGATAAGTATATTTGTAATCCCTAGTGATTGAAGCAGGAGGTTTAATTGAAAAACCCATTGTCAGATTTCCTGATTTATATATCCCGCTGAAGGTTAACTCTACACCGCTATAATCAGATGTACCGGTCTTTGAGTTTTGATAATCAACAGAATCGACACGGAAATAGCTGGTAAAGAAGGTCAATTTCCCTCTCCCAATCTGAGATTCAAAATCATTAGTTGATCCTTTGATAAGCATACCACTCAGACCAAATGAAAGGTTTTCTGTAACACCAAAAGAAAAAGCTGCACCATAACCATAAACAGAACCTTCCCTGTTCCGGATATTCTGATACCACTTTACCATCAGTGAGTCTGTATTTTTTATGACAAGCTCAATTGGAGAAGGGCGTTCAATATTTACTGCAGGGGATAAAACATTGTTATCCTGGTAATAAAAATTCATGTTAGCATATTCAGTCACACCTATTCCGGCAACCAGTTTATATTCACCAATAGTAAATGGAATAGCCGCCATAATTTGTGTGGGAAGATTCTTATTTTTTGTTCGACTCCAGCTGGGACTGATTTTATCGAATGGTCTTTGGACCGAATCCTGGGCAGTATGTTTCTTAGTAGTATCTAAAACCGGATTAGGAATAAGACCTGTCAGCCCTTCCATTAAAAGACTGAAATTAGGGTAATACTTTGCAGGACCATACTGCTGAGTTTGATTTTGATCAAGCATCCAAAAAGAATTTCCTAAAGTAATTTGTAAGGAGTTTAATGATTGCAGACCAGCAGGATTTGAAAACATAATGGAAGCATCATTATTTATTCCAATAGTTGTCCCCCCCAAAGCTTTAGAAACAGCAGAATAATTTGTGTTCTTATCTAATCCCTGCATTGTTAAAGGATCGTTAAACCTTGTTCCTTGTGCATTCGCCTCATAAGTAAGGAGGCATGACAAGTAAAATACCATGAATGAAAGAGTAAATAAATTCCTCATAATGCAACTCCTAAACTAATTCGATGAACATCTCCCAGAAAATTACTAATGGAACCGTAGCTATAGTCGAACGAAAATTTCACTGAACCAATTGCTTGTTTAATCCCAATACCTGCCGTAAGCCCTTCCGAGTCATAATTAAATTTATACCCACCCCTCAAGGCGAAGGTACCTGCGAATTCATATTCAATTCCAAGGTGTTCTTGCTGTGCATAATCATTTGGCTGAAACAAATCGAAAGCAAGACTAAGGCGGTTGTCATCAGTATTGAGTAAAAGAGCATCTTTACCAATCAAATCTGCTGCTACACCCCATCTGAACTGCAATGGAACCGGGCTTGATTCTTTGGCATATTTTACATTAGCACCAAAATTCTGAATTGCTATACCAAGCTGGATTGATTTATAGCCAGTGTTATAATGCATACCAAAATCGAAAAGAAGGCCACCTCCCCATGTATTGACATTTTCATTATCTCCCTCGGAAATCATTGCATTAAAAGTGGTACCATTATAAAGGGATTCATGCGCATATTTAACGGATAAACCAGTCGAAAATTTATCTGTCAGGTTTATCGCATAACTTAAAGCGACAACGTAAGCAAAGGGATTGAAAGTCCTTCCAGTAAGTCCGGGATACGGATCATTTTTACTATATGGCCTGTTCCATATAGCTTCTTCCATTACGCCGTAATCAACATACTGCAATGAGACGCCGAATGCTCCAAGGTCACCAAGTGAAGAAGCGAAAGAAATAGCTCCGATTTTTGTATCCATCATCCACATCATATAGGTAGATGAGAGTTCCTGATTTACCACCTGAGCCACTCCTGAAGGATTCCAGAACACAGCTTCCGCACCTGACGCTAAAACGGAGTAGGCATCACCCAGAGCCGTAGCTCTGGCACAAGGCATAACTTTAAGGAACTGCATTGATGTCGTTCCAACCTTCTGCGCATAAGAATTATTAGTATAAAAACAAACCGCAAAAAGCAGAATTAAATAGTTTTTCCAGTTATTCATTCGTTTTAAATTCCTTATAATTTAATGAATAATGACAAATTTACCTTTCACAATTTTACCGGTTTCCGCATCCTGAACAACAAAGAAGTATACACCTGAAGCGACCATCTGGTGATTTCTAGAAATCTGGAACCAGGATACTTCAGAATAAGCATCACCTTCGTGATCGAGAGTCTGAACCAACTGTCCGCTGAAAGAATATATTTTGATTGTACATTTTTTAGTGAGCCCAAAGAACCCGATCTGATCAGAAACATCACCTCCCGCAGCAGAACCTGATCTGCCGTTTGTAACAACCAGAGGATTTGGAACAACATACACTTTATCTAAAACCGGAGCAGCTGGAGCCTGTGTAACGTGGTAATTCATATTTGTAAAACCACTCCTTTTGCCTTTTGCATCAACGGAATACACAGAATAGTAAACATCAACTCCAAGGTCGCTACTTAAATCTGAGACCACATATACAGAATCTTTGAAATACCGAATATCTCTTTGACCTACACTGTCAATCAAGGTCCATGGACCGAGCGGACTAAGAGCTCGCATTACCAAGTAGTGGCTAAAGGGTGCGTTGAGACGAGGTGTAGTGAAAGACTCAACCTGAGGTCCCCATATTATTTTATTAGTCGCTGAACTTGTATTTTCAATTCGTATTATAGGAGAAGGAAACGGGATATTAATTGTATTATAAATCCCTTTTTCAGGTGTGTTCTTAGGTTCAAACTGAAAAGAATCCCATTTTACAAGCAACTGTCCGGTATACAATTGAATAGCCCTGTCAGCTGCATCCCGTATTGATACAACTTCAGGATCAACAAACCAGGGCAATGGATGAGTTTGTAAATAATTACTCCCCATACTATTAGGATTTTGAACTTCAGGATATGAGATAGTTTTATACCAGCTAGGAACAGGATGCAATCCGGAACCGGTTTCATTACTGACCAATGTACTTCCTCCTAAATCCTTATATATGCTGTCCGATGCTATTCCCGGGCCATAACCAACTACTTCGGCAACTGTAAACTTTGCTGTTTCACCAGGAGCTAATAAATATGGACCAAAACCATAGCCCCGGCACACAGGTTGATGGTAGGCCAGTTTATAAGTAGGTTTAACACGTCCAATCCAGTAATAATTATTATCAGGAAAATAGAGTGAATCATTATGGCCTTCAAATGGACCAGTTTTACGTGATTGATAATCCAGCCATGCGATAATTTTAGTATAATATAAATTACCATTTTCATGTCTTAAGAGGTAAGGCTGTTTTACTTTATTATTGGCATCCCATATAACAGTATCAGCAGGAGCCACATATAAATTTGTTTTATCTTTTGTTGCCAGATGATCATAATCATAATGTAAAACCATTAATCCAACAGCCTGAGGAGAATTCAATCCGCCTCTGTCTCCATCTTTGGACCAGGTATCGAAAAGGACTGTATCCGGACGTCCGTCTCTTTCATGATTGTAGGACATATACCTCTTAAGATCAAATCTTCCAAAAGCGTTGTTGTCTCGGTAATCTGCTTCACTCCAGCGGTTAAATTTTCGCTCATAACCAAACATTGAAGGAGCAAATGAATATGTCCAGGCAATAAAAGCATCGGATAGCGTATCAGATGTTGTATTTTGAAACTCATATTCATAAATGATGAAGCCGTTATAACCGGGAAAGCTCCATGCACGACTTGTACGAGTAATTGTTAGTCCAGTATTTATAGTACTCCACTTCGAGACAATTATTTCTTCAGCTTCATTCGGATTATATGAAGGATTTAAAGTACCGTTCGATAAAACAGGAAAATTTTCAGTTCTCACAACAGAAATCGGAGTACTGTATACCCCTTCAACCGGAGTAGTGCCACCGTTAGTATTGGAGACTGCCCCACAAAAGTCAAAAAGTCTCTTACCTTTTCTTGTAAGACCTATATACACCCCTCCTCCCATTGAGTTATGCTGTCCTTCATACTCCTTTCTATCTATAAACTCATGTCCGTTCGGCGGCCACTCCATAGAAGGGGGATAACCTCCGGCAATACCGGAACTACCCGCATCGTAACCTCTTCCTAGTTCGCCGGTATTATAAACCGTTTGATGGAGCATACTTCTTGAATGGACCCGGTAATCGCGCTGCTGCGAAAATACCATTGATGTTAGGAATACTGCGAAAATAATAATTAGTTTAATTTTTTCCATAATTTTTAACCTGATTACAAGTAATTTAATTTATAACTCAAATGAAATACCCAGATTAAAAGATCTAGGCGAATTGCTGTAGATTAAAAAGGACTGATCCTCCTTGAATTGAGGAGCATTGACATTGTTGGCATTCCAGTATTTAATCCCATCAACCCCTTGTTGTTCATATAACTGGGTAACAGTACTGACAGCTAACGCATTTGGTGTTGCAAAAATATAATCAAAGTTCAGAATCTTGTTATTAAATAAGTTGAATACTTCAAAATATACTGTAGCTGTCTGAAATCCCAAAAAGTTAATAAACGTTTTAGTTAATCTTATATTAGTATTATATTCCGCAGGTGACCTTGATCCATTTATTAACTTCGGATTGCTTGGAGATGTATAGGGACGTCCACTTCGAGCAAACATATTCACTGATAAATATGTCCCGAGCGTAAGATCAGAACCAAGTGCATGTAATAATTCATCCGAATTAATTATAAGGTTTACAACGAGATTGTGTGTTCTGTCAAAACCAAGGAGTACATCCTTTAAAGGGACTTTATCGTTAATTGTAGTAACATTACCAACGGAATCCTGTCTGAAAGAAGGAGGTGCATAATCTGCTGTAGAACTTTTCCCGGTTGCAACACTGTATTGATAGTTTACAGAGCCGGAAATTATACCGATTCTTTTTGTGAGAGCAACTCTGAATCCTCTGATATCTGCATTATCCCTGTTATAATATGAAGTGTATGTTAAACCGGTATTGCCAGTAAAATCAGCAGCTTCAATTAAGTTTTTAACATCTTTGTAATAACCGCTGACGTCCAAGGTAAAGCCGCCACCAAGACCCTGCATAATACCAACATCATAACTGTTTGTATTCTCCGGTTCAAGTCTCGGATTTCCAAGGACTCTAGGAATATTGCTTCCCTGAGTAACTTGTGAACCGACTACATATTGAAAAGGGGGTCTTTGCATAAAAGAACCATAATTGGCATGAAACACTGTATATTCTCCAACAGGAAAAGAGACACCAACTCTTGGCTGAAGCCTTGCAATGATCGGCGATTTAGCTTGTGGTGCAGAAACAGAATTATAACTTACCGCTTTGTTGACAGTATCCATAATAAGGCTATAAGGCATAAACAAATTAGTATAATAATTTAAACCGGAATTCCAGACATCAAAACGGAGCCCCACATTTGCGATCATTCCCTCAAATTCCATCTTGTCCTGTATATAAAGAGCACCTTCATAGGGGTGGGCTGAATATATTGATACAGCTCCGCCTGAACCGGTCGCAGTAGATGATGCATCATGAACATCGATTGTATATGCATTAAACTGCAGACCGCCATTAAGGAGATGAGATTTTGTAACCTGGCTTGTCATTGAACTTTCAAGGGAATAAGTACGGGTTTTTTCATTCTTAAATTGGTCATCTCCCCTTAGGTAATAAAAAAGATCCGGAGAATTAGATGCACCAATCAATACTTTATCCCAATCAATTCTAGGTACCGGGTATATAAGCGAATCGGCAACCCAGCTTGGAGCAGGAGATGATCCAACCGTATTATTTGTTATTAAACTATTTAGTTTAATTTCATAAAAGGTGCTCTTGTCCAACGCCTTTGAGAAACGCAAACCAAGCTGAATATTTTCGTTCTTTTGATAATTTATCGAAAGAATTCTGTCCCACATCCAGTTATAATAACCTAAACTATTCTGGCTAGGGAAAACATTTGTATTCTCAATAGCGTAACCGCCGCTTAATCTAAGAGAAGTTCCTTCGCTAATATCGAAAACCATATTACCCATTAACTGGCGTTGTTTATCCGGTTCCTCAGTTGGAAAAGTTGGCCAGTCAATATTATTCCGATAAGCCAAAAACATACGCATCTTTTCATTGACCGGTCCGCCAAGAGTAAATTCTGCAGATTGGTCAATTTCTGTTCCGTAGTCCTTATTCAAATCACGTTTAGTCTGATAACGCCAAAGTGTCCTTGCAGCCGCTAATTGTGCAAGAGTATCACCGCCGAATAAATTGTTTAGCCCAAATGCCCTGAAATACCCCTGATTATTTGAGCTTGGATCAGCTGCTAACCAGGCTGATAAACTGTCATTCAGCAATGATAATCCCGGATTGGATTTAGGGTCAAAAACACTCGGTCCAAAATGTTTTCTACCCGGAGCTCTTGAACGTACATCTGCAGTGGCTCTCCATTTGTCGGGTTTACCTTCTTTCATTGTAATATTGACAACACCTGATTGGGCATTACCATATTGGGCTCCAAAACCGCTAGTTACAACTTCAACTTCTTCAACTGCACTCATAATAGGGAGGAAGGCACTTGTACTGTTAAGAGGATTTATAATTCCCATACCCTGCAGAGTATAATACTCTTCTCCAGCTCTTCCACCTCTGAAGTGACCGTCAGTAACGTCAGCAGCCAGCCCAATAACATCACCTACAGTCCTGATACCTGCCAGGTTTTGAACATCTTCACTTCGAATAATTGTGCTTGTAGAGGTCTTTTCCTTTTCAACATCGGGGCGTATTGCCTGTACCACAACTGTCCCAAGCTGAAGACTAGATGAAGTTATTAAGAAATTTGCTATGGTTGTCTTACCAGAATTTATAATTGTATTTGTCTGAATTGTTTTCTTATAACCTACCATTGATACTTGTATATCATACTTACCCGGAGAAATATTAAGTACATAATAAGAACCATCGATAGTGGAAGCAGCTCCTAAGGAAGTACCGACAACAATAATATTTGCACCGATAAGAGGCTCCCCGGTTACATCATCCTTAATTGTACCAGACAATTTTCCTGCGTCTTGCGCATTAAGCGCTACTACGGATAGTGCCGCAATTAAACCTGCAGAGAAAATTACCCTTGCTTTTTTTAACAAAGCATTAATAATAAAAGTAATCTGTATTATCATTTGGGCTCCTTTTTACTAATTATCTTCACTTTTATTTGTAATATTTTCAAATGAATTTAGAATTCATTTTTATAATTGAGTGGACGTGAATAGAGACATTGATTAATTAAATTAAACTGTATAGGTAGTAGAAGCAGTATCGCCTCCTCTACCGGTCCAGTTAGTATGGAAGAACTGACCTCTCGGTTTGTCTGTTCTCTCATAGGTATGAGCTCCGAAGTAATCCCTCTGTGCCTGAAGGAGATTGGCAGGAAGCCTCTCACTCCTGTACCCATCAAAGTAATTTAATGCGGTTGACATTGCAGGGATCCAGATACCGCTGGTGATTGCAGCAGCAACTACTTTTCTCCAGGATGCCTGTAAACTCTCTATCTTTTCCTTGAAGAAAGGATCAAGAAGCAGATTAGTAAGTTTAGGATTGTTATCAAATGCTTCTTTTATCTTACCCAGGAATGTTGAACGGATGATACAGCCGCCACGCCACATGAGTGCGATACCGCCATTGT
>OCZT010006058.1_pt1 | contig 12001 bp, 16 predicted proteins | sample 1539031 | NCBI WGS metagenome assembly OCZT01 (sample SAMEA3539308, study PRJEB22396) | soil metagenome | biome: tundra; feature: field; material: soil | place: USA | collected 2010-05 | depth 0.15 m
TATTTTCTAAAAAGAATGAAAGATAGATCTCCATATTCATCTAAAAGGGATTTGGCCTATATATCGGGTGCATTAAAGAGAGCTGTCAATGATGGATATTTGAATTTCAATCCATGTGAGGGAATTAAATCTTTTAGACTTCCTGAAAAGTTTCCCCTTTACTATTCGAAAGAAGAGTATTTGAAATTGATTTCTGTTATTGAAGATCGGGACCTTAGAGACGTTGTTAAATTTGCTGTCAATACCGGCCTGAGACAAATGGAAATAATTTCTTTGAAATGGAATCAGGTCAATTTAGAAGATCGATTCATAATGCTAGATAACCAGGTACACTTAACAAAAACTAAAAGAGTGAGGAACGTTCCTATAAATCAGAATTCTTTTGATATCCTGAAGGAGCGGAAAGAAAATATTATAAGTGAATATGTTTTTACTTATCGAGGGGAAACAATTAAACAGGAATATTTAATTCACAAATTCAAAAAGTATGTTTATAAGGCAAAGATAAACCCCGGGTTAAATTTCCATTCATTGAGACATACCTTTGCCAGCTGGTTAATTCAAAAAGGAGCTCCCATTTACCAGGTGTCAAAATTGCTAGGACATACGAATCTTAGTACAACTGAGATCTATGCACATCTAAGAAGAGACGATTTATTATTAACATCAAATTTGCTGAATGACTGATAATTATCAGATATACCGGAATAAGGGGTTTAAGAAAGTACTCTTTTCGCTGTAATTCATTGTTTTATAAGGGTTTTTATTAGAAGCAAATTCTAAAACCCCGAAATTCTGATTAAAAAGCGTGACTACTTTCCTAAAGTGTTACAGTTTATTGGCCTATTGACTTTAAACATTATTATATATAACATTAGTTAGGTTTGATGAGTAGTTATAGACACTAACCACTTAACAAAAGTGTTACGGAATAAAAAATAAGGTTTAATAATGGAAAATAAAGAATTTACTAAGGCGCTTGTCTCTTCATTAAAAAATAAGGAATTCATTAAGGCAACTATTGAAATCTCCCTGAAGGTCCACAAAGAGGAAGCTAATCAGATCCTTTACGTTGCTGATTATATGAGGAACGAAGTTCTTAATGAAATCCAGATGGGAAAAGAGAATTTTTCTACCTTACAAATAACATTACTTTTACCTGATATCATGTACCGCCGGTCCGATTATTTCGAGGCTGCCAAAGAATTAACCAGGCTATATAAAGAAAATCAAAAAAATCTAATTAATAAAGTTGCTTAAATCATTAAAAAAAGGAGTCCATCATGTTCACAATAAGTTTATTCAGTTTTCTTAAGACTTATATATCAGATTCTAATTATACCAATGCACTTATAAAAGGACTAAAAAAAGATGAATTGGAAATGACCGAAAGAGGCGGGGGTATTAAAGATATGATAGGAAAATCTCTTCGAATTAAGGAAGAGGGAAAACAATTATATTTTTTAGCAGATTATATTAAAAGAGAAGCACGGGAAGAGTTTAACGAAACATATATTTCCCCATTTAAGGAAAACGATGATTCTGCCAAAACGCGTGCTAATCGCTTAGAGGATTTCATAGGGGATATATATGAAAAAATTGACTATTACGAAGTCGCGAAACAGTTGACCAAATACTATAAAGAACAGCAGAAAACAAATATTAAAAAAGTTGCTTAAACAAATTGAAGGAAAATTAAAATGAAAGATAAAAATAAATTGTTTATTTCAGAACTAGCAGAACTAACCGGATTAAAATTTACCACATTAAAATTTTATGTTGAAAATGATCTTATTCCCTTTGAACAGGAATCAACTCAGGCAAGGAGAGTATTTAATAAAGTTGCATCTGTCAAAAGAATAAAGGAGATCGTAAAATTAAGGGAGAAAAGATTCACCATTGATGAAATTAAAAAAAAACTTTCTAACCAATAACTATTTATCAATCGGAGGTATAAAATGTTATCAGATCAAGCATTAGCTACTATTATCAATCGGTATGAATCAGAACTTAATAAATCAGAGGAAAGATTTTCGGAAGTGAGAGAATTTAATATAAAGGTATCAATGGAAAACCTGAAATTAAAAAAGCAAATTAAAGAGCTAAAGAAAGGGGGATCTGCAAAGAGGTAAAATAATGTCAGTCCCTATTATGTTAAATTCTGAAATAGTTACTAAACTTTTCGAACTGGAAAAGAGAGTCAGTGATCTTGAAGCTGGAAAGATACATGATGCAATTGCTGAAGTTTCTTTAAGCGGAGCCTGTAAGTTAATGGGCCGGGGTGCCAGCTTCATCAAAAAGATTATTAAATCCGGGTTACTGCCGGCAGCTAAAGAGCCGATCTATAAGCATACCAAAACAGGAAAGAAAAAATTAACTCATTATCGAATTAGAGTTAAGGACATCCGCGAATACCAGGAGAAAAGAATCGTTGAAACGAAACGCCGGGACCGGGAGCCAGCTGAGAACGTGACGGATACCTTTAAGCAGATTATAAATGAATTCCATAAGGAAAAACCTTTAACAAAAAGCAAATAATTCTACACTATAAAAGTTAAGTATATGAAAACTAAACCGGCTCAAAAAGCGAATAGCAGTCCGTCACTTCAAGATAAAATAAAAAAAATATTCTCACATATCAACGAAAGAACCGTATGGGAATATTCGAAAAAGTTAAAATCCGAAGTAAAGTCCCAATCCGATATTGATTACGAACCTTCCATACATGAAATATTTAGGTATTCTGTTATGAAGAATATGCTATACGCGGGTCTGATTGAACTTAATGAGAAATTAAGTGTGGCTCAAATTGAAGAATGGCAACAGAGACTTTTTATGGCCACTAATAGAAACCCTGTTACGGGAAAACATAGGCAGCAGTATAAAGAAATAATACTCAAAGTATTACAAGCGGAGGCCTTAGATATTAGTTCTAATTTCTCAAAAATTTGCCGAGATATTCAGGGGGATGATATTCCTGACTTGCGGACAGCATTTATTAATTGGAAAAAGTCTAGTCCCGATAAATATGCACTATTAGAAAAAGAAGTGAAAAAAGAAAATAACCTGTGAACTTTAAATCTCACAAAATTGTGAATTACTAAAACGATATAGATTCCTTTCTTTCCTTTTCAGATTTTAACCCATGTTAATTTATAATAAATATTTGGGTTAAAATATGTGCGCAAAACTTTTAGAACAAAACGAAAAGCCTTTCAATTTAATTGAAGCCGCCGAATACCTAGGAGTTTCCAAATCATGTCTCTACAAGCTTACCAGCTCCAAACAAATAACATTTTATAAACCTAATCGGAAAAAAATCTATTTCAAATTATCCGATCTGAAGAATTGGTTATTCAGAAATAAAAGTGAATCCAGTCCAGAGATCCAACAAGCTGCAGATCATAAATCCAGAAAGGGGAACTAGTTGGAAAAGGTTTTGGAAAAATGTGACTACTGCAGAAACGCCTGTAAAATTAAAAGTGAAGTTAATGCGGTCCTGATTTCATGCCCTCAATATTTGAGTAAGCGCTCTAAAACCCCTCAATCTGAAAAAGACAGGGTAAGTATAGGCCCGGGCTCAGATCCTAGCTTAAATCAAAAAGTCGTGTGCGAAAATGATTAGAATTCGCACTTTTCAACTACACAAATAGAAGTCTGAGATATGCAAAACCTTATAAAACCTAATATTCAAAAAGTTGGCCAAAAGTTGACCGCTGAAGAACTGAAATGATTAGAAGATACACCCGGAATAATATAACTGGTTACTGTATTGGAAGGTGGACGTTCGCTCATCTTCCAAAGCCGATAACCGCTTATCAAAAGAATCAAAACGAACTAGATATTTTAAGTATTGTTGCTGCAGATTCCCGAAAAAGGATATCATTTCGGGAGCATTTGAACGGCTTTTTATCAAAAATTTACGGAAATATTCAAGTTTTGGCGTGGTCCGTCCTATTTTGGATTCTAATGGGAGCACAAAAAACGCTCAAATTGTTAACAAAATAATTGAAAATGACCAAAAATGTCCGCTAGAGTGCAAAAAACCGCCACGAGATGGCAAAAGATGGCAACTAGCGGCACTCTGAGACGATTAAAACAATTAAAATCTATCAAATTATGATTGAAGGTAAAAGAAAATTTATTTTAGAGAACCTAGGATTAAGTAATGTAGAACTTTCAAATGCAACTGGATTAAGTGTCTGGAAAATTAAATATTATTTACGCGCTTCAGGTATTACCAGGACTAATGAGCAAAGAGAATCTATTATGGCTAAGAATGGAGAACGTCAAACCGGGACCGGAAATCCAAATTTCAAAGGGGGAATATCTTCAGACAATTATCATTATAAAAAAATACAGATGGAAAGATTCCCAGAAAAGATTGAAGCTAGAAAACAAGTGATGCTAGCCTTAAAAAAAGGAATATTAAAAAAGCAGCCATGCGAAGAATGCAGATCTGTAAAATCCGAAGCTCATCACCCGGATCACCTAAAACCGCTTGAGGTTGTTTGGTTATGCCGGCCGCACCATCGGGAAAGGGAAAAACTAGAGTCCTTAAAAAGGAATGATTCAGCGCTTGAGACGGTTGATCTAAGGCTAGCACTTTATTAATAATGAACTTAAAGACAACTCAATACTGTATTGCAATAATAAAACTGAATTTTACAGGAACTCCCAGATGAATAATAAAAAAGATGCTTACTACTTTCCCCATGATTCAAACGCTAGACATGATCCCAAAATTGTAAAAATGTTGACTCAATATCCTAACGGTTATCAATGGTATTTTATGATTATTGAAATACTCCGGGAACAATCGGATTATAAGTATAGGAAAGATGCTTTTTGTTGGGATGCAATCTCTTCAGAACTCCATATCAAGCCTGACGAAGTCAAACAATTTTTGGCCGATTGTGTCAAAAAGTTTCACCTATTCAGACAGACCAAAAGTTACTTCTGGAGTGAATCATTAGTGAAAAGGATGGCCGGGAAGGATCAAAAGAGCGAAATTTATCGCTTAAACGCACAAATCAGATGGGATAAGGAAAAAGAGAAAAAGATGCAATTGCATGAACCACTTGCAAGCGATTTGCAAAGCAATGGCAATGCAATTGCAATGCATTCAGAAAAGAATACATTAGAAGAGAATACATTAGAAGAGAATAAAAGCCCTTTCTTTCTTTTTGCAATCCCCCCCGAATTAAAAGATAAACCCGGATTCATTGAAGCATGGAAACAATGGAAATACTTGAATGATGAAAGAGAAACTCCATTAATACCAATTGTTGTAAAGGCACAATTCAATTTTTTACTTGAACAACCAGATCCTGTAGAAATTCTAACCCTTGCAACCAGAAGTAATTGGAGGGGAATATTTCCAACTAATAAAAACAATAATAAACCAGGGCAATCAACTGAATTAATTCTTAGATCGGAATAAAAAAGATGAAAAATCCAAAACTTGAAAAAAGATTATTAGGTGAAATATTCTATGAACCGAAAATCATTGATGAGGTAAGGCAATTATTAAATAATGATATCTTTTCAGATCCCAAATATCAGGCAATTTATAAGGCCATGTGCGAAGTTGATAATCAGGGAAAACCAATTGACATCACTACTGTTTATGAGGAACTTAAAAAATCAGGCATGAGTGATCTTGTTTTAATTAATGATTTAGCCGGTATAGAACATTATACCTCAGCTAATTTTTTAGAGCATTGCAAAATGTTATTTGAATTGGGGGGGAAAAGGGGACTGGAAGACAAGATGAATAATGCACATGAAAAAATTAAAAGAGGTGACGATTTTTTTGAAATCATTTCAGCCCTGGAAGAGGATATTTATTCAATCAAGAATAATGCAATAATCGAAAAGGATAGGAATTTATATGATGAACTCCCCTCACTTATAAGGCAAGTTGAACAAAAATACACAGGAGAGGTCCCTGAAGGATTAAAAAGTGAATCATTCCCAACCTTAAACCGGGCAACCGGGGGAATAATGTCCAGCGACTTTGTTGTGGTCTATGGAAAAGAAAAGAGTGCAAAAACTACCTGGACTGAGAGGCTTGCTTTAGATTTCGCATTTCAGGGAATTCCTATCGCGATCTTCACCTTGGAAATGGATTTTGATTCTTCAGCTTATAAAGCATTAAGCATGGAAGGAGGACTCGAATATCTGAAGTTAAGGAATCCCAAAGGGCAAAAGATGCAGCCGCACGAATTTGAAAACTTTGTCAGCAATACTAAAAAATTTAATAAAACAAAGATTTTCATTGATGACAAAACTTTTGATTTTGATAGGATTATCGGAAAGATGAAAATAATGAAGCGAAAATATAATATAGGATTATTCGTCATTGATTATTTAGGACTAATTGAAATAGCCAAAAGATTTGAAGCTAAAAGATTTGAAATAACCTATTATTCCAGAAGATTAAAAAACCTTTGCAAGGAACTAAACACCCCGATCATTGCAGTAAGTCAGGGCAATACTACTGAAAGTACAGCAGAATCGGTTAGTCCTTTGCGTGATTGTGACTTTGCTTTAAGGTGTTGCAAGCCGATTGAAGACGGTATTCCATCAATCAAAATTGATGGAGGAGACAGATATTTTTTTACGGAAAATGATTTTTTAATCACTGTTGAAAGGTCCCGTCATGGGAAGAATAAACAAAACTTTGTTTGCGGATATTCAGGCACAAAGTTTATTGAAAGGGATCTGTTTCATAAGGAAGATGTATTTATATAAATCCAATGACTCATTTACAAAAGTGTTACAATGAATGATTTAATTAAAAAACTTGCTGAAAAAAACGAAAGGTTAACCCAGCTCAACAAAATCCTTATTCCCCAGGTCGCTAAGTTTTTGAATGAAGAAAGGGAAAATAATGAGGGGGAAAATACTATCGGGTGTTATCGAGCTCATTATATACTGAGTAAAACCACTTTTGATGAATATAAAGATGAGGAAATATTAACCCGGCTTGCAGTCAAGGAATTAAAGGGGGAAATCAGATTAGCAAAATTTAAGGACCTGCAGGAAGAAAACCCCTCAAGAATACACTTCATAGAATTATACCTAAAAGAGAAATATACTTATCAGGAACTTTTGAGCGCTAACATTCAGCAGCTTGCAAAAGGAGATCTTTATTCATACCTATTAAAAATGGAATCGATAGATCCTCAGGAAGATAAAAAAAGGGTTGCTGAAAATATTAGAGTCCAAATAATGGAGATAAGAAGGAAAAAGTCATGGTAACTAAAAATGTAAGTGTAAGTCTATTGACTTCAGAGGCTCTTACACCTGATATTTACGCTTGTGTTACAATCAATTTTCAGTTCGGTTCATTCTTCAACCTCAATGGCGCCTGTTAGTTCCTCCGATCTAGCAGGCCCATTTTAACAAAAGGAAAAACATGACCGCTTTAGAAGAACTTGAAATAAAACAAGAACAACTGGGAGAAAGAATTTCTTTGTTGAGGGATGATATTATCCCGGAATTGGAAACGAGCAAAGAAAAATCAGATCATAAAATACTTCACTCTTTTTACGAAGAGGCCCGAGAACTCCAATTTCAATATGACCGTAATGAAATTGAGTTGAAACATTTATTCAAAAGAGCAAGTGTGGCAGTTGCCACGAATGAGGATGTTAAAACTATGAAGCAACTCCATGATGAACGGACGCGAGATCAAATTAAAGGCAGAAACTTATTCAATAGAATTAATAAATAAATTTATTTAGGAGACTAGAACAATGGAATTAGTAAAGAGCGTGGTAGATAGTGAACTCAATCTTATTGAGGCCGAAAATAAAATAAATAAAATAATCTCACGAATCAAGGTCCTTAACGAAGCAATCACTAAAAAGAAAAGCGAAGTTCAAGCCGCACATTCAGCCTGGAGAGCAACAAGAACTCTAAATGCTTTATGTGAAACTTCAAATGAAGAACTAGAGGCAAGGAATAAAGAATATCTAGCTGCAAAAGTAGAAGCGGAAAATTTAATATCTGAACTTGATCCCCTTACTGAAGCCTTGAAAGTATTGAAAGAACGTTATGAGGTAGCTGTCAATATTGATAATATAAAATATCGGGAAAGTCTCGTTCAAAGGTTAAAGGATATTAGGGAGCAAGAAGGGCCGGCCATTTTGCACGCGTTAGATTTGCTATCTGAAATATGTTCTTTAGAATTAGCACTTTACGAGGGAAAGAATCAGGAAGAGGTACTTAAAAAAGATTATTACAAATATAAGTTTTCAGCAGCAGCCCATTCTTTAAGGTTTTTAGTTCCTCATTATTTCAGTCTCAGTGAATATCGATCAATGGGAACTGAGATACATCCGGCCACAAACCAAAGAAAAAGAATGTTATAATAATGGCCGGGTTATTTATATCTGGTATGGTCCTTGGTTTTATAATTGCCCGTTGCTTCTTGTCAGGGAGATTTCATAAAACCATTGCCGACAATAACAAATTTGTAAAGCAGACAAAAGAGCGATTAGAGTTATTGCAGACAGTGATTAATGGGAAAAACGATGTAATAGAAATATTACAGAAAAAATTAAGATCGACAATTCATTAAATCAAAAATAAGGAATAGTGATAATGGAATATTTAATAGCTGGAAAGAATTTCAAATTGATTGAATTTGGCGATCTCACTCCTAAAAAAGAATTGGTAATAAATTCCTATTTGGAATTCAATAATGTTAAGGATGGAATAGAGATGAATCTTAACGCTGAAAATATTTTCCCATTGCTTCTAATCCCCATTGATGGGGCCGTGTTAGATGTTTCGGAAATATCTTATAATCAAATGATAGAAATCATTATTGATTATAAAGAAGCTAAACAAAGTTATCAGGATAATGCAATCCAAAAATCAGGAGCTTCATAATGTCAGACGATCTAACAAAAGAAATTAAAGTAATTCTAACGCTTGAGGGTAAAGATTCGGTTAATACTTCGGTTAAGCTTACGGATGAGCAAATTAAGAGTCTCGGCGTATCTTCTCAGCTCTCAGCTGCCCAAATAGACAAAGCATTTAAGCAGATCCAAAAGAGTTCAACCGAAGCCTTAAAGTCGTGGAAAGATTTTCACAACATGGCAGATATGCAGGGTAGTTCCGCTCGATGGGCTGAATATAAAAGGTCTGTTGTAGAGGCGAGCGGTGCATTGAATAAAGTCGGTGGTTCTGCTGATGCACTAAAAGAAAAGGTCGGCGGGATAAGAGGAGTTTTCAATTCTGTTTTTGGTGAAGATTTAGGTGGCAAGATTCTCAACATGGTCACAAGTTTGGGACTTGTTGCAGGGGCTGCAGAATTAATCCGTAAAGGTTTCCAATTTCTCTCTGGTTCTTTAGATGCTTTTAACGAAAGACAGACCGCTATCATGGGTGTTGAGTCCACGATTAAGAGCATGGGGAAAGAGACTTCCATTACTACTAATCAGATCTTCCAGATGGCAGAGCAAATGGAGAGAGCCAACAAGTTCCGTTTCGAAGCTAATCAAATAATGGATGTTGCAGGTTTCCTTTTGTCCTTTGATAAAATAACTACGGACATACTTCCCAAAGCCACGCAAATGGTTATTGATCTTGCCGCTAAAATGCATCTTGACTTAAAGAGCGCCGCCATAGCATTTGGTATAGCCCTCGATAATCCAGCTGAAGGCTTAATGAGGTTGGGACGTGCCGGCATTAAATTCTCTTCAGATGAAAGGGAAGCCATAAAAGCTATGGTCGATGCTGGTAATGAAGCGGGCGCACAAACTTTAATATTTGATACCCTTCAAAAGAAGGTCGGTGGATATGCTGCTAATACGGTTACAACCTTTCAGGAAATGAAAAATAGGTTAGGGGAATATTTTCAGAGCATAGAAAGAAGTGTTGGCGGGTTCATTGCAAATGCAATCAATCCTATACTCGGTGCATTGACTAAAATGATTCCTGAAGATGCTTATCAACAATGGATGGATTTGTCAAAAGCAGTAAAGAATACGAATGATAATATTCTCCCATTGATAGGGACATATTCAACTTTAATAGCAAAGGGAAACCTTAATAAAATACAACAAGAAGAATTAAAAACAGCGATACAAAAGATTGGGGAAGCGTTTCCGGAAGCGATTACCAGCTGGGATAAATACGGAAATGCAATTTCAATTAGTACGGATAAGTTACTCGAACTTATCAAGGCACAAGAAGAAGCCAGGAAGGGAATGGCTCAAACTTCCGTGAAACAACTTGATATTGAAAATGGGGAATTGCAAAGAAAGCTTTATGCAAGTCAAGAGTTGATGAAAAAAGGTTATCAGACCTTTGGAGAATCAGACACCCCGATAAAGATACAGCCTGAAGAATATAAAACTATGCAAGATAACAACCTTGCTTATGGCAAGAGAATGCTTGAAATAGAAAAAGAGCGCAGAACATTACTGGGAGAAAATGAACCCATAACTGCGCCAGTTAAAGGCACTCCGAAAGGCGATTCCGATAAAGCAAAAAAAGAAAAAGTCTCCCAGGCTATTGAAGACTTGAAATTCATAGATGCCGATTATTATAAATATAAAATAGGCTTAATCAATGATGAGGCCGAAGCAAGATTAAAGGACGGTCAGGATGCGGCAAAAGTTGCAATGGCTAAATATGATAAACTTAGAGCACTTGCTAAAGAGTATTTGGATTTTGTAGATAAGGAATTCAGGCCTTATGGTTTCACTGGGGATGCTAAGATCGGTATGAAGACAACAGATCAATTAGTAAAAGAAGTCCCTGGAACTTTGCCTATCAAAGATCCCGGGTCAATAAGTATCGTTAAAGAAACCACACTAGCGCTCCAGGCTCAACTCACATTAACCGAATCCCTGAAAGAAGGTTTCGATTCTGCGGGCAATGCCCTTGCCGGCAGTATGGGGAGCGCAGTTCATTTGTTTGGTCAGGCTAATAGCTTGCTGGAGCAATTCATAAACAACCTTGCAAGTGCGATAGTTAAGACCCTTGCATTAAAAGCGGCGAACTGGCTAATTTCCCTTATCCCTTTTCTAGCACATGAGGGCGGTACTTTTGAAGGGACTTCTTCAGGTGTTAAGAAAATGGGAATAGGTGGTTCCTTCATAGTTCCCCCCGGATTCAATAATGATAGCTTCCCTTTAATGGTGGAGTCTGGCGAAGGGGTAACGGTTACACCAAGGAATCGTATGAGTAATATTATGAATAATATTATGACTATGCCTCATGGAATAACCTCTCAAGGTTCGCAAGCTCAAACCATAACCATCAAAATGGATCCTGTAGAATTCAAACAATCGGGTATGGCATTAAGAGCGATTGGGAAATTAACCGATAATTATGTGAAAACGAGTAGATAATGAACCGTCGGACTATGAGAGTAAATCAGGCAGCGTAAAAACAATGACTTACAATTAAGTGAGTACTCAAATAATTTGATAATTAGGAACGTATAAAAAAAGAATTGGTTTTGCTTTAACTTCATATTAAAATTCTGTATGTTTCTGCAAAGCTAAAATTCTACAAAATAAGTTTTATAATATGAAAAGGCTGAAATGGGTTTGGGTGTAGAATCCCGAGCTTTCCCTGTTTTGGCTTTTTCATTTTATAGCTCTTTGAAGTATTGTCTTGAGGGTAATTATTACAGAAATTTGACTGTAAAAAAGAGTACTATTTTGAGTACTCTGTCCCCTAATTTAATCTATTATATATAAGATCATTGCAAAATCAAAACGTCTGTATAAAAACAAAAGCTGCGAATTTACTAATTATTCTTATCTTTACTTAATAAATTAGAAATTTATTCGAATTTCAACTGCGCCCATAGTTCAAATGGATAGAACGTTGGATTCCGGTTCCAAAGGTTGAAGGTTCGAATCCTTCTGGGCGTACTTTTTTACTGATTTTAATGGAAGATTATTAAATATAATCTTAAATTTGCATCCATTAAATTTATTCATTAACTAACCTTTATGTTAAGGATCCT
>OCZT010006060.1_pt1 | contig 11997 bp, 11 predicted proteins | sample 1539031 | NCBI WGS metagenome assembly OCZT01 (sample SAMEA3539308, study PRJEB22396) | soil metagenome | biome: tundra; feature: field; material: soil | place: USA | collected 2010-05 | depth 0.15 m
TGCAGACTTGGATGGACGCGGATGAGATGGCCCACATCCGCAAGGATCTGGTTAACGTCCACGCCAGTCGCCTCCTCATTCTGCCGGCGCAAGAAGCTGAGGTAGCGGCGGGAAATCTCGATGCAATTCGTCACCTGGCGAGTGGCAGTTTTCAAGAAATCGTTGATGAACTCCAGGTCTTCGCGTTCGAGCCGGGTCAAATCGCCGATTCGCTGGTTGACAAGCTGAACGAAACCGGCGATAGCGGTAAGGGGGCCATTAATATCGTGGATGATGCTGCCGTAGATCTCGGTGCGCGTTTGCGAGATTTGCCCTTCGAGTTTTTGGGTCTGCAATTCGCCCAACAGGTGCTCCCATTTTTCTTCGTCTGTTTGGATTTCGCTCTTGAGCATGTGCCGCGGCATCCCGCCGGCCACGGCCGCGCGCATGGCGAAGACGTCGAAAGGCTTGGCGATATAATCACGGGCACCGAAGCGTAGGGCCTGACGCATGGTGTCGATCGATTCGAACGCGGTCATTATCACCACGTCAATGTTTGGGTCCACGTCTCTTAATCGTTCCAGAACCTCGATGCCGGACATGCCCAGTAAGCGAATATCCAGCACCGCGACATCAATGTGGTTATTTTGAGCGAGCGCGAGCGCCGTCGGTCCGTCGTCGGCCATCAGAATATTATATTCGTCTTTGAAAATGGCCCGCAACGATTGGCGTGGGCTTTCCTCATCGTCCACGATCAAGAGAGTGCCTCGAGACCTCGCCGGCGAGGCTGGGTCGCCCAGCGCCGAAATAGCACCCAATGGCAGAGAAGCAGACATCGTCACATATTTACGCCCGCAAATGACGGCCCCCTGAACGAGCCCGGAAGGCTCGTTCGATCTGACAAGCTGGGTTATCCGCTCCCAGGCAGGAGACCAACGATTTGAATTATTCCCTGATGCACATAGTGCATTCCTTCCGAGCGTGCAAGGAGCAATTCCCGCAAGCTGGCAGGGTTGATGTCGCCTCCCTCCGCCTGGCCCACCCTGGCGAATTGCTCCAATCCCTCGAGAATCTCCTCTGTCTCCGTTCTGAAATCCATCAAGGTCAACCCGATGGCATCCAACAGATAATTGAACTGGTGAGAGAGGAATCGCTTGTGCTTCGGCAGATAAAAGGAACTCTGGTTCACGCACTCCATGGCCTCGCGCACTCGTTTGGAGAAATCCAGTGGCCTGATTTCGGCAAAGAAGTCAATTCGCTGGTTTAGAGTGGCCTGCGACAACCGCGGTTTGTCCTGTGTTGCTATCGAAGGGCGGTGCAGGTAGGCGTCACGATACAACCCGAAAGCGTGCAAGGCGCTGCGGCTCCCGGGGGCCAAGCCATCATACTTCTGCAGAAGATTTATAATCGCAAGATCAAGGTGCTCCTGAGAGGTCATCGACCGATTCTGTGCGTGGAATGGACTGCCTAAGGTCTCATCCAGACACGCCTCCATGCTCTTTTCAAAGAATGGGATTCGAATGTAGCCATCATAAAGTGAGATTCCCGGTCCCAGGTCCTGCGGCGCGCCACTCACGAGGATGAGGCGGGCTGGGACTTTCGCCAGGTGGACCAGCTCGGCGATGCGGATGGAGAGCATGGCGGGAAGCCGAAGATTGAGAATGATGAATTCAAATCCCTCCTTGAGCAGAGATACAGCTCGCCGATAATCGAGATTGTTGGCGTCCTCCACCACGACCTCGCAAGCGCTGGTTTGTGGCGATTTAGCGAGCCAGCGCCGAAGAAGTTCCCGCAGGAAACTACGGACTCCTTCATCTGTATGTAATACCAATATGCGCATGGTTTTCGTGGCAGCGTGTCGGAACTTGCCTCTGCGAAAGAGCGTCTGAGCGGTCTTGTCGGTTCGGACACCGCTTGTCGCGGAGGACGGTTTTTCTACATCAGGGCTTTTCGTTTCAGTATAAGGACCACTTGCTTCGACTAATGTCGTTAAGAATAAGCATCTTGCCGTGTGCCGTCAAGAATAAGGTTTGTGACCACGCCGACTCGCGGCAGCTCGCGAAGACCTGTTCGGCTCCCACGCCAGAAAATCCCCCATTACTGGACTGAACAACTCCCGCCTACCTCGCCCTGGCTCAACCGATAACGTTTTTGCCGATGACGGCAGTCATTGCACCCGATCCCGGAATCGCACCTGTGCCCAGCGCGGGATTGAACGGAAAGAATTGGAGAAGCAGGTAATTCAAAGCCTGGGAACCATCCGACTGCCACTTCTCCATGACCTCTAGCTTGACTGCTCTTTTGCACGCTTGTGCGGCAGTCGGGAGGAATTGAAAACTTTGGCCGTAATCCGCGAACCGTTCGCGCCCGCCACACCAGATGTCCAGCGACAGGTCGTCATGGCGGTTTTCAGCGGCATGACCCTTATGAATCAGAAAGTGAACTTCGCCCTCAAATCCCCATTCCTATTCCGTGAACATCAGTTGCCCAGTTCCTTTGAGCAAAACCCCTTTCAGCTTCCCTCTTCTTGGCATTGGTGGCAATGTGGCAGAGGCCGAGGAGTCGCGCGCCCATATCGTGGACATCTTCGTCGGTGTGTTGCAGACCGGATTTCCGACTGATTTTTCGCAAAAACTTTAACGACCTGGTTGAAAGCTATGGAGTCATTTTTTGACTCTACTGGAGGATGCTCAATCTGTACAGGACCCACTGACGCCAGGTGTTTACTTTTCACGTACTGTTTACCAACCCGTTCCGCGCGGGCGGCGGGAAAAGAGTAAACACTCAACAGAAATATGGCTCAACAAAAAGACGGATTGAACCCCTGAATCACGGCGGTCTGTATCAAAGTGCTGGAGACTTAGAGGACGTTCGAACATTGCGCCACAATAACGAGTATCTCGTCAAGGCCATATACCACTTCTTCCGAAGCGTCTGTGAGTCCCCTTCCTTCACATTGTCTGATTGGTTCATGTCATATCATTCCGGAAGTATGGATGATCTGAAGAATTGAGAGAAGGAGGGTAATGTTGCCGGAGGAGGCAATAAAAATAGCGCCAGTTTCCCAGCGCTTGAAAACATCACGTGTACCCCGTTGTGAAGGCTGGAGAAAGTGATGTCCGATGGGCCACTGCGGAACTCACCAAGACCCGCCGTCCGTCCACCTCTCAAATACTCTAGGGTGAAGTCACGCGATAAAACCGTTGCGGATGGTTGGGTGAATCCTCGTCAATGAAGAGGTAGGGGCTGTAAGGTAAAACAAAGTTTGTCAAAGTGAACCACGCATCGGCCGGGTTCAACGTGTTGCGAGCATCCACCTGGTACGCGGCAGTCGTAGCGCCGCCGATCCGAACGCCGGCGTACATCCTCAGGTCGCTGATACTCAGGATGGCAGCGTTCGTCACGCTGCCTCACGGATTGCTGACCACCACGCTGTAACGCCCCGCCTGGGACCAGTCCAGATTGGCCAGGGTCAGCGAGGGAGTTCCTTGTCCGACAAGGTTCGTGCCGTTGAAGTACCACTGGTAGCTCAGGGGCGAAGAACCCGTGACACCGACATTCAGGACAGCCTGGCTGCTCGCGGAAACCGTCTGGTTAATCAGCGGTGCATTGAGCACTGGCGGTGACACCACCGTCGTCACGGCTGCGGCGACGTTGTTCGAGGGGTTTAGCTCCGCGCTGCACGTAACGGCGGCGACGTTGGTAATCGCTCCCATCACGAGTGGGGTTACCACTGCCGTTATAGTCACGTTCACGCCCACGGCCACGGCCACGGAACCGAGATTGCAAGTCAGCACACCGCTGGCATAGCTGCAACTGCCTTGGCTTGCAGAGGCCGATACAAAGCCAACTGAGGCCGGCAACTCCTCCACCAAACTAACTTCCTTCGCGGTGGACGGTCCCTTGTTCGTGACGCTCACGCTGTAGGTCAGGTTGCTGCCGACGAGAACAGTGCTCGGGGAGGCGGCCATGGAGAGCATCAGATCGCTCGATTACCAGTTCGTCCCGTCCCACAGCCAGGTATCAGCGAGGCTGGCGGTCGGAGCATCGCCGCCGAAGAGCACCGCCTTTCCCCGTGCTAAATCAAAGAACATCGAATGCGCACCACGTGGACCAGGCCGCGTGGAGGGGGTCTTTAGAAACCAGTTGGTTCCATTCCAGGTCCAAGTGTCATCGGTATAGCCCGAACGCGTACCGCCGCCAAATACGACCACCTCGCGCCGTACGCTGTCATATATCATGCCGGATACGGTTAGTAGCGGGGGAGTGGAGGTGGCGCGTAGCTTTCGCATTTAAATCTATCTTTCTGCGAACAAGACCGTTCGCTGAAGCAGGCAGAACGGCTGTTCGGAGGAGTATCGATGGCCCCATCCAATTCAACCTTCCCGAGATGAAGTGACTTGGCCTTGGGCGCACAGACGAGTTAAGCGCCCAAGACCCGTGTCTCTTCCCAAAAAGAAACAGAGTGGCTTCATGGTCTCAACAGCGCACGATAAAAGCGGCGTGGTGATCCCGGCGAATTCGTATCGAAATACGGGTGTGGGCTGTTCGTTAGCGTAATTTCTGCAAGCATGTTCCAATTGCTCCCGTTCAAAGCAGTGCTGTACTGAATCTCGTAAGTGGAACCGAAGTTACCGCTGAGAGTAAGCCCTGCGTATAACTGGATCGAGAGAGTACTTTGGCCGACCTGATAAACCGAGATTGTGGTCTGGATGCTTGGATCGTTATCGCCCGGTACCCAATCCCAGTAGTATAAGGCGATCTGTCCGTTCGTATGGTTCAAGGTCACGACTTCTGCCGGACTGTGCCCCGTCGCGTACCATGTTCCGTTAGTAGCGTCACCACTCCAGATGGAACAGCCCGCTCCCGAGCCAACAACGAACTCGTACCGACCCGCTGGGGCCGTGATGAACACCGGACCGGGCAGGATCACATTCCCAAAGTACGGATTCGCCCGGCTGTAATCCGGGTTGCTTTGATCGGTGTAGATGCCCGCACAATTGGACCGGTAATTTATCGTGTATGTTCCGACGAATACCTCCTCAATATGGTAAACAGAGATTGTGGTCTGGATGCTTGGATCGTTATCGCCCGGTACCCAATCCCAGTAGTATAAGGCGATCTGTCCGTTCGTATGGTTCAAGGTCACGACTTCTGCCGGACTGTGCCCCGTCGCGTACCATGTTCCGTTAGTAGCGTCACCACTCCAGATGGAACAGCCCGCTCCCGAGCCAACAACGAACTCGTACCGACCCGCTGGGGCCGTGATGAACACCGGACCGGGCAGGATCACATTCCCAAAGTACGGATTCGCCCGGCTGTAATCCGGGTTGCTTTGATCGGTGTAGATGCCCGCACAATTGGACCGGTAATTGATAGTGTACGTTCCAATCAGTATGTCTTGTCCGGACGCGGCGCTTGCGCAGAGGAGTCCGAGGGCGAGGATTGTTGTTAACGCATTCGTTTTCATTTTTGTTAGTTTTGGTCTATCGTTTTTTGTATTTGCCGTGTTCGTGTTCCATCGTGTTCCATCGTTACCACGAATCGGAACTTGATTCTGCTATTATGTTTGAGTTTTAGTTTAGCTTTCGATTCGAGCAGTTCCAACTTTGGCTTCCCGAATTGAGCCGGCTTTTCAGCGGGTTCATCCAACAATGCGGAATTCCCGATAAAAAAGTATCATCCGCACCCGAAAAACATTTTGATACTTTTGGCCTCCGATTTCCGCATTACCTGGCAGATACCGTAAACAGCAGCACAACAAACCCTATGAACTCCGGTGTTGGCAGAAGCCGACGGACAGAGTAAAACATGCGAAATCAGTCACCCATGGACCCGCACAACCTATCTGAGGATGAAATTTTAGAGCGCGCGCTCCAGCTCTACGGTGAAACACGCGCAGCATACCTCAAAGAGGCCGTTAGCGGCGACGAAGCGCTGAGGAAGCGCATTGAGACGTTGCTGCACGCCGCGGAGGAGGCGGGCGATTTCATGGTAGGCCCTCCTTCGGCGGTTTCCGCCGCTACAACTGCCCTGTCGACAGGAACATCGCCCTTGACGGAAAAACCTGGGGACAAAATTGGTCGCTACAAACTCCGAGAGCAAATCGGCGAGGGGGGTTGCGGGGTGGTCTATGTGGCCGACCAGGAGGAACCGGTGCGTCGTCGGGTAGCGCTCAAGGTGATCAAGCTCGGCATGGATACCAGGCAGGTCGTCGCCCGCTTCGAAGCAGAGCGGCAGGCTCTCGCGCTTATGGACCATCCGAACATCGCCAAGGTCCTCGACGCGGGCGCAACGGATACGGGCCGTCCTTACTTCGTCATGGAACTCGTGCGCGGAATCAAGATCACCGACTACTGCGACAAGCACAACCTGTCCACCGAAGAACGGCTCAAACTTTTCATCCAGGTTTGCTCGGCCCTTCAGCACGCGCACCAGAAGGGCATCATCCACCGGGACATCAAACCCTCCAACATCCTCGTTACGCTCCATGACGGGGTTCCGGTTCCTAAGGTCATAGACTTCGGTATCGCCAAGGCCACGGCGGATTTGAAATTGACTGACAAAACAATTTACACGGCAATCCAACAGTTCCTCGGCACCCCGGCCTACATGAGTCCCGAGCAAGCGGAGATGAGCGGGCTGGATATTGACACGCGCAGCGACATCTACTCGCTTGGAATCCTGCTCTACGAGTTGCTGGCGGGCAGTCCGCCCTTTGACCCGGCGGACCTCGTCAGGGTTGGGTTCGATGAAATGCGCCGGACCATTCGTGAAGTGGAGCCACCCCGTCCCAGCACGCGTTTAAGCACCTTGGCCCACGACGACTTAACAGCCATTGCTAGCCACCGCCGAGCCGACGCGCCGAAGCTCATGAAATACTTGCGTGGCGACCTCGATTGGATCGTCATGAAGTCTTTGGAGAAGGACCGGGTTCGTCGGTACGAAAACGTGACGGCGTTCGCGCAGGACGTTCAGCGCTTTTTGAAGGACGAGGCCGTTACGGCTTGTCCGCCAACCTCCCTCTATCGTCTCCGAAAAATGATTCGGAGGAACAAGCTCTTGTTCATCGCGGTCGGCGCGGTGGTGCTTGCGTTGCTCATCGGACTCATCGTTTCCACCTGGCTTTTTATCAGGGAGGTAAAAGCTCGCGGCCAGGCCCGCCAGCGCCAGTTATGGGCGGAAGCCCAAATGGCGCGGGTTACGGCCCGGGCCGCAGGCTGGTCGCAACGCGCGGGGTCGCTCGCCAATGACGCCGCCAGGATTCACACCGGCGAGAACTCCGGCGAAGCCAGGGACCAGGTGGCTGCGGCTTTCGCCGGCCTGGATGCGCAACGAATTCAGTGTTTTACAAATTTTGGCGCTTCCTCCGTGCTTTTCGACCGCGAGGGCCGGCGACTGCTGATGGGGAGCCTGGGCGACGGAACGAAACTTTGGGGCGGAGTCAACCATGCGCCATTTATCGCGCCGAATTCGCAACCCTCCCCCGTGACCTTCGCGGACGGCGTAACCCCTGCCCAGTTGCTCTACGATACCAACCGCCATGCCTTCACCCTGTCCAATCTGCTCAACGCGCAACCCCTCCGTGATTGGAAAATTCCTCCCCAGATAGTTCCTCGGATGAAATCAGGCGCACAACCCAAATTCCTCGACATCTCACCAGAAGGATCGGTTGCGGTGGCCGTGTTGGAAATGTCGGATGGCCAGGAAGCGGTGCTCGTCTTCCGCTTGGATTCAGCGACCTTGCTTCGCGAGTCCCCGGCCAGGAGAACTGCCGCCGCCGTCTCGCCCGATGGCCGCCTGGTCGCCACCGCCGAAGCCGGAGGGCCAGTCGAGGTTTGGTCGCTCGAAAGCGGCCAACCGATCGCGGCCATCACCAGCGGGCGCCATGAGATCCTCTGCCTGGCCCTGAAATCCGTTCAGCGGACCAGCGAGGCTAAACGGCGGGGCGAGACGCCGAATTCCTCGTGGCTCTTGGCCGCCGGGGATGCCGGCGGAGACGTAACGATTTACGACGTTCAAGCCAACGCTGTCATGACTCAATGTCGCGGGGGTCATTACCAGGTTTATGCCCTCGCGTTCAGTCCAGACGGAGCTGCCTTGGCTTCCGGCGGACGCGGGCCCGTTAAAGTGTGGGACGTTGCCACGGGTAGGCCCCTGCTGGACATTCCTGTCGGCGACTACATCACGGGTCTTGATTTCGCACCCGACGGCTCGCGTTTGGCAGTGAGCACCGAAGGCATCACCGCCCCAAAGAATGTTTCGGTCTGGAATTTGGAATCCGGCCACGGAATCCAATCCCTGCACGGTCTTTCCGGCCAGATCTCCAAAGTCTGTTTCTCGGCGGACGGCCGACGGCTCGCGGCGATGTCCCACAAATGGGAAATCGGCGTTTGGGATGTCGCGACCGGCCAACTCCTGCGCGTGATCGAAGCGCCGGCGGGCTTTCTTGCGGACAATGCCGCCCTCGCGCTCAGTACCGGCGGCGAACAACTCGCGTTTTCCGCCTGGAAAACGGCGCGTCTGTGGGAGGTCCAATCCGGTCGTGAGTTGGGGGCCTGGGACTTGCCCGAAGGCATCGCGGATGTCATGGCCTTCGCGGGGCTGAGTCGTTTGTTGCTGCTGCGCATGGAAACCCTCGATGGCAAGGTTGCGCCACTCAGAAACGCGCATCCAAAGGAACACCCCCGCGTCTGCCGATTGCGTGACCTCCTGGGTCCGGAACCGACGAAACCTTTCGCCGAAGTCCGGGACTTCAATTGGCACGTCTTTGAGGCGGCTGCGTCCTCGGACGGGCGATGCTTTGTCGTGGAAGGACTGAAAGTTGACGACGCTGGCCGGCACATTCTCTCGAAAGCTTTCGACGGTCTGACTGGCAGGGAGATGTGGTCCATCGGATCCTCGCGGACCAGCGGAGCCGGCGCGCTCATCAGCGATGCGAGCGGGAAATACATTGTCTTGCAAACCAACCACTCCCCGGCGGCAGTGATGGTGGATTTGGCCTCCGGCAGCCTAGTAAAAACGCTCCCCTGGCCGCCTTGCGCCTTCTGCTCGGAATCCAGTCTCTTCGTCTCGCCTGGCCGACCTCTGGACCTCGAACGCGGATGCTCGCTGTTCGTCCACACGACGGAAATTCCCTCCCTGACCCTGGGCATTGATCAACCCGCCGTTGAACGAGCGCTACTTGACCCCGGTGGCCTCCGCCTGGCGTGGGGCAACACCGACGGGACGGTGACGGTGTGCAATCTAAAGGAAATCAACAAGCGCCTGGCCGGCGCGAAGCTACAATGGTAAATAAGAAAGGATTCTAACAAATGAAAACCACAAAACCGATTGATCGAGGCTTCACCCTCATCGAACTGCTAGTCGTCATCGCCATCATCGCGATCCTCGCCGCCTTGCTTTTGCCGGCCTTGAGCAAATCCAAGGCAGCCGCCAGACGCGTAGTTTGCATCAGCAATCTCAGGCAATGCGGGGTTGCCCTGCATCTCTATCAGGAGATTTACAGGCAATATCCTCACCAGCGTACGTCCGGTGGATCACCTTATGTACCGGCCATCAATGTCGGCGGTCGGCCCGGCGCATACGTCGCAAGTGAATGGGACGAAGTTGTTCGTATTGGCATCGCTCCCGGATTTCGCTTTAATCCCGCTTATGTACTTGACGGGCCATACCAAGGCGGAACGCAATCGCTTTACCAGGACAGCCGAATCAAAGTACTGTGTTGCCCAACATTTGGGTACCCGCTGTGTCTCGGCACTAATCCTGTGCCGGCTGGAGACGATTGGGTATTCGGCACGGGCTACAACTATGTCGGTGGAGTAACTTCCTGGAACATGGCCACGCCCGCCTTTTCGCCAATAAAGCCCGAGGATCCGGGTTCATGTACCTTGATGGTGGACTTTGTCTGTTATAATGGACCGGGAGCCCAAGGGACGGGGACATGGAGCCCGCTTGCGCACAGTGAGAACAATGGACAGCCAGCCGGTGCCAATCACCTATTCAACGACGGACATGTTTCCTGGATCAAATGGAATGGCGGAAACAATATGCGCATTAACACCACCTATGCGGGCATCGATGCAAATGAGTTCTTTTGGCGCAGGACCATTGAAGCACCATGAAATCAGCCAGGCGCGAGCCTCCCAAGCATTGATCAGAGAATGAGCGAGGTGACCCAAATCCTCGGCGCGATGCAGCAGGGCGACCCCAAAGCCGCCGAAGAATTGCTCCCGCTCGTCTATCAGGAACTCCGCCGGCTCGCCGCATTCAAAATGGCCAACGAGTCCCCTGGCCAAACGCTGCAGCCCACCGCGTTGGTGCATGAGGCGTGGCTGCGCCTGGTCGGCAACGAGCAAAAGACGTGGCAGAACCGCGCGCACTTTTTCGGCGCGGCGGCGGAGGCCATGCGCCGCATTCTCATTGACAACGCCCGCCGCAAACAGGCTCTCCGCCACGGCGGCGGTCAGCGCAGACTGGACATCGCAGACATAGAAGTCGCCAGCGACGTAAAGGATGATGAACTTCTCGCCATCCACGAAGCGCTCGACGCATTCGCGGCGCAGCACCCGGACAAAGCCGAACTTGTAAAGCTTCGTTATTTCGTTGGCATGCAGTTCGGGGAAGCCGCGCAAATCCTGAACATTTCCGAACCGACAGCCAAGCGCTGGTGGGCCTACGCCCGCGCCTGGCTCTTCCATCAAATTAAGCAGCGAGGCCCTGCCTCAGTGCCCAGGTTTCCGCCTGGAACATGATTAGCGTTTGCATTGGCGCAGTTCGACACCACGGCAGAGCCCGAGGCGCACCAGACATCCTCTCCTCTTTGTTCCGCAAACAAATCACCCGCCGCCTTGGTCGCTCCGTTGGCCAGGGTAAAACCGACCAGGCTGGCACCGTTGGTCAGATAGACGCATCGCACTGCGCTGCTGCCGTTGAGCACACCAGGCATTTGATACTCCTGAATCGTCGTGACTTGTGGTCCGTTCACGCTCCGCACCGAAAGCGGCTTGATTATCGCCACACGGTTGGCACTCCTGAAGGTGAAAACTGCATTGGAGGAGATGCTCCGGGATGCCGGACACCTGGTTGAAAAGTGTTTGGATCTATCGGAAAAGTCTTTTGACTTTGCCTGTACAGCCCACGACCGATTCATAAAGGGTGGTTGCGAAGTCAAAAAGGAGATTCACTGCTCTTGGTTCGAACCTAGTTCTGAAAGACAAAATGCTGAGTATTCAGGCCCTGAAACCGTTTTTCATCCTGGAGGACGTTCTAAATGGTGACCAACACAGTAACCACCCAATCGAACCTGAAAATATCGGCCTGCCACAAGAACGAAATGAAGAGAATGACCCTTCTTGTCCCTTAGTGCGGGAGAAAGGTACTGGAATCGAACCTGCGAGGACAAAGCACTCCGAGCAGCCGCACTCATATACACTCACTTCAAGAAAGAGTTTTTGTCGTCGATCGGTCGGAAGCGGAATTGATTGTAACAGAGTGCAAAGACAGTATAAAGGAGCAGGTGTTTAAGCAAAGGGGTCAAAGTTTGCCGGAACCGGCAAGGTTTGTTGTTCTAGCCTACTTTCTTTGCGGCGCCGGCAATAACTCGAAGATGCCCATCGCCAATGAGCTCCAGTTCAATGACCCAGCAGCCATTGTCGGACCGCCATCTCACTCACTCCTAGCAGCCCGTTGAAGTAATGCTCTTTTTGAACAAGCGCACAATCCAGTCGAAAGTTCCGGTCGCCCAGTTGGTTATCCCGCGCTCTAACCCGAGGCATATTCCATCGTGTGGGGAACTCTGTGCCCCCAGTGGATTTTCCCAACCCATACGCAAGTAGGCAGACCCCGCCACCACGATCGCTCGCCAAGCGAGGAAAAGGGCTTTCCCCATGGCCGCCAACTGTTTCGGCGTGCCCACTCCGAAGAGTTTCCGCATCAACTGGGACAAGTTATAGATGGCCGCTGACACTTTGAATCGCTTGTTCAGGTTTACCAATCCCCGCAAGGTCGTTCGCCGGG
>OCZT010006061.1_pt1 | contig 11996 bp, 16 predicted proteins | sample 1539031 | NCBI WGS metagenome assembly OCZT01 (sample SAMEA3539308, study PRJEB22396) | soil metagenome | biome: tundra; feature: field; material: soil | place: USA | collected 2010-05 | depth 0.15 m
GAGATATTGGCGTGACTGGAGTTCAGACGTGTGCTCTTCCGATCTCAGGGGAACGGAGGGAGGCGCGTTGCCAGGGTCAGTGCTCCGCCGTCCGCGGTCAGTGTTCCGCCTCCTGCTCCTGCGGCGGCAGGGCGGCGATCAGCGGGTGGTCCTTCGGGATCTTGCCGGTCTTGGCGGCGCCGCCCGGCGAGCCGAGGTCCTCGAAGAACTCGACGTTCGCCTTGTAGTAGTCCTTCCACTGGTCCGGCACGTCGTCTTCGTAGAAGATGGCCTCGACCGGGCAGACCGGCTCGCATGCGCCGCAGTCCACGCACTCGTCCGGGTGGATATAGAGCATGCGCTCGCCCTCGTAGATGCAATCGACGGGGCATTCCTCGATGCATGCCTTGTCGAGCAGATCGACGCAAGGCAGCGCAATGATGTAGGTCACGTCGGAACTCCTCTTCAGGTCCACGCGCTAATACGCCCGCGACGGCGGGGGCGGTAGTCCCTAGTATCGCGGGGGCCGTGCCCGGCGGCATCCCCGGGGGGAAATCGCCGCCGATTGCGACCGCGTGCGCCCGGGTTCCCGCGGCGTCGGCCCGGTACGCGGGATGGCAGGCTATCAGCCAAGCTGGAGACTGCCCGCCGGCGCCGGGGACGGCGCGCGGGCCCAGCCCGCGGTGCCGCTGGCCGCCCGCCATTCGTAGCGGCCGTACCGCACGTCGCGGATCCCGTAGCGCGACGCATGCGAGACCAGCCACGCCGCCATCGACCAGCCCTCAGCCGGGCGCGGCACGCCCAGGATCAGCTTTGGGTCGCCCGCCGCGCTGACCTGAAGCGGGCCGAACGCCCGCACGAGTTCCTGGCTGGCGGCGGTGAGACGGGCATGATGGCTGGCGGGCTTCGGGTACCAGCACCAGACCGAGCGCGGATCGTGCCCGGTGAACCCGCGGGCAAGGCTGGCGGCTGTTTGCTCGTACTGGATGTAAGCGGAGCCGTCGGCGCTGCGCTGCACTGCCTGGGCTGCCTTGTACACCGGCAGCCGCCGGTAGCCGGGTACCCGGCTGAGGGCCTGGAAGAACTTGCTGGTCGCGTAGACCGGATCCTCCAGATGGCGGGTCGTGCCCCAGCCCTCCGACGGCCGCTGCTGGAACACCCCCACGGAGTCCCTGTCGCCGTAGTGCAGGTTCTGCAGTTTCGATTCCTGCAGGGCCGCGGCGTAGGCGATGGTGACCGCGCGGGCGGGCAGCGCGCGGTGGCGTGCCACGCCCGCTATCGTCGCCGCGATGCCGGCCTGGCTGGTGCCCAGCCGGAAGGACTGGCCGGGGATCTTCACCTCGCAGCCGCTGCTCACCAGGATCAGCGGCGCGATGCGGCGGAAGGCCACGTAGCCGCCGGCCGCCAGCAGGATCACGACCGCGACGGCGATCCCGGCGGCCCTGCCGCGCCTTCTGCTGGTTCCGGGCACAGCAACAGAACGTACCCGCTGCGCGCCAGCGGCTAGGCTCGCTCGCTATGAATGCCGCACCTGACTTGCCCGCCGGCCCCGCCCCGTCCCCGCTGCCTGCCAGCATCGACGAACTCTGGGAGCAGCGCGGCGCGCTGACCCCGCAGGATGCCAGCGCCCGCACGACGGTGGTCGCGGCCGTCGATTCGATCGACGCGGGACACGCCCGGGTGGCCTGGCCGGACCCGGTGACCGGCGAGATCATGGTGGATGAGCGGGCCAGGCGCGCGATCCTGCTGGCCTTCCGGCTGCTGCCGATGGTCGCCTCGCAGGTAGGAGAGTTCCGCTACCACGACAGGGTGCCGCTGACCAGCCACCTGGATGGCGTGCGGGCGGTGCCCGGCTCGATCGTCCGCTGGGGCGCGTATGTCGCCCCGGGCGTGGTGCTGATGCCGTCGTTCGTCAACATCGGCGCGTACGTGGACTCGGGCACCATGGTCGATACCTGGGCAACGGTCGGCTCAGGCGCGCAGGTCGGGAAGAACGTCCACCTGTCCGGCGGGGTCGGCATCGGCGGCGTGCTGGAACCGCCGGGCGCGGTGCCCGTGGTGATCGACGATGATGCCTTCATCGGATCTCGCTGCATGGTGGTCGGGGGAGCCAGGGTGCGCCGCGGCGCGGTCCTCGGCGCTGGCGTGATCCTCACCAAGACGACGCACGTTATCGACGTGGAAACCGGCAGCGAACTGCCGCGCGGCGAGGTCCCGGCGTGGTCGGTCTGCGTTGGCGGTACCCGGAACAGGAAGTTCGCCGGCGGGGAGTTCGGCATGCCGTGCGTGCTCGTGCTCAAGCGGCTGCCCGAGGGCGGCGAGCACGACAAGTCCGCCCTGAACGACATTCTCCGCGACCATGGCGCGAATGCCTGAGCCGTTCGCGGCTAGTGCCTGAGGCGGCCCGCGGTCCCTGCCTGAGCCGGCCGGTGCCAGCGCCTGAGCTGACACCCAGTTCGCGTCAGCCGGGGCATGGACGTACCCGGCGATCGAGATGTATCTTGTCCTCATGGACCAGCTTGCCCGTGAGGACATCGCCGCGGCGGCGGCAGCGCATCATGAACTTGGCCGCGACTATGACGGCGCGGTCGCCGAGGGCCTCATCGAGCGGATCGGCGAGGAGATCGACAAGCGGGTCGACGCCAGGCTAGGACGCCGCGGCGACAGGCCCGCGCAGCGTGACAGGCACGCGTACCACGACGGGGGCGGCCAGCTGAGTTCCGCGGCCCGCCCTGCCTGGTCGGTGATCGTCCTCGCTTTCGGGTCGATGGGGTTCGGCATCGCGGCTGCCGGGGCTGTCCTTAGCCTCGGCCACCAGAGCAGTGGGGGCGCGGACGTGCTGGTTGCCCTGATCTGGATCATCATCGGGGTCATTAACGTCTCCTACTCCCGGCGACACTGACATCTCCCGGCGACACTGACAGCAGCGATGCCGCAGAGTGCACATCCTGACCGCCGCGTGCACATCCTGACCGCCGCGTGCGCGGCCTGACCGCCGCGTGCGCGGCCTGACCGCCGCATTCCGCAGCACGGCCGCCCGTCCCCGCGGCTACGCTTTGGGGATCATGAGCGTGCAACCCGATCCGCGCCGCCGCATCCGTCGTCAGGGCCCGGCGACGCTGCGCGGCAAAGCTATCCCGAAGACGACCACCGACGAGCGGCTGCTGGACCGGCGCGGCCCGAGTGACTGGGTGCACACCGACCCGTGGCGGGTGCTGCGGATCCAGGCCGAGTTCGTCGAGGGCTTCGGCCTGCTGGCGGAGCTTGGGCCGGCGGTGTCGGTCTTCGGGTCAGCCCGGACCGCCCGGGGAACGACCGAATATGAGCATGCGGAGCAGATTGGCGCCGGGCTGGCCTCGGCGGGCTACGCGGTCATCACCGGGGGCGGCCCCGGGATCATGGAAGCGGCCAACAAGGGCGCCGTCGGCGCCAACGGCGTCTCGGTGGGCCTGGGCATCGAGCTGCCCATCGAGATGGGCCTGAACGACTACGTCGAGGTCGGCCTCGAGTTCCGGTACTTCTTCGTGCGGAAGACCGTCTTCATCAAGTACTCGCAGGCATTCGTCGTGCTGCCGGGCGGTTTCGGCACGCTGGACGAACTGTTCGAGGCGCTCACCCTGGTGCAGACGGGAAAGATCACGAGGTTCCCGATCGTCCTCGTCGGCAGCGGCTACTGGTCGGGGCTGCTTTCCTGGATCAACGGGACGCTGCTTGACCACGGCAAGGTCTCGGCCGCCGATCCGCAGCTCGTGCAGGTCGCCGATGACCCGGCTGAGGTGGTCCAGATCATCCTGGACGCGCACAAGTCTGGCGGACTGCGCGGGCCCGGCTGATCAGGCCAGGCCGCGTACGGTCCGGGCCGGCGGCCGGGTGCCGCGGATGGATTCGGCCATATCGAGCGCGCGCCGGACCTGCCGGGGATGAGACGTGCGGACGACCGCGGCGCCCAGCCAGGCGGAGATGGCCGCGATGGCGATCGGCCCGGCCGCCAGCCCGGGATCCGGCGGCTGGGCCGGGTCGTCGCGCAGATCCACCAGTGCCGCATAACCGGCCGCAATGGCGCGTGCCACCATGGCAGGCGGTACATCGACGAGCAGCCGGGAGCGCGGCACCGGAGCGCCGTCGGCAGCCGCCAGGCCGTCGCACACCAGGATGGCCCCGGTGCGCAGCGCCGTGACCGGGTCACGGACAACGTCGGCCTGGTCGCATTCCGCGCAGACGAGAACGCCGGGATGGCTGGCCCGGAACGCCGCGATCGCGGCGGGGCCAGCTGCCGGGAGCTCGACGAGTGCAGCACCCGCCCGCACGGCGGCTGCCGCCTGGGCCGCGTTGCCGGCGACCGCCAGCAACGTCGTTCCGGCGGCGGGCAGCCCGCCTGGTGCGCCCAGCATGGGCCCGAGCATGGCACGATTCTTCCTGTGCTAGTGGTGCTGATCGTCGTGGCCGCCGCGATAGTCGTCGGCGTGGTCGTTGTCGCGCTCGGACGTGGCGGCGAGATGGCGCAGTTCACCGCCGACTTCGCGCCCGTTGACCTGGGCGACATCGACGAAGTGACTGCTACCGACGTGGCCCTGCTGCGGCTGCCTAGGGCGCTGTGGGGCTACCACGCGCAGGCGACGGACCACGCTCTCGGCCTGATCGCGCAGACGCTATCCGATCGGGATGTGGAGATCGCGACGCTTCAGCGGCAGCTTGCCGAGGCGCCCTCGGCGGAGGGCGCAGCTCAGCAGGAGCAGTTCCCGCTGCAGCAGCAGTTCCCGCTGCAGCAGCAGCCACTGCCACTACCGCCGGCGGCAGATGTCACTGGCGCGCCCGGCCCGGCTGCCACGGGCCCGCCCCCGCCGTCACGCCCCAGCGTGCGGCGGCGTGAGATGGCTGACCAGCAGCCGGCCGTTGAACAGCCGACCGCTGACCCGTGGCCAGTACAGCCCCCCTGGTCCGCCTGGGAACGGCGATCCGCTCCTGCTTTCAGCGCCCCGGATACCGGCCGCGCCCCGGATGCCGACATGCCGGATGCCGGGGTACCGGATGCGGGCACCGCCCCGGACGCCGCCGCGGATCCAGCCGCCCCGGCTCCGGGCTCGGCCCCGGCACCTGGTTCAGCACCGGCTCCGGACTCCGATCCTGCTGTCCCGCGGGATGGCTGGTGACCGAGCCTGGCCGCGGCGTTGCGGTCGGCCAGGACGGGCGCGCTCGGTGCCCGTGGGGTGCCGCCAGCGCAGATCTCCTCGCCTACCACGACGAGGAGTGGGGCCGGCCCATTCGCGATGACTCGCGGATGTTCGAGCGGCTTTGCCTGGAGGCGTTCCAGTCCGGGCTCTCGTGGCTCACGATCCTGCGCAAGCGGGAGAACTTCCGGGCTGCGTTCCTGGGCTTCGACATCGCGGCGGTCGCCTCTTTCGGGCCCGCCGACGTGACGAGGCTGCTGGCCGATCCCGGCATCGTCCGCAACAGGGCGAAGATCGAGGCGTCGATCCAGAACGCCAAGGCCGCGCTGGTGCTGCCCGGCGGGCTCGCGGCGCTGGTCTGGAGTTATGCCGGTAGCCGCGACAAGGCGCCGGTTACGCTGGCCGATGTGCCTGCCTGGACACCAGCGTCGAAAGCGCTTTCTGCGCAGCTCAAGCGGCACGGCTTCGGCTTTACCGGCCCGGTGACGGCCTACGCGGCCATGCAGGCCAGCGGCGTGGTTAACGACCACCTCCAGGCATGCGCATTCCGCGGTTCCGCAGCTTCCTGACCATTTCGGCCGGCCATCGCGTGCTGCGCCAGCCGGCTGTCCCGGTCGCACCAGATTGGCGCTGGGATGGATGATCTCCACGATTCCCGGCCATGTTGCGAAGCACGCAGAACGTGTCAGAATGGCCTTTAACGGCCTGCTGGAGGTTCGGTGATCAAGGTCGAACAGGCCCCGTCGGCACGAGTCCGGCGACGCTGCTCCCGGTCCGGCTTACCGGCCCGGGACCTGATCCTGCGGGAGCGCTTGCGGATCCCTCCAGCTCTCCGCGCCGGGCTGGCTTCGCGCCTGGCCTGCAAGCCCGCCAATGTCGGGACTTGCGGACCGCAAAGGTTTGCATTGGGGCTAATGTTGCTGAGAACGGCGCCTGTAACGGACGAACTGGCCCTGCGCCTAGCCGTCATCCGTGGCGCTGGCGCACCGCGGATAGACCGTTCGATGGAGGTTAGATGACCGAGGTCGAGCAGGCTCCCCCCGGCGTTGACTCAACGACGCCGACGCCTGCACGCCTGTACGACTACTACCTTGGCGGCAAGAACAACTTCGCCGTCGACCGCGAGGTTGCCGAGAAGCTCCGGGTGAGCCTGCCCGAGCTCACGGACGCTGCCTGGGCAAACCGCGGATTCCACCAGCGCGTGGCCCGCTGGATGGCTGCCGAGCACGGCATCCGGCAGTTCATCGACCTTGGCTCCGGTCTGCCGACGCAGGGCAATACGCATGAGGCGGTGAGCCAGGTGGCTCCCGGTGCCCGGGTTGTCTATGTCGATCTCGACCCGATGGTGCTCGCCCACGCCAGGGCGCTGCTGAGCGGCACGGACGCGACCACGGTTATCCAGGCCGACTTGCGTGATCCCGCCGCCGTGCTCGGTCATCCGGAGCTGCGGGCGCTCATCGATTGCAGCCAGCCGGCCGGCCTGCTGATGACGGCTGTCCTGCACTTCGTGGCCGACGAGTCAGATCCGTGGGGTCTCGTGGCGCACTACACGAGCGAGCTCGCGCCCGGAAGCTATGTGGCGCTGTCGCACGCCACCGCCGACAAGCTCCCGCCCCGCGCAGTTCAGGCGATGTATGACACCTATTCACGCGCGACGGAGAAGATTCACCTGCGCCCGAAGGCCGACTTTGAGCGGCTGTTCGACGGGCTGGAGCTTGTGGCGCCTTTCGATGGTGCGGATCCGGGGGTCACGTTCGTCGGGAAATGGGGCGCGGAGGATCCTCGTGCAGCGGACAGCGACGGGTCACGGGTGCTCTACTGCGGCGTGGCCAGGCGGCCGTGAGCATTGCCGGCCGCGATGCGCAACGGCAGACAGCTGTGGGCCAGCTGACCCAGTCCGAGCAGGCTCCCGCCGGAGTGGATCCGGCAACGCCGAGCCCCGCGCGGATGTACGACTACATGCTGTCCGGCAAGCACAATTTCCAGTCCGACCGGGACGCGGTGGAGAGGTTCCGGGCGCAGCTGCCCGACCTCGGGGACGCGGCATGGGCGAACCGCGCATTCCACCAGCGCGCCGCCCGATGGCTGGCCGCCGAGCGCGGCATCCGCCAGTTCATCGACCTTGGCTCCGGTCTGCCCATCCAGGGCAATACGCACGAGATCGTGCAGGCGGTGGCACCCGCTGCCAGGGTCGTCTACGTCGATCACGACCCGATGCTGCTCGCCTATGCCGACGAGCTGCTGACCGCTGACGGCAGCACCGCGGTGATCCAGGCCGACCTGCGCGACCCCGGCAGCCTGCTGAGCGCGCCCGGCCTGCGCGCCCTGATCGACTTTGATGAGCCGGCCGGGCTGAATGATCAGGCCGGCCGCGTCGTCACGCATGTCGGCTCGTGGTGGGCCGAGGACCCGGCCGCGGCGGACAGCGACGGGTCACGAGCGTTGTACTGCGGCGTGGCGCGGCGTCCGTGAACAGGCTCCCGCCGCTGCATCCTCCCGGGCAGGCCGCCCCGGAGCTGCCCTGCGGCGAGCCGTGCTAGCCGCGCGGGCAGTGCTAGCCGTGCAGACAGGGGCATCGTGATGGCGAAGCCGACGGTAGAGGCGCTGGGCATCGACGTCGCCGCGCAGTCATGGCAGCGATCCGGCGAGGGCGACGGGTCCATCGAGATTGCCTTCGTCCGTGACGCCGTCCGGGCCGGCGGCGACTGGGTGCTGATGCGCGTGGCCGGCGACCAGGCCGGCCGGGTGCTTGTCTATGACCGGCACGAGTGGGTGTGCTTCCTCGACGGCGTGCGGAAGGGCGAATTCGACGACGGCGCAGGCTAGCGGCGCCCGGGCCACGCTGGCGCAGGCCGCATCGCAGCCGACCGCGTGCGCCGGCCTGGGGCTAGTCCGCAAAGGCGGGCAGTTTGCGGCGAAGCCCGGTGCGAGCCGAACATCCGTGCTATGCGCAACCATTGATCATAAAGTTTGTGAATCACAACTTAAGTAGCGGTATGCTAGAAGTGATGTCCTGTCAAGAGGGAGATCGCGGATGACCGACGATGCTTACGGCGCGACGATAGCCAAGCGCCGGCTTTCCCGGCGCCTTGCTGAACTCAGGGTAGCGACTGGCTACACGGCCAACCACGTCTGCGACATCCTGAACTGGGGGCGGGGGAAGGTCGGGCGCTTCGAAGCCAATCAGTGGAAGCGCCCGGAGATGAGCGACATCCGTGACCTGCTCCGCATCTATGACGCGCCCGCCGGGGTCCCGGAGGAGCTCGAGGAACTCGCGATCAGGGCGCGAACGCGGCCGTGGTGGCGCGAGTACCCGGAGATCTTCGACAACGAGTTCCCCGGCTTCGAGAACGACGCCACCCGCATCCGGGTCTTCATGCCGCTGATCCTGCCGGGCCTGCTGCAGACCCCCGCCTACGTGGAAGCGCTGATGCGGGCAGGCTCGCGGCCACCGGCCTGGCGGGACAAGGCGCTGGTGACGCGGTTGCGCCGGCAGGAAATTCTCGACCGCACGGGCGATACCGCGCCCAGGCTGAACGTGGTGATCACGGAGGCCTCGCTGATGTACCGCTGGGGTACCCGCGCTGACCGCTATGACCAAGTCCTCCACCTGGCCGAAATCGGCAGCCGCCCCAACGTCGACCTCCGCATCCAGCGCTTCATCGACGGGCCGTATCCGGGCATGCATTCCATGATCAATATTTTTGGCTTCCCCGACGAGGAGCCAAACCTGGTGTACATGGAGACGGACTACGCGATCGAGGAGGTGAGCAGCGCGGAGTCCGTGAACGCCTACGTCCAGGCCTTTGCCCGCGCCAGCGAGGGGGCCTTAGAGTCCTCCGACACCGCGGTCTTCCTCAGGCAACTTGCGGAACAACTGGAGTAAGAACAATGAACGATCTGTCTCAAGCCACCTGGCGCAAGGCAAGTATGAGTTCGCAGAATGGCGGCTGCGTCGAGATTGCAGCCAACCTTCCCGGCGTGACCGCTGTCCGGGACAGCAAGCGCCCGGACGACGGCGCCCACGTCGTGGGGCGCGCCGCGTTCGCGGCGTTCCTCGCGGACGCCAAGGCGGGCCGGTTCGACATCGGCTGATCAATCCGCAGCGCGAACGCAGGAACCCCCCGGGATGCACCCCGGGGGGTTCCTCTCTTACTGCGCCTGTCTCAAGGCCCGGCAAGGTCACCATCAGGTAACTGCCGCGATTGCGACTGTACACGCGGCCTTTGGTGCCCGCACAGGCCCGCGCAGGCCGCTCGGCGGCCGCGACGGCCACCCTGCGGCACCCTCCGGGTAGGGCCGAGATGCAGCCAATCTGGCCATTTTCGCTGGAGGCCATTGCGAAGAGGGGCAATTGACTCATAATCTGTGTTTCACAGATACCCAAGTCGCGAAGGCAGAGGAGCATGTTACCGTCGCCCGCGGATAGCGGGGAGGACCGGCCCGGCGGGCTCGGTCGGCCATCTAGCGATGGCGGACTGATGGCAGCGCCCGTGGCCGACGCCTTCGCCATCGCGTCGCAGGTTCCCGCGCAGCTCAGCGTGCGTTCCGGCGGCTGCTTCGCTAGGCCGCTTCCGCTGGACGGCAGTTGCGCGGGCGCCGCGAGGCGCTTCTTCCGCGAGGCAGTGGCCGGGATGGGGATGCCGGGCGATCTCGTCCACGACGGCATCACGATGGCCAGCGAGCTCGCCGCCAACACGATGCACGCGCAGGGGAACGTCGAGTTCGGTAGTAACCGGCTGCGGCCGGTGACCGGTTTTCCTGAGCTGTGGATTTATCTCCGCGGCACCGGTGCCCGGTGCGAGCTGGTCTGCAAGGTCTATGACTCGCAGCCAGGGTGGCGGACGGGCGACCTCTATACCGGCGAGCTTCCCGACCCCACGAAACACGCCCTGGAGGGCGTGAACGGCCGAGGGCTTCAGGTTGTCAACGGGCTGTCCGCGGGGCAGTGGGGATATCACGCGACTCGTGCCCGGCTGGGTAGCTGGAAGGTTCCCGGCAAGGCCGTATGGTTCTCGCTGCGGCTGCCGCCGGCCTGTGATGTCGTCCGCTCCGGCCGGCCGCGGATGAGCGCCGCCCGTGCGGTAGACGAGCTGGAGGCAATGCTGACAGGCCGCGGGATCGGCGGCCGCATGGTCCGGGCCGACGAGCCAGCCGCCGATATGGCCGTGCTGTCCGTCCGGCGGGATCTGACGGTCTGGCTGCGGAGCTGCTCGGTGTCCTGGAAGAAGGCGGACGGCAGCTACGCACGCCGGCAGCTATCCGATCTTGAGGACGTGGCCGAGCAGATCGTGTGCATGCACGAGGAGCTTGACGCCACCGGCACCCGAGCCTAGCGACTGCCGCCACCCGGCCGCAGGCAGCAGTCCACGAAGCGGGCCGCGGCAGGCAGCAGCCTGGCGGACTCTGCTTCGAAGAGCTCGGCCGCCTGGCGTCCCGGCCAGTGGCCGGGCAGCAGCTCGGCAGGCAGCCCGGGATCCCTGAAGAGGAATTTCCGCCATTCGTGCACGAGCCTGCTCCGCACGGTGAAAACCATCTCGTCGGGGGCGGCCGGGCTGACGTCGGCGACCAGGCCGGCCGCCACCGCCAGCCAGCGCCGGTACGCGTGCGCCAGGCCATCGAGGTCCCAGGCCCGGGCGAGCAGCCCGCGGGCATCGCCGTCGTAGCTGGCCATGAACCGCTCCGCGCGGACTCGCTCTGCCTCCAGCAGTGCTTCCAGCTCGACCGACGGGCGCGGGCTGACCCAGGTGGTCTCGTCAATCGGGGCATAGCCGAGGTAGCCGAGCGCCGCACGGAGCCGGTCCCTGCGCGCGCGGTCGCGGGCCCGCGCGATCACGACCAGGTGCCAGCGGCCGTCCCAGTCAGGGGTGCCGCGGCGGTAGATTCGCTCGGCTGCCTCGTCCAGCCGCCGGATCGCCCGCGGCGTCAGCTCGTACCCGGCCCCTTCGGGCAGCCGGACCGCCTGCAGCCAGCCCTGCCTGGCCATCCGGGATACGGCCGTGCGGACCGCAGGCGCGGTGATGCCGAGCGGGGCAAGCAGCCGGACCAGGGCAGCGACCGGCGCGCGCCCCCCGCGAGAGCGCAGGTGATCACCGTAGAGGTCGAAGAGTGCCGATCTCGCGTCCACGTACCCAGTCTCGCCTGACGGCCGCCGGCCCGCGATGGAACGTGATCGTTACCACCCAGCGCCCGAACTCTGGATAATAGAGGCACTGATCGACATTGATGTGGCTGACAGGTCCCGCCAGGTACCGGGGCTCCGGTGCCGTAAGGCCTCAGGTGAGGTCCCCTGCGGCCTAGAGGCAGGAAGGGGAGGCAAGGATGGCGGCGATGAAGCCGCGGACAGGTGACGGTCCGCTTGAGGTCACCAAGGAGGGCCGCGGCATAGTGATGCGCGTCCCGCTGGAGGGTGGTGGGCGACTCGTGGTGGAGCTGTCAGCCACGGAGGCCGCCGCGCTGGGGGAAGCGCTCAAGTCGGCGGTCGGCTGAGCCTTGCCGATCGACATCCACGTCACCCTCCTTCCCGCGGAGGGCCGGGCGGATGGCGCTGGCCTGCTCAGTGACTATCTCTCCGCCGTCGCTGACGGCCAGGCCGATGCCCCTGACCTGATCGCGGTGCCGGTCCGCCCGGACGCCGCGCAGCAGGACCGGCCGGAACTCGGCCATCTCCTCCCGGCCGGCTCTGCCGCGGTGATCGCCGCTGCCGGGATGACCGGCAAGGCAGGTGAGGTCGCCGAGGCTGCGGTCCGGCTGGGCGCGAGCTCCAGCCGGGTGCTGTTCCTCGGCACCGGAGACGGCTCGCCGCGCGCGCTGCGGCGGGCCGGGGCCGAGCTCGGCCGCCGGGCGGCC
>OCZT010006063.1_pt1 | contig 11995 bp, 14 predicted proteins | sample 1539031 | NCBI WGS metagenome assembly OCZT01 (sample SAMEA3539308, study PRJEB22396) | soil metagenome | biome: tundra; feature: field; material: soil | place: USA | collected 2010-05 | depth 0.15 m
ATCGCACCGGCTTCGCCCACCTGTTCGAGCACATGATGTTTCAAGGCTCCCAGAACCTCGGCAAGATGGAATTCATCCGTCTGGTGCAGGAGAACGGAGGCGTCCTCAACGGGTCCACGCGCTTCGATTTCACCAATTACTTTGAGCTGCTCCCGTCCAACAAGCTCGAAACCGCGCTCTGGGCCGAAGCGGACCGCATGAAGGGCCTCGCCATCACCGAAGAGAATCTAAAAAACCAGCAAGATGTCGTCATCAACGAAGTAGAGGTGAACGTCCACAACCAGCCTTACGGTGGATTCCCTTGGCTGTGGATGCCGCAATACGCCAACTCGAACTGGTACAACTCCCACAATTTTTACGGCGAGCTGAAAGACATCGAAGCCGCCACATTGAGCGATGTGCAGGCGTTCTTCAAAACTTACTACGCGCCCAACAACGCGGCCCTGGCGATCGTGGGCGACTTCGATCCCGACGAAGCCATGGCGATGGTCGCGAAGTATTTCAGCGGAATTGCGCCGGCCGAGCTGCCGCCGCCTCCCGACCTCACCGAACCGCGCCAGGAAGAGGAAAAGGCAGCCACGCGCAAAGACCCGCTGGCGAACCGTCCGGCCCTGGCCTTCTCCTATCACATGCCGCCGCGAAATTCGCCGGAGTACTTCGCCATGGGCCTGCTCGATCAGATGCTCGTGCAGGGCGATGACAGCCTCCTCTACCAGGAACTGGTCAAGAAGCACGGGTTCACCGGCGAGGTGTCCGGCGCCATCAACGAGCTGGGCAACATGTTCGATTACGATGGCCCCATGCTGTGGACCGCGTCGCTCTTCCATGACGCCACCGTCCAGCCCGAGCAGATCCTATCGGCCGTCGATACGGTCATCGAAAGTCTGCAGTCCAAGCCCGTGGACCAAAGCCTGGTGGACCGCAGCATCACCAAGATGCGGTCGAACCTTTACGACACCCTGACGCAGTTCGGGGGCTTCGGCCGCGCCGACCTGATGGCCTGTTACGCGCTGTTCGACGACGATCCCTCCAAGATCGATTCACTCGAATCGGAATTCCGCAAAGTGACGCCGCAACTGGTCGAGCGCACCGCGCGCGAGTATCTGCGCAAAACCAACCGCACCGTGCTGCTGATCGATCCCGGCGCCGCCTCGCCGGACGATGCGCACGATGCGCACGAGGAGTAATCCAAATGAGACGCCGCCATGTCCAGTGAAGTGTTCGCCGGCGCCAAGGAAACCCCACCGCAAGGCCCGCCGCCGAAGCCTTTCCATCTGCCCGCGACGACGGATTTCACTTTGCCCAACGGCATGCAGGTGACCATCGTCCCTTACGGGACCGTGCCCAAAGTCGCGGTGCGCCTTCTCGTGGGCGCGGGAGCCATCCACGAATCCGCAGGGCAGGTGTGGTTGTCGAAGCTCAATGCCGCGCTCATGAAGGAAGGCACCCGCACGCGGTCCGCCGAGCAAGTCGCGCGGGAAGCCGCCGAGATGGGTGGCCAGGTCGAAATCGATGCGGCTCACGACTTCACCTCGGTGGGCGGCGTGGTGCTCTCCGATTTCGGGCCGAAATTCGTGGCGCTGCTGGCGGACGTGCTGATCGCTCCGTCGCTCCCCGCCTCGGAACTGCCCCGCCTGAAGGCCGATTTGGTCCGGGAGCTTTCGATCGACAAATCGCAGCCCGAGGCGCTTGCCCAGGAGCGCTTCGTCCAAACCCTGTTTCCCGATCATCCCTACGGCCGCGCGTTTCCGTCCGAGAGCGCGCTAAACGGCTACGCCATTGAGGACGTGCAGACGTTTTACCGGAAAAACTTCCACGCGGTGCGCGCGCATCTTTATATTGCCGGCAAGCTCGAAGGCGATCTGCGCCGCGCGATCGAAGACGCGTTCGGCGGTTGGGCCAAAGGAGCGCCGGCGCCAGATCTGCCGGCTCGCCCGGCGAAGGCGCGCTCGTTCCATCTCATCGACAGGCCCGGCGCCGCCCAGTCGAACCTTTTGATCGGCCTGCCGGTTGCCGAGCCGTCCAGTCCGGATTTCATCAAACTGGACGTCATGAATTCCCTGTTGGGCGGCTCGTTCGCCTCCCGCATTACCAGCAATATTCGCGAAGAGAAGGGTTACACATATTCGCCGTTGAGCCAGATCGGCACCCACCGGCATCTCGCCTATTGGCTGCAATCCGCCGATGTGGCCACTGACGTGACCGGGCCCTCGCTGCAGGAGATTTTCTTCGAAATCGACCGGCTGCGCAAAGACCCGCCATCGGCGGAGGAATTGGAGGGCATCCGGAACTTCCTGGCCGGACTCTTCATTCTGCGCAACACCGTCAGCCCGGACGCCATCATCGCGCAGTTGCATTTCGTGGATTCGCAGGGGCTGGACCGCTCCTACCTGTCCACCTACGTGCAGAAAGTGATGGAAGTGAAGCCCACCGACGTCCAAGGCGTGGCGGAAACCTACCTCGTCCCGTCGAAAATGACCATCGTCGTGGTAGGCGACAAAGCCAAGATCGCAGACCAGATCGCCCCGTACGAAGCAGCCACGGAATAGGAACCACAGATAGACACAGATAAAAAGCACCCCAGCGCGTCGGGTTCAGCCCTCTTATCTGTGTTTATCTGTGTTCATCTGTGGTTTCAAGTTTTTGCCTAAGCGAAGCTTCGCACGGCTGCGGCTTCGTCGTCATGCACGTCGAAGACCGTGTACAGCTTGGTGATCTGCAACAGATCTTTAACCCGCTTGGTCAAATTCAGCAGCTTGAGCTGGCCGCCCTGGTTCGTCACCGTGGTGAAGCCGGACACCAGCTCGCCAATCCCCGAACTGTCGATATAGGAGACATCTCCGAGGTTCAACAGGATCTTCTTTTGGTTCTTGCCGACCATGTCGCGGAGCAGGTCGCGCAGCGCGCTGGACCCCTCTCCCAACGTGATCCTTCCGGCCACATCCACCACACTCACGTCACCAACTTGTCTCGTGCTTAGCTTTACACTCACTGAAAATGCCTCCTTGCTCGCAACCGAGCCTATTCCTGAACATCTCTTACTTCGACACCAGGTGCTTCACCAAAGTTACTTCGGTACCCGCCGGTTCCAGGCGGCGCACCTGAAAGTCGTCCATGAAAGCCTTGATGAGAAAGATGCCGCGGCCGGAATGCCGCAGCAGGTTCTCCTGCGCCAGCGGATTCGGCAAATTGTCGTAATCGAAGCCGTCGCCTTGGTCCGTGATCCTCACCACAAACTCCCCGGGTGTCTTGAAGACCGACAGATGCACCTTCTTGTGGGCGTTATACCGGTTCCCATGCACTACGGCATTGACCATGGATTCCCGCACGGCCATGGCGATCTTGTGCAGGTCGTCTTCCGGGACTCCGGCTTTCTCGGCTTCCTGCAACGCCAATTCTTCAGCGTCATCCACGCTTTCCAGGGTCGAGTCCAGAAACCGTTCGACGGTTTCCGTATCGCCGCGCGAGTTTTTTCCCATAGTCAAGGCGCCACGGCGCATGGCCAAAACGAATGGCTAGAATAAATTACCGGAGCGCCGAAAGTCAAGAACCACCTGCCCCGATCTTCACACAGTTCCGGCCGGCCATCACCCGCCGCAACGTCATTCTTGCGCCGCCACGGCCTTGGCTTGCTCGTTCGCGCCCGAAAGCCGCTCCAGGTCGGCAAGCTCCTTCTTCATCCGCGCGGCGTCCTCCGCATCCGGCGCCAGCAGAAGGTAGCTGCGAAGGTGTGCCGCGGCGCCCGCATAGTCCTTCTTCCGCGCCAAGATCATTGCCAGCACCTGTTCGAGCCTAGGGAACCGGTGTGGCGTATCCAGCTTTTCCCCGGCGCGCGCGCTCCTCTCCGCCGTATCGAATTGGCCCAGGTTCAGGTTGGCGGTGGCATTGTAGAAGTACGCCATCGGGTAGTCCACCGCGTCCAGTTTGAGCAGCCGGTTCGTGGTATCCGCCAGTTCGGCCCAGTCTTCGGCTTTGGCCTCCAGTTCGGCAAGCTTCAGATATGGGCTGATGAACTTGGCGTCCACCGCCATCGCCTTCGCAAAGGATTTGCGCGCCTGCTCGATGTCCCGATTCTGCTCCTGAATCCGCCCCAGCTCATACCATGCCGCCGCATAGTTAGGATAAATGTCGACGGCCTTCCGGAGCTCCTTGCCGGCCTCCGGCAGTTTGTTCCTCCGTAGATCTTGAAGGGCTCTGTCGTAAGCCCTGCGCGCCTCTTTGGGAGCCTGCAGACTGGTCATGCTGACGGCCGAGCCTTCCACATTGGCCAACCGGTGCAACATGATCGTGCCGACGTTCGGATCGTCCAGGAGGCGCCGTGCCCCCAGGCTGACCGTGTCTGAGCGAAAACCCGCCAGCACCGCGCGCAGGTCGCAGTTGGCGAGCTGCATGTCGGGCACGTTGGGCAACTGCGGCTGCTGCGCTCCCACCCCGCTGGCAATACTGGTCGCCGGGCGAGATGTGCCCGGCAACCCCGGCCCATCTTCGCTGGCGTCCTGCATGATCCCGGAAGTCTGGCCGATCTGAAAACTGAACCGCCCTTTTCGATCGGTGTAGGCTTGCGCCCGCGGCGCCCCCCCGCATACGCGTTCGATGGTCACCGGGTCCGGAGGCGGGGTGCCGTCGTCCAGCATGACGTTGCCGGTCAAATAAATGCTCCCGTTCAGGGAACCGGTTACCGGCCCGTCCGACCGCCCAGTCATGTTAGGGGGAAAGCGGCCAGTTCCCGATCCGGAAGGGTTTCCGCCTGCCGTGGGGGGCGGTCCACCCGTCTTTTGCGCCCATACGACTTGGGAGGAGATGGCGATCCCGATCGCCAGCCCCGCGAAGCTTCGCATCCGGATGCTCGTCCGCATGGGAGCACCCCCTTTCGTCAGTCACATTATACACGGCGCGAGCGCATAACGCAGACCCTTGCTGTCTGCGGCCGAGTTATTTCTGCTTGGAAGGCTCTGGGCCATGGTGGCACAGGCTGAAGCCTGTCCCACCTAAGTGAACAGTGTTGTAGTGCGCTAGCCCGGCCCTGAGGGAGCTGAGCGCGCCTTCAGACCTCTTCGATCTCGTATCCGGCTGCCAGGCGCTGCCTGCGCAGTTCTTCTTCGGCCCAGAACCAATCTTCGTCCTGGCTTCCTTCCGGCGATCCGCGCATTTCCCAATGCCAAAAGGCCAGGCGGCCGAGCTCTTCGCGATCGACCACTTCTTCGGTGACGGGGGCTTCCAACTCATATTGCAGGACGGCGGGCATATATTGATCTCCTTCCAGGATTATGACGTACACGAGTCCAGGAATCAAGGACCCGTTCATCCTATTTGTCTGCACCCTGCTATCCTGAATAGCGGCAGCGCTGACTATGGCGGAAGATGTACAGCCGGTGCAGTTGAAGCCGGAGACCTTGCAGGCTTTCGAGGCGTATATCCGGGAGGCCGAAGCCGCCATGGATAAGACGCTGCACGGCGAGGCGTTCCTATGGTCCGACGGCGACCCCAAGCGGGCCAAGCAGGTGCGCCAGGGGAAGATCGTCGCGCAGCTTTGGCAGGGCAAAAGTCCCGTCAAGGTGCCGTCCGGTTTGATCCACGACTGGATCGGCGCCGCGTTCCTTCCGGGCGCGACCGTGGCGCGCATACTGGCGCGCATCCAGGATTACGACAATCACAAGAATATGTACCGGCCCGAGGTGATCGATTCCAAATTGATTGCCCGGCGCGGCAACGACTTTCAAATCTACCTGCGGGTACTGAAGAAGAAGATCATCACGGTGGTGCTCGATACCGATCACGACGTGCACTATTTCCAGGTCGACGGCGCGCGCTGGGGCTGCCGCTCTTACACCACGCGCACGGCTGAGGTGGATGACGCCGGCAAGCCCAACGAAAAGGTCCGGCCGCCCGACGCCGGTTACGGGTTCTTGTGGCGTCTCGATACCTACTGGCGATTTGAGGAACGGGACGGCGGCGCGTACGCCGAATGCCGGGCGATTTCCCTGACGCGCGACATCCCCACGGTGTTGAAATGGATCATCGAGCCAATGGTGCGGAGCCTGCCAAAGGACACCCTGATTCATACCCTCAAGGCAACGCGCGATGCAGTAGTTCGAGGGCCGGCTTAGGCAGGTGGGGGGCAGGCTCTCAGCCTGCGGCCTCTCAGGCCGCCCGGACGGGCTTTCAATAACTTGCAGCGGGTTTTCGACCGTGCGCGTCCGCCGCGGACGCTCTTTAGCCAAGCCAGGAACCGGCTATTATGATTAGAGGTGGCGTATGGCCGACTTAAATCCTCGCATCACCGTTGAACCGGGCAAGATGGGCGGCCAGCCCTGCATACGAGGCCTTCGGTTTACGGTCTACGACGTGGCCTCCTATCTGGCATCCGGGATGACTGAAGAAGAGATACTGAAGGACTTCCCTTACCTGGAAAAGGACGACTTCCGAGCGGTCTACGAGTTCTTCGCCAGCATGCCCGAGAGGATCACCGTTCTTTGAGGCTGCTCTTCGACGAGAACCTGGCGCCACGCCTCGTAGAGCTTGTGGCAGATTTGTTTCCCGGTTCCCTGCACGTCTCTTCGATCGAATTGGGGAGCATTCCCGATGCGATCGTCTGGGAATACGCGAAGGCAAACGGGTTTACGTTCGTGACGAAGGACAAGGACTTCGCCAGTTTGAGTATAGTCCGGGGCGCTCCGCCGAAGGTGGTCCTGGTGCAAACCGGCAATTCCTCCACGGCACTAATCGAAAGTGTAATCCGGTCCAACGCCGTACGCCTATCCGAATTTGAGCACGATTCGAAGCGTGGCCTTCTGATCCTCAAGTGAGGGCGCCAACACCGCACGCCATCCGCACCGCCGCACGTGCGAGCAGCGTAAGCCGGACGTATAATGTCCCTGATGCTCGCGGAACCAGCGCCGCGAAAGCCACCTGATACGATGACCGCAACCTCCTACGATCTGCATGGCATAGGCGTGCTCGCGTGCGCGCCGGATGGGAAGAAACTGCGGAGCGACCGCGATGCCGTCGAATTGATTGCCGAGGCGATCCAAGCATGAAGCCGGTCTGATCCTGATTCCCGTGGAACGGTTCGCGGACGATTTCTTCCGGCTCAACACGCGCATTGCCGGCGAGATCATCCAGAAATTCGTAACGTATCGGCGGCGCCTTGCGATCGTTGGCGACATCTCCCGCTATATGGAGGAGAGCTCCGCCTTCCGGGACTTTGGGTATGAGGCGAACCGCGGCGATCACGTCTTGTTCGTGGCGAATCCGGAAGAACTCGACAAGAAAACCTATGCCCACGCCGCGGCCAGACGACTCCCGCCAGCCCCCCGCCCCTAGTCCCCAGCCCCGGCACAACAGGTATAATCAAGAGCGTGAGAAGCCTCCTTCCCGTGCTGGTCTGCATTGCTTTGGCGGGCTGCCATCGCAACATCGGAAATGAAGACGCCGTCAAACGAGGCGTCATGGATTACCTCTCGACCCGCCAGGGTCTGAACATCGCTTCCATGAACGTGTCGATCGGGTCCATGGTCTTTCGGCAAAACGAAGTGGATGCTACCGTGATATTCACGCCGAAAGGGTCCGGTGCGGCCCAGCCCATGTCCATCCCCTACACTCTGGAGAAGAAGGGAGACCGCTGGGTGGTGAAGCCGCGCGGCGGCACCGGTCAGAACCCGCACGGCGGTATGGGCGCCAGTCCGCACGGCGGCGGCATGGCTATGCCGGAAGGCGGTGGTGGTCCCGCGGGCGCGCTGCCGCCCGGACATCCCACGATGCCCCCGCAGGACAGCGGCCGGAAATGAAACTGGTCGCCATATTGGGTGGAGGTCCGGCGGGGGCTTTCGCGGCCGAGCGGCTGGCTTCCGCGGGTCTGGACACCGTTGTCTTCGACGAGAAGCTGGCGTGGGAGAAACCCTGCGGCGGCGGCCTCACTTACAAGGCCTACCACACGTATCCGTTCCTGATCGAAAACAACACTCCCAAGAAGCTGGTAACGGAAACAATTCTGTCCGCGCCGCACGCCAAGGCCGCTACGCTGCATTTGAGCGAACCCCTGCTGATCTATTCCCGCATAGATTTGAACCGCATGATGCTGGAGCGCGCCGAGCGCGCCGGGGCGCGCATCGAGAAAGCTCGCGTGCTGGAAATCAATCGCACGGGCATGGGCTGGCGCCTACGGACCAACGCGGGCGCCATGGACGTGGACTTCTGCGTGATCGCTACGGGCGCGCGCAATCCGCTGCGGGATTTCGGCACGCAACTCACGTCGCGGGATTCCATGTCCGCGCTGGGCTACTACGTCCCCGGAGATCAGGCCCAGATCGATATCCAGTTTCTGCCGCAACTGGAGGGTTACATCTGGATCTTCCCGCGCTGCGGCCATCTCTCGGTGGGCATTTGCGGGAAGGGCGAGCCGGCCGCGTCGCTGCGCAAGCGGCTGGAAAATTATATGGCGCAGAGAGGCATCTGCTGGAAGGGCGCGGCCTTTTATAGCCATCTGCTGCCATCGCTCGAGACTTCGGCGTGGAAGAAGAATCGCGTGGCGGGCGATGGTTGGCTGGCGGTGGGCGACGCCGCGGGTCTGGTGGATCCCGTCACCGGCGAAGGCATCTATTACGCGTTGCGCTCCGCCGACCTGGCGGCCAAAGCGTTGCTCTCCGAGCTCGGCGGCCTGGCAGAGAAGCTACAGGCTTACCGGCGCATGCTGCGGCGGGATTTCGCCGCCGACCTGGAGTTCGGCTCGCGGCTGGCCAAGCGCGTTTTCCTGGGGCGATTCCTGTTCGGCTCAGTGCCGGCGCGCATGGTGCAATTCACGCGGCGCAGCAGCCGGTTCAGCAGCGTCATGCAGGACCTGTTCGCGGGCACGCAGCCTTACTTGGGATTGAAGAACCGGCTCATGCGCAACCTGAATGGCAGCCTGTACGAGATCGCCATGAGCCTGGGGCTCAGCCGGTTGCTGCCCGGCAAAGCGCGGCCATGATTTACGCCAAAGATGACGCACGCTAAATCCGAAGCCGCCTTTCAAAGAGCGCAGAAGGTGATACCGGGAGGGGTCAACTCTCCCGTGCGCGCCTTCCGCGGCGTGGGCGGCACTCCGCCCTTCATCGCGTGCGGCGAGGGATCGCACATCTTCGACATCGACGGTAACGAGTACATCGACTACGTGGGTTCCTGGGGACCGCTGCTGCTGGGTCACCGCCATCCGGTAATCGTAGAAGCCTTGCGCCAGACGCTCGAAACGGGCACCAGTTTCGGCGCGCCTACCGAGCGGGAAACCGATCTGGCCGAAGCCATCCGCGACGCGGTGCCTTCCATGGAGATGGTGCGGCTGGTCAACTCCGGCACTGAAGCCACCATGTCGGCTATTCGGGTGGCGCGCGGGTTCACGGGCCGCGACCTGACGGTCAAGTTCGAAGGCTGCTATCACGGCCACGTGGATTCGCTGCTGGTGAAGGCCGGCTCGGGCCTGGCCACGCTGGGCATCGCCGATACGCAAGGCGTGCCGAAGGGCTTCACCGATACCACGCTGCCGTTGCCCTTCAATTCGGTGGATGCCGTGGAAGCCGCGTTCCGCGTGCACGGCGACCGCATCGCTTCGGTGATTGTGGAGCCCGTAGTCGGCAACATGGGATGTGTCCCGCCGCAGCCCGGCTTTCTGGAAGCGCTACGCGAGATCACTGCGCGGCACGGCGCGCTGCTGATCCTGGACGAGGTGATGACCGGCTTCCGCGTGGCCTATGGGGGCGCGCAGGCGCGCTTCGGCATCCGGCCGGATATGACCACGCTGGGCAAGGTCATCGGCGGCGGGCTGCCGATCGGCGCATACGGCGGGCGTGCCGATATCATGAGCCGCGTAGCGCCGGTCGGGCCGATCTATCAGGCCGGCACACTGTCGGGCAATCCGCTGGCCGTAGCCGCGGGCTTGGCCATGCTGCGCTACTTGAAGGCGCATCCGGAAGTATACGGCGAGCTGGAGACCAAATCGGCAGCCATCGCCGGCGCCGCGCCCGCGGGCATCACGGTGAACCGCGTCGGGTCCATGTTCACCTGGTTCTTCACGGACCAGCCTGTGACGGACTGGGATTCCGCCAAGCGCGCGGACACGGCCAAATTCGCAGCCTTCCATCGCCGCATGCTGGAGCAAGGCATCTACCTGCCCCCCTCGCAATTCGAAGCCGCATTTGTCTCAGCCGCGCACACGGATGAGGACATCCGCAAGACCACAGAGGCGGCGAGAGAAGGATTTGGAACCACAGATGGACACAGATAAACACAGATAAGAAACTGGTTTTTATCTGTGTTCATCTGTGTGCATCTGTGTTTTCATTTCCTGATGGCCTTCAGCAGCTTCCGCGCCGAGAGGCTCACGATGGCGAAGAAGACTCCGAAGCTGATGACGATCACCGTCAGTTGGCGGCCGCGCGAGAGGTAGCGAACCTGCGGCTGTTCCAGGAATACGCGTAGGCGCACGCGCACCGGTCGCCCCGCGCGGTTCTCGATCGCTACATAGGTGTCCGCGTCGTGCACCGACATGCGCAGCGTACCGCGTGGACCGGCCGGCGTGGTGGCGATCTCCTCGTGGTCGCGGCCCACGCGCCAGGCGTTTAGATCGGCGTGGCTGAGCAGCACCAGCCGGACCTGGGCGTCCGGCCGATCGGATTGAAAGACGCAATTCAGCATCGCCGGCTGTTGCGTCAGCGCGCGGGGCACGTACCGCCAATCGCTCGCGGGGATCTCGAAGTTCTCATCGATTAGATCCACGCGCGAGGACGCGGCCAGCAGGAATAGCAGCGCGGCGATCATTTCGTTAAAATGGAGACCATGGACCACAGTATGGCACAGCCGCATCAGGGCCTGGCCGAATTAGAGTTGCCCAGTTGGAAGACCACGCTCAGTTGGATGGGCGCGATTTTGCTGGCGCTGGTGTTTCTGATCTCGGGCCTTTGGAAGCTGACGGACGCTCCCGGCGCGGCCGTGCGCATGGCGCAGGCGCGCGTGCCACAATCGCTAAGCCTGGCGGGGGCCATCGGCTTCGGCATCGCCGAGACCTTCGCCGCGGTGCTGCTGCTGGTGCCCCGTTTCCGGCGCTGGGGCGCGTGGTTGGGCGGCGCGCTGCTGGTGGCGTTCATGATCTTCATCGGCATCAACTACAACGCGCTGCGCGGCGCGGAGTGCAGTTGCTTTCCCTGGGTGAAGCGCGCCGTGGGTCCGGGCTTCTTCATCGGCGACGGCATCATGCTGGCGCTGGCGGTGCTGGCGGGCTTGTGGGCCCGGCGCGCGCAAAGCCTGCGCACCGCGATGCTGGTCCTGGGCGCGGTGACGCTGTTCGCGGCCGGCTCGTACGGCGTGGCGGCCATGCGGCAGACCGGCACGAAGGCGCCGGACACCGTGACGGTGAACGGCAAGCCTTATTCGCTGCAAGAGGGCAAAATCCTGATTTTCTATTTCGACCCCGAGTGCCTGCATTGTCTGGACGCAGCCAAGCGCATGTCGAAGCTGAACTGGGGCGATACGCGGATCGTCGCCGTGCCCATCAACGTGAAGCAGTTCGCGCAAGGCTTCCTGGACGACACGCATTTGAACGCGGTGATCTCCAACGACCTGCCGCAATTGAAGAAGATATTTCCGTATGTCAGCGCGCCGGCCGGAGTGGCGCTGGTGAATGGGCGGGAGAAGATGGCGCTCACGCAGTTCGAGGATCCTGAGCCGACGGATACCTTGAAGAAGATCGGATTCATTCAATAAGTGTATGGCGCACGCACTCTTGCGCAATGCCACTTGGTTTTCCCATAACCGAACAACTGCGTTAATTGTGGGGCGGTCCCCTGAGCGGTCCCCCTGGACCGCGGCCGACGCCTCGTCGGCCTGATTCCCCAAGCGGAGGGCGGGTCCAGGGGACCTGCGGTCGCGGTAGGGACAGCGGTTACCCACTGCCCCCCGCACAGACCCGTGCTGGCGCTACTAACGCACACGGTTCCCACCTTGGATGATGACGTCGCCGACCATACGC
>OCZT010006064.1_pt1 | contig 11994 bp, 9 predicted proteins | sample 1539031 | NCBI WGS metagenome assembly OCZT01 (sample SAMEA3539308, study PRJEB22396) | soil metagenome | biome: tundra; feature: field; material: soil | place: USA | collected 2010-05 | depth 0.15 m
GCCTATTTCTTTTCCTTCTTCTCGGCCTTCGGAGTGGCCTTCGGAGCGGCCTTCGCTCCGGCCACGGCGGGTTCGGCGCCTTCCTCTTCCTTCTTGCCCTTCTTGATCACCTCGGGCTCGGCGCCCGGGACAGCGGCGACGACGCCCTCGGCACCGGCGACCTCGGCGACAGGCGCGACGACCTCTTCGGCCTTCGGCACGCCCACGTGCGCGAGGACGCGGTCGGCCTTCTCGAGGACCTTGAGCTTGTCTCCGAGCTTGAGGTCTTGGATGCGGAACGAGTCGTGGATCTCCATCGCCGAAACGTCGATCTTCACGAACTCCGGAATGTCGGCCGGGAGGCACTCGATCAGGATCTCGTGCGTGACGATGTTCAGGATGCCGCCCGAGTTCTTCACGCCGTTCGGCACCCCTTCGATCGCGATCTCGCTCTTCACGCGGAGCTTCCGGTCGAGGAGCACGCGGACGAAGTCCACGTGAAGCATCTTCCGCGACACGGGGTCGACCGCGAGGTCACGGATCATGACGTGACGCGACTGATCCGTCCCCTTCAGGTTGAGCTTGAAGATCGCGTTGCCGTGGAGGCCCTTGTTGAGAAGGGTCGCGAGGGTCTTGCGGGGGACCTGAAGCGACCACGTCTCCATGTCCTTGCCGCCTCCGTAGAGGACGGCCGGGATCTGGTCGTTGGCACGCAAGCGGTTCGCGGCGTTCTTCCCGGTGGTGAGCCGTTTTTCGACTTCGATGACGATGTTTTCCTGGAGCATGGTTTCCTTTCATGGGCGTCCGGTCCCGAAGGGAATTCCCCGGGGCGGACGGTCCGGCCTAGACGAAGAGGGACGAGACGCTCGCCCCCTGGTGAATCCGCTGGATCGCCTCCGCGAGGAGAGGCGCGATGGAAAGAGGAGTGAGAAGCGGGCAGCGCGAGACCTTTTCGTCGAGCGGGAGCGTGTTCGTGCAGAACACGCGCTCGATGGGGCTCGCGTTGATGCGGTCGATCGAGGGTCCGGAGAGGACGGGATGCACGCAGCCCGCGAAGAGCCGGCGCGCGCCCGAGTCGCGAAGAGCGATGACCGTGCTGATGAGCGTACCGGCCGTGTCGATGATGTCGTCAACGACGACCACGTTGCGGTCCCGCACGTCGCCGATGACGTGGAGAACTTCGACCTCGTTCTTGCCCTTCCGCCGTTTGTCGACGATGGCGAGGCCCGCGCCGAGGCGTTTCGCGAACGCGCGCGCGCGCTCGACGCCGCCCGCGTCCGGCGAAACGACCGTGAGCGGGTCGAGGTTCGCGTCGCGGATCGCGTCGAGGAGAACGGGCGCCGCGAAGAGGTGATCCACCGGAATGTTGAAGAAGCCCTGAATCTGCGCGGCGTGGAGGTCGACGCAGAGCACGCGGTCGGCCCCCGCCGCCACGATGAGGTCGGCCACGAGCTTCGCGGTGATCGGCACGCGAGGCTTGTCCTTGCGATCCTGGCGCGCGTACCCGTAGTACGGGAGCACGGCCGTCACGCGCGACGCCGAAGAGCGCTTCAGCGCGTCGAGCATGATGAGGAGCTCCATGATGTTCGCGTTCGCCGGCGGCCCCGTGGGCTGCACGATGAACACGTCGGCGCCGCGGACGTTCTCGTCGATCTGGCAGTAGTTCTCGCCGTCGGAGAAGTTGTAGAGCGTGACGCGGCCCGCCTCGCGGCCGAGGTTGCGGCAGATCTCGCCCGTGAGGGCCGGATGGGACCGCCCTCCGAAGACTTTCAGATCACCGTATGCGAAGCGTTCCATCGTTTCTCAGGATCTCAAGGTCGGCGCCAGAGAGAATGGCTGGGGAGGGAGGATTCGAACCTCCGGTAGGCGGTTCCAAAGACCGCTGACTTACCACTTGTCGACTCCCCATCCGGAAGTCCCGCGTGGATTCTCGCGCAGTCGGAGGTCATCCGCATGGTGCCCCCGGCGACGGCTTCGCGCGCCGCGCAAACGCCGCCCGGGAAACGGTCTTTACGATCGTCATCGTCGTCTTCGTCTCTTCCCGAAGCCCCGCGAGCCGTTCGGTGGCGCGCCGGGCGCTTTCCTCGTCTCCAAAAAGCCCGAACACCGTCGAGCCGCTCCCGGACAGGCGCGCACTCATGGCGCCGGAGTCCGACAGCGCCGCCCGGAACCTGCGCAACTCGCCCCGAAGAAACTCCGCCGCCGGCTCCAGATCGTTCCGATCCGGCCCGCCACCGGAGTCAGAACCGCGAAGGTTAGTTGCGGCGGCCGGATCTGTCAACGCGGAGGCGGCAAGCGCCCCGTAAACCACTGCAGCCGAGAGGGAAAATCGTGGAAAGACGAGGACGAGCCACTCCTCCGGCCCGTCCTCGAGAGGTTCCAGAATTTCGCCCCGTCCGGTGCCCCGGGCGCGGCCGCCGAGGAGGAAGAACGGGACGTCGGAGCCGAGGGAGGCCGCGAGCGCATCGAGATCGGCGTCCGAGAGGCGCAGACTCCAGAGAGCCGAGAGGCCAAGGAGAGCCGCCGCGGCGTTCGAGCTGCCGCCACCCATCCCGCCGCCAATCGGGATTTTCTTTGAAAGGTGAATATCCGCGCCCCGCGTCACGCCGGCCCTCGCGAGGAGCGCCTGCGCCGCGCGCAGCACGAGATTCTCTTCGGTCGCCGGAAGATCGGCTCCTTCGATCGTCAGGACGAGGCGGCCATCTTCCCTTTCTAAGAAATTCAAGGTGTCGGTCAAGTCCACCGTCTGGAAGATCGTGTCGAGCTCGTGATACCCGTCGGACCTCTTCCCGAGAACACGCAGGGAGCGGTTCACCTTTGCAAAGGCCTCGAGGGTGAGCCGCTTCACAGGGGCGGAATCTCTTCGCTCTCGGGCCACGACGAGTAGGCCTCGAGGGTGAGGACGGCCCGCCCGTCGGGACCGTTCGCTTCGATGCGACGCGGCACGCCTTCTCCGGGCTGAAGCGCGACGACTTCGCCGCTCGGGAAGGACATCTCGATCACGCGGCCTTCGCGATCCACGGCGACAGAGGGCGAAAGGGACTCCTCCGGGACGCCGAGGATGCAGGCGATGAGGTTGGTGGGCCCGAGCTTTCCGGGAAAAAGCGAGGAGCCGTCGCTCGTCCCCTTTCCAAGAAATCCCCCTCTTCCACTCCCCGCGATCGGCGCCGAAGCGCGCCAGTGGAGCGTGCCCGTCGCGCCATTCCACCAGACGGACAGGTAGCCGCGCCCGATCGCGCCGACCTTCGGCGACACCTCCGCCTTGAAGAGCGCCTTGAAGCGGCGGGAGGTGTCCCACGCCGCGAGGCGGGCCTTCTCGTAGTTCGCAAGGACCGACGCGGTACTCGACGCGCGCATCGCTCCCCCGCTGGCACACCCACCTTCTAAGAAAATAGTCAGCGATACAAGAGCCGAACCGGCAACCCGCAGCGAACGGGAGGGCGCGGTCACTTCTTCGCGTCGGTCTTCTGGAGCTTGTCGTCGAGGCGGCGCTTGACGTCTTCGTCGGGCTTCAGCGTCAGCGCGCGCTTCCAGCTCTCCCGAGCGCCCGAAAGGTCTCCCTTCTTCTCGAAGAGATTCCCGAGGTGCTCCTCGACCGTGGCGTCATCGGGATTGAGGACCGACGCGGCACGGAGATTTTCCTCGGCCTTGTCGAGCTTGTTGAGCTGGAAGTAGACCCATCCGAGCGAATCGAGGTAGGCGCCGTTTCCCGGCTCCAGTTCGACGGCCTTCCGGATGAGCTCCAGCGCGCGCGGCAGGTTCTCGCCTCGGTCGGCCCACATGTATCCGAGGTAGTTCAGGCCCGGCGCGTGGTCGCTCCGGACCTTGAGGAGCTTCTCGAACGCGTCCACCGACTCGGAGACTTTCTTCTCGCGCTCGAGCGAAGCGGCGAGCCGGAAGAGGAGGTCGGGGTCTTCCTTGTCGCGTTCGAGTCCCGCGCGCGCCACGGCCGCCGCGCGCCCGAACTTGTCGAGGCGCTGCCAGGCATCCGCGACCAGGAGCGTGCCGGCCCTGTCCTCGGCGGCGAGGGCGTCGAGCATCTTCGCGCCCTCGGCCTGCTCCTCGGCGGACGAGGAGCGGAGCCGGAACTCCGCGTAGTTCGCGCGCAGCATCGGCGCCTTTTTCGGCGCCTTGTCGTAGGCGTCCTTGGACAGGCGGAGCCCGCCCGCCCAGTCTTCGCGGTCGCGGGCGATCTGCAGGAGCAGGCCGTACGCCTGCGGATTGAGACCGTCCTCGCCCCGGAGGTGCGGCTCGAGACGCGCCGTGGCGGCCGCGTAGTCCTTCCGCAGATAGGCGGCATACCCGAGCTGGCCGTCGATCTGCGCGATCTCGGGGCCGTTCGGCTTCTTCAGGGCGAGAGAGGCGCGCAGCTCCTGAAGCACAGCTTCGGCCTCCGGGATGCGGCGTGCCTCGAGGAAGTTCATGGCGCGCCGATACGGTATTTCGAGGTCGTCCGGCTCGAGCGCCTGGAGCTTTCGCAGCGCCTCGTCGGCCTTGTCGGGCTCGCGCGTCTCCGAGAGGAGCGCCGCGTACAGGCGCAGTGCCTCGCGGTTCCCGGGATCGCCGGCGAGCACTTCCTCGAAGATTTTGCGGGCCTCGGCAAAACGGCGCCCGCGCAGGAGGAGCCCCCCGTACTGTGTCTTGAGTCCGAGGTTGCCCGGCTGCTGCTTCAGAAAGCTCTGGAGAATGGGAGCTGCCTTGTCGAACTGACGGCCGCGGTCGTAGACGCGAAGGAGACCGAGCAGCGCCGCGCGGTTCTCCGGGTCTAGCTTCAGAAGGCCCTTGTAAACCTCTTCGGCCTGCGGAAGCTGGTTGCTGCGCTCGAGGGTCTCGCCGTAGAGAAGCAGGATGGCGGGTCCGTTCGCGCGATCGAGAACCCCCTCGAGCACCGCGGAGGCCTCCTTCGGCTTCTCGAGGCGGAGAAGGACCTGCGCATACGCGACGGCTCCCTGGGGATCGGAGGGCGTCATCTCGTTCGCCGCCTTCAGCTGGGAGGCGGCTTCTTCGAGGCGAACATTGTCCTTGGCGGTCGCGAGGAGCACCTGTCCGAGAAGCCGGTGCGCTCCCGCGCTGTTCGGGGAAAGCTCGACGGCCTTGCGGGCCTCCTTCTCGGCCTCGGGATACACCGGGAGGTCGCGCAGGAGCTCACCGTATTCGCGCCGGAGCGCGCCGTCCGTCGGATCCAGTTCGACGGCCTTCTTGAACTCCCGGACCGCCGCCTCGAACTCGCTTTCCTGAGAGTAGAGCTTCGCCCTGAGGTAATGCTCCACGGCCTCGCGGCGGCGGCTCTCCTTCTGGTCGAGCGCGTCCTTGACGGAGACCTTCCCGACCTCCGCACTCCCGGTCTGGGCGGCGAGCGGCGCGGCAGAGAGCGTCAGGGAGGCGCCAAGAGCCCCGGCGAAAGCGAGAAAACTACGTCTATCCGGCATCGGCATGCAGTCTACTCCGCAAGAAACGGGCCGCGGGATGGGTGCTAGAAGACCGCCGGCTCTTCGTACGTCGCGAACACCTCGCGCATCACGTCCGAGATCTCGCCGACCGTCGCGTAAGCCTTGACCGCCTCGAGGAGCGGCGGCATCACGTTAGCCCCGTTCGCGCAGGCGGCCTTGAGGTCGTGGAGCTTTTGCATCGCGGTGCGCGTGTCGCGGAGGCGACGGACCTCGTTCAGCGTCTTGAGCTGCTCGGCGGCCGTCTCCTCGGAGATCGTCAGGATGGACACGTTGTCCTCCGGAACGGACTCCGTGAACGCGTTGACCCCCACCATGACTTTTTCCTTCGCGTCGAAGGCGCGCTGGAAGCGATAGGCGGCGTCCATGATCTCGCGCTGGGGGAAGCCGGCCTCGATCGCCTCCACCATGCCGCCGTACGCGTCAATGCGCCGGAAGTAGTCGAAGGCGCCAGCTTCCATCCGATTCGTGAGCTCCTCGACGAAATACGAGCCGCCGAGGGGGTCGACCGTGTTCGCGACGCCCGTCTCGTGAAGGATGATCTGCTGCGTTCGCACCGCGATCTTCGCGGCGAACTCGGTCGGGAGCGCGAGCGTCTCGTCGAGGGCGTTCGCATGGAGCGAGTTCGTGCCGCCGAGGACGGCCGCAAGCGACTGGATCGCGATGCGCGCCACATTGTTGTAAGGCTGCTGGGCCGTGAGCGTGACGCCAGCGGTCTGCGAGTGGAAGCGCATCTTCCAGCTCTCGGGCCTTTTCGCGCCGTAGCGGTCGCGCATGACCTTCGCCCAGATGCGGCGCGCCGCACGGTACTTCGCGATCTCCTCGAAAAAGTCGTTGTGCGCGTTGAAGAAGAAGGAGAGCCGCGGCGCGAAGACGTCCACGTCGAGGCCGGCGTCGACCCCGTACTTGACGTACTCCATCCCGTCGCGCAGCGTGAAGGCAAGCTCCTGGAGCGCCGTCGAGCCGGCCTCGCGGATGTGGTATCCGGAGATCGAGACGGTGTTCCACTTCGGGACGTGCTTCGCGCAGAACGCGAACTGGTCCGTCACGAGCCGCATCGAGGGCCGCGGCGGGAAGATGTACTCCTTCTGGGCGATGTATTCCTTGAGGATATCGTTCTGGAGCGTGCCGCCGACCTTCGACCACGGCGTCCCGTTCTGTTCGGCGACCGCGAGGTACATCGCGAGCGCGATGGGCGCCGTCGAGTTGATCGTCATGGACGTCGTCACGGTCCCGAGGTCGATGCCGTCGAACAGGGCCTCGAAGTCGCGGAGCGTGTCGATCGCGACGCCGCACTTCCCCACCTCGCCGGCTGACATCGGGTGGTCGGAGTCGTAGCCGTAGAGCGTCGGCAGGTGGAACGCCGTTGAGAGGCCCGTCTGTCCGTGCGCGAGAAGCTGTTTGAAGCGCTCGTTCGTCTGTCGCGCGGTGCCGAAGCCCGCGAACTGGCGGATCGTCCACGGCTTGCCGCGGTACATCGTGGGCTGCACGCCGCGCGTGTAGGGAAACTCGCCCGGCCAGCCGAGGTCGCGTTCGTAGTCGAAACCCCCGAGGTCGTCCGGCGTCGCGAGCGTGTTCACTTCGGCCGACGAGACCGTCGTGAAGTCCTTCCGCCACGCGGGCATCTTCGTGAAGGCGGCGGCCGCCTTCCGGCGCCATTCCTCCTTCGCGGCGCGGACGCGTTCCTGCTCGGCGGTCAGGGGAAGGGCGAGGGTCTCCGGAACCTTGACGCTCATGCAGGGGATTGTATGGCGAGGCGATCGCCACGGGACCAGCGGACGACCCGGCACCGCCTTTGCTCCTCGAGGTGGGACAGTTTTAGGTCGCGCCTCCTCGAAAGGTCTGATCACTTCAATCGGGAGCCCGGATTGAACTTGAAACCCTTTAGAACGATGACTTCAGCCCCCGCGTCAGCGCCACCCGTTCGCCGGGGCGCTCGGCACCTGTGCCTTGTCGTCGCTTCTGTGATCCTTCTCACGACGTTTATTGGCGGCTCGAGAGTCGCACGTGCGGCGTCGTATCTCCCAATGTCGGACGAAGACCTGGCACGCAATGCCCCGGTCATCGTGCTCGCGGAGGCGGTGGAAAACCGAGCCCGCCTGGACGCCAGCGACCCGCATCCCCAGACGGTCACGACGTTCCGGGTCCTGGATGTCCTCAAGGGAACGTCTCCGGCCTCGACCTTCTGGCTCGTTCTCCCCGGCGGCGAGGCGGGTGATCAGATCTTCCAGGTGCCGGGACGGCCCGAGTTCGCGCCTGGGCAGCATTTCGTGCTCTTCCTCTTCCCCCTCGAGGGCCGACGTGACGAATACGGCCTGACGGAGTTCGCGTTGTCCGTCTTCGACGTAATGCGCGACCCCGCGGGAACCCTCTTCGCCGTCAGGACGCAGTTCCAGACGGGAGAAGAGATGATCCTCTCGGCTGACGGCAGCGCTCCTGCCGTGCCCGATCACATTCGCCCCCTCGAGGCGTTCGTAGCCGCCCTGCGGGTCGCCGGCACCGGGCGGCCCCTGCCCGCCATCGAGCGGGCCGCCCCCAACGGCCCGCTCGTTGCCGCACGCGCGGGGCGCGAAGCACTCTGGGGAAACATCGGCGGCACCGAGAACGGATCCAACAACCTGTTCCGCTGGTTCTGGGACAGGGTGCATCCCCGCACGCCGTCGTTGTGCCGAACGGCACACAGACGAATCTGACCGACGCCTCGAACGGCCTGGCTCACGTCCAGAACACGGCGACACAATGGGGCGGCGTCGCGAATTCCTCGGTTCACATCGGCTATTCCGCGTCGGCACCTGCGAGTGGCGCGATCACGGTCAACCTCGACGTGTCTACCTCGGGCTCCTGGTCCGCCCCGATGGACTGCAGCATGGGAGTCATCGGCTACGGAGGGCCCAACGCTTCCGGAGGCTATTCCTTCAAGGGCGACAGCCCGTACTACGCGATCCAGGTCGGCTCCGTGTCGATGCGAAAGTCCATCTGCTCGACCGGTTACCCGTATCAGGTGTTCCGGACGGCCGTACTCCACGAGGTGGGCCACACCCTCGGCCTGGGCCATCCCGACCAGGTTCAGAGCCAGCACAGCACGACGACGCCCACGGACTGGAACAACGCCGTCATGCACTCGTCGGTTCCCTCCGGGCAGCCCTCCACCCCGCAGACGGACGACATCGCCGCGATCCGTTTCTACTACGGCACCGGGACCTCGCCGCCGGTCGCGGCTTTCACCTTCAGCCCGAGCAGCCCGCTCGTGAACCAGACCGTCCAGTTCACGGACACATCCACGGGCGCCCCGACGTCGTGGTCGTGGAACTTCGGCGACAGCGGCACATCGACTCTCCAGAACCCGACGCACGCTTACGCGGCGGCCGGGCCCTACACCGTCACGCTCACCGCCACCAACGCGGGCGGCCCGAGTCAGACCACACACACCGTGACCGTCTCCTCGACCGGCCCGAGCCCGACTGCGTCCTTCACCTTCTCGCCTTCGAGCCCGCTCGTGAGCCAGACCGTCCAGTTCACCGATACCTCCACGAACTCCCCAACGTCCTGGTCGTGGAATTTCGGCGATCTGGGGACCTCGAGCGTCCGGAACCCGACGCACGCGTGGTCGGCCCCCGGCTATTACACGGTGACGCTCACGGCAACCAACGGAAACGGCTCCAACCAGACGTCGCGCCTCGTGACTGTCTCGTCGTCCGGGTCGGCTCCCATCGCGAATTTCCGTTTCTCTCCCGCGAGCCCGCTCGTGAACCAGGCCGTCCAGTTCACCGACACCTCCACGGGCTCACCCACGTCGTGGTCGTGGAACTTCGGCGATACCGGCACGTCGGCTCTCCAGAATTCGACGCACACCTGGGTCGCGACCGGCAGCTACACCGTCATGCTGACGGCGGCCAACGCGAGCGGCTATACCCAGACGACGCGAACGGTCAACGTCTCGTCCTGCGTCGAGGACGCGAACACGATGTGCCTGATCGGCGGCCGATACCGGATCACGAGCCGCTGGAAAAACCAGTACGCGGGCGGCGTCACGGCGGCCATGTACAAAGCGACGCTCACCGACGCGACCGGTGCATTCTGGCTCCTGGACGGCAACACTTACGAGTTCATGATCCGGATCGACACGGCCACGAACAACGGACGGGCCTGGATCGCGATCCCGACGTTCACGGACGTCGAGTTCTGGATCGACGTGACGGACACGAAGACCAACGAGTTCAAGGAGTATCACAGCGCCCCCGGAAACCAGACCCTCATCTACGACCCCTATTTCTTCACGTATCCGTCGCTCCGGCAGGATCCGACAGTTCCTCCGGCGTCGGCTCTCGCGCCGACATCCAGCCCCGATTCGGCGCCGGGCATGCAGGGGGTCGCAGTCTCCCTTCCGAGCCCCTCGGTCTCCTGCGCCGAGGACGCGAACACGATGTGCCTGATCGGCGGCCGATACCAGGTCACGAGCCGGTGGAAGAACCAGTACGCGGGCGGTGCCACGGCGACGATGTACAAGGCGAAGCTCACCGACGCGACAGGCGCGTTCTGGCTCTCCGATGCCAACACCTACGAGTTCATGATCCGGGTCGACACGGCCACGAACAACGGACGGGCCTGGATCGCGATCCCGAGCTTCACCGACGTCGAGTTCTGGATCGACCTGACGGACACTCAGACCGGCCAGTCGAAGGAGTACCACAGCCAGCCGGGAAACCAGACCCTGATCTACGACCCCTACTTCTTCGTCTACCCCTGATCGGACGGCTCGCCGTTCAGCGGTTCAGGGTCGCCATCGCGGCCGCGGGATAGCGCTCTCCCGCCGCGACACCGGGCGGGAACGCGGCCTCGAGCTCGGCGAGATCGGCCTTCGTAAGGACGACGTCGGCGGCGTCGACGTTCTCCTGGAGCCGGTCGCGGCTCTTCGTCCCGAAGATCGGCACGATGCCGGCGCCCTGCGCGAGGACCCACGCGAGGGCGACCTGTGCCGGCGTGGCGCGCCGGCGCTTCGCGATCTCCTCCACGTTCGTGACGAGCGCGAGGTTCTTCGCGAAGTTCTCGCCCTGAAAGCGCGGCGCCGTGCGCCGGTAGTCGCCTTCCGGGAAATCCGCGAGGCTGCGGTAGCGACCCGAGAGGAACCCGCGCCCGAGCGGGCTGTAGGCGACGAACCCGATCCCGAGTTCGCGGCAGGCGGGCAGGACGGCCGCTTCGACGTCGCGCGAGAAGAGCGAGTACTCGCTCTGAAGCGCGGCGATCGGATGAACACGGCTCGCGCGCCGGAGCGTCTCGGGCGAGGCTTCCGAGAGGCCGATCCATCGGACCTTCCCTTCCCTCACAAGGCCCGCCATCGCGCCCACCGTGTCCTCGATGGGCGTCGCGGGGTCGACCCGATGGAGGTAATAGAGGTCAATCGTCTCGACCCCGAGGCGCTTCAGGCTTCCCTCGCACGACGCGCGCACATAGTCGGGCCTCCCGCATATGCCGCGTTTCGTCGGGTCCGCAGGGTCCCGGAGGATGCCGAACTTCGTCGCGAGGACGACCTTGTCGCGCCGGTCCGCGATCGCCTTGCCGACGAGCTCCTCGTTCGTGTACGGGCCGTACATGTCGGCCGTGTCGAGGAAGTCGAGCCCGGCGTCGAGGGCCGCGTGGATCGTGAGGACGGACTCGTCGTCATCGCGGGTCCCGTAGAACTCCGACATCCCCATGCAGCCGAGGCCCATCGCCGAGACGGTGGGGCCGTGCGTGCCGAGCGAACGAACATCCATACGGCCTCCCTGCGGCCAGCCATTATCCGCCCGGCGGGCGCGCGGTCAGAATGGCGTCTTCTGGCGCGCTTGCAGGTCGGCCACGCGCGGCGGACGCCTGAGCAGCGCGAGGCGGCCCTTGCGGACGCCGACCTCCGCCGGCCATTCGTGCGAGAGGAACAGCGGCATCGACTCCGTATAGCCATACGCGCCGGCGTTCTCGAAGGCGAGGAGGTCCCCGCGCTCCGGCAGCGGCAGCCGCGCGGCCGGGTGGAGGACATCGAGGCTCGTGCAGAGGGGGCCCGCGAGGACGAGAGATTTCCTAGAAAGGGTCGGAAGGCTCCGGGTGCGTCCTCGCGCTCGTCCCACGAGCCTCACGCGGTGCGTAGTCCCGAGGAGAAGGGGGCGGAGGAAGTGGTGGACGCCGCCGTCCACGAGGACGTAGTCGACGCCGCGGCTCTTCTTCGTCCCGAGGACCTTCACGACGTACACCCCCGCCTCGGCCACGAGGAAACGCCCGGGCTCGAAGACGAAGCGCGTGCCGCGAAAGCGTGATTCGCCGGCGGCCCATTTCGCAATCCCCGCCAGCCCATTTCTCAGAATTCCGAGATCCAGCGGTTTCTCGTTCTCGGCGTAGGGCACGCCGAAGCCGCCGCCGAAATCCACAGTGCGCAAGGAAACGTCGAATTTCTTCGAAAGTGAAAGAGCAAGAGCCAGAACGCGGCGCGTGTTCTCGACGAGGAGTCTTGCACCGAGGACGTTCGACGCGTTGAAGACCTGAAACCCGCAGATCTCGAGATGCGGGAAGCTCTTCTTCCTCCGAAGAACTCTCGCGG
>OCZT010006067.1_pt1 | contig 11991 bp, 10 predicted proteins | sample 1539031 | NCBI WGS metagenome assembly OCZT01 (sample SAMEA3539308, study PRJEB22396) | soil metagenome | biome: tundra; feature: field; material: soil | place: USA | collected 2010-05 | depth 0.15 m
GCGGTACGTGTTGCCGAACAAACCGCAGAGTTGGCGTAAGCCTGCAGAAAGCGCATTCCATGTGACGCAATGCTGTCGATGTTCGGAGTGCGGAGATCGGGCCGTCCGTAACAGGCAATATCGGCGTAGCCCATATCGTCAGCAAGGATGAAGACAATGTTGGGCGGAGCATGCACCGGTTCGGCCAACAGCTTGCCGGCGCCAGAGGCGAGCGCCGCTGCGCCCAGCGCGGCGCCACGGAGCATCGACCGGCGAGAAATCTCTGATGGACTCATGCTGAAAAGTCCTCCGACTGGAATCTCTGTTTTTGCCTAGGATCGCTACAAGTCTACCGCTCCGGAGGTAGATTGCGGTGCCACCGGAGCCTTTGCACTGGAGGATTTGTGCTGTTACCTTATGCGTCGTTTACAGCCTCATTGATATACCGGTAGTAGTCGACAAGGGAATACCAGGAAGTGCCTCCAATCAGACCGAGAGTCTTCATCTCAGAGGCAGGAGGAAGTTGAGACGGGCCTCGGCTGTGATTTGCCTGTAGCGTCAAAGCGAGAAAAACCAATGCTGTCGCGATCGTCTTCATCAGCCACCGTTTGTGCTTGGGTCATTCCTCCCCGGTTCGTTAAGAGAAAAAGGCATTTTCATTCTCGCCTCGTGGTCAACCAATCGGAAGCTAGCGCGCCAAGACTCCAATGCTACGGTCGAATGGCTTATCGCAACTCGACTTTGCCCCTCAATGAACAGGTCCGGCAACTACCACTGCACCAGCTCCACTCGGCGGTTCTTCGCTCGACCATCTTCCGCCTCATTGGATGCGACCGGAGAATACATGCCACATCCGAAGGCATCCAGTCGATTGGCGCCGATCCCGTACTTACTACTGAGTTCCGCAACGACGCTACTTGCACGCCGATGACTCAAGTCGAGGTTGTAGTCTGGCTTCCCCTGGTTATCTGTGTGCCCAACAACGTGCAAACGTAGAGACGGCTCGTTCTTCAATAGTTTTGCGATTTCAACCAAGGCCGATTGCGATTCGGATTTAATCGCATCCTTGTCTGTGTCGAAGTAGACGCCGTAGACCGCTACCTCGCCTGAATCATGAAGGGACCGCATCATGTCATCCGCGTTCAGAAATGCCATTTTCTTTTCCAGTACGTCGGAGGAGATGACTACGAGTTGTGCGAGAGCCCTGCCTTTTGTAATCCTGCTCTGAAGGCGATCCGGAATAACGCCATCATTGTATGCAGTCACGAAAACCATGTAATAGCTGGGCTTGGCATCCCGACTCTGACCTACCATCAGGCGTTCATCGGCACCGTCATAAGTAAGGATTTGCGCGAGATCGCAGTCTGTGTCGATCTTGTCAAAGGTGCTGCCAAAGTCGCCAGGTTGCCCGGCATTTTTCTCATACTGAATCTCGATGTTCAGGCGCTGAAACTCCTGCTTGTAGTTGCGAAATAGTTCTGCTGGCGAGCGCCCGGCTGGGGCGAGATACGTGTAGTAGCTCACCTGTCCCTCCACCGGTTTGCTCTTTTCATAGACAGGGGGACTAAAGTTTGTAGGCGGGCCGAGCGGTAATAGATACTCATCAAACATGGGGGCACGATAGCCGATCAACTCGCTTCCTTCATAACGCTTCATCCCCGCCGGATCTTTCGAATTGGGCAGGTCCTGGGCCCTGGTGAGAACTGCACTTGAAAATAAAACGCACAGTGCTGGAATTACTCTGAGATATCGAGTCAACATCATTGTTGTTCCTCTTCATACCGACTTGTCTTGAAAACTGAAAAAAGCGTCGTCAGGCTGTTTGATGGCGCAAAATTAATTCTGGCGCGACCAATAAAATCGCATATAGGCATCCGCCCTACTCTGCCCCTTCTTTACAATCTCCGGTCCTTCGGCTTTTGATCTGCGTGACTTTGGTGACGCCACCAACTGTGTTGGTCGTAGTTGTCTCGAAGCTGTCTCCGCCATGGAACTTCGTCTCCTGGTGGGTGGTGGTCCCTGCGCAGACCATGGTCAGGGTCAGGGTGTTACTGTCCAGATTGAAGTCCTTGAGCGTACAAGCACTCTTCGACATCGCCTTTTCCGTCTCCGCGCGGACTACCGCCGGAGACCCATTCGACTTCGCCGCATCCTCTGGTTTGAAGCAGTGGCTGCGCGTAGCGGATTGCCCAGATGCAGCAGTCACCGTGCTCTCCCACATGCCCGTCCGCATCCTCTCCTGCGCATGCAGCGCCGTTGCTGCACTTAATGTGAGACACAGCACCGCCGGTACAACCTTTTTCTTGAGCAAGATCATTTGATTCCTCTCTTCCAAGGGTTCGGTTTTCTGCGGTCAGATCTGGATCTAATGTTGAAGCAGCCTGGCAGTCTTTGCAGCACGAGATCGTCTGACGGTAGGCTTCTTGGCCATTCTGCTTGTCGCATTTTGCACCGAGCAGAAATAGCAAGACTGATCAATTGTGAACGTGACTCGGACAGTGTTGCGAATCCCCATTCGCCCGATTCGTCCGCGCCTCAGCGGATGACATCTAAGACCGTGCAAAACAGTAGTAATCGGGCAAACAGAGCGCAGATAGAGCGCGCCTTCGCAACCTCAATGCTGTAGGTTTCTCGCCCAATTTAGCGCAGGCCTGTCACCAATGATGCTCTGACGTTCGTTTGGGGTGCCCAATGGTTCAATTCGCAAGGTACCTTGGTATTGGCTACTCCTGCGCATAAAGTGGATTCTAGACGAACGATAGGTTTAGCCCTTTTCGGGCGCTTTGTGTTGAATTCCCGCTGGCATAAATCGAGACGGGTACTCCAATGGAAAACAACCGTGCACCCTGGGCAAAGATAGAAGAGGGTGAAGGAGGGTGGCATCACCTCGCCCATCACTGCGCGGATGTAGCGGCATGCCTTGAAGTGATTTCATCCTTGCCTGTCTTTCGCAGGCGGATGGAAGCCGCAGCGGGCAGAGTGCTTACCACCGCAACCTTCGCCCGCCTTGCGGTGCTTGCCTTCTTGCATGATGCTGGTAAGCTGCACCCGGGATTCCAGGCCAAAGGATGGCCGCAGAATGCTTGGTTCGGACCTCGCCATGGACACGTGCGCGAAGGTGCCGCGATCTTTACTGCGGAAGAGTTGAAGCCGACTGCTGTCAATCTGTGCCTAGCCGAACTGATTGATTGGGGCACAGACAAGAATCTTCTGTTCTCGGTGCTCGCACACCACGGCCGACCAATTGACTACGACATCACTGCGGCCAAGTCCTGGGAGCCCGTGAAAACCCCATACTTTACATACGATCCCGTTTCAGCTTCCGCAGAGATTGGCACTATGCTTCGCCGCTGGTTTCCTGAGGCATTCCTTGCCGAGCCAGAAAGAATCCCATCAAGACCCCAATTTGCGCATTTCTTCGCCGGCTTGGTTGCGCTTGCCGACTGGCTTGGCTCAGACCGAAGATTCTTTCCTTTTGTGCGAGATCTCGATCCCCGTTACATCAATAAGGCTCGTGAGCAAGCCGCGCGCGCAGTGGCTGCGATCGGTCTTGACGTTACTGATCTAAGGAGAGACGGGGGAGGTGGAACCGGCTTTTATCAGGTCACGGGTTTCTCCGCTCCCAATGGTCAACAGAAGCTCGTGGGTTCGTCTGCTTTGGACGAGCAACTCCTGATCTTGGAGGCAGAAACCGGATCCGGCAAGACAGAGGCTGCCTTTTGGCGATTTGCCAGACTTTTTGATGCTGGGCTAGTCGACGGTCTCTACTTTGCGCTGCCCACACGCTCCGCTGCGGTGCAATTGCACAGCCGCATCAACCAGATGCTTCGACATTTGTTCGGAGCGCGAGCCCCGGAGGCGATTCTCGCAGTCCCTGGATACTTCAAAGCTGGTGAAGCTGAGGGCGTGGCACTCCCACACTGGCAGGTCCACTGGGACGATGATGGCAGAGCTGCTGAAGACAGACTCACCGCGCGATGGGCGGCAGAGAATCCCAAGCGCTTTCTGGCAGCGACCGTGGCGGTTGGCACGGTTGACCAGGCCATGCTCGGCGCGCTTCGCGTCAAACATGCCCATCTTCGTTCTGCAGCACTCTCGCGCAGTCTCCTGGTGATCGATGAAGTACATGCTAGTGACAGCTATATGACCGAGGTGCAGGCACACCTTCTCAGGATTCACCTGGATCGCGGCGGCCATGCCATGCTGATGTCGGCAACCTTAGGTTCAAGGGCACGATCCAGGTGGCTTCAGGCTGGGCAACCGTCCTACGAGGAGGCTGTACAAACCGCCTATCCTGCTTTGTGGTGCAGCAAGCAGGCAGCGCCGTCAACTTCCCATTCCGGTTCCGCAGAAAAGAACGTCGCCATGGCGGTGTTCCATACCATGGCCGCTGAGACCTGCGCCGAGCTAGCTCTCGATGCGGCCCAGCGTGGCGCACGTGTCCTGGTTATCAGGAACACAGTCGAGACAGCAGTAGCAACCTGGCTCGCCGTGCGAAAGGCCGGCGGGGAGGGGTTCCTACTTGCTGTCCGCGACGGCCCAGCCCTGCACCATGGCCGCTATGCTCCAGAAGATCGCCGGCTGCTCGACCGTGCCGTAGAACAAGCCCTTTCGCCGAAATTCCGGAAGGTTGGCGGCGTTATCGTCATCGGAACGCAGACGCTGGAGCAAAGTCTCGACATCGATTCTGATACTCTCCTTACCGATCTCTGCCCCGTCGATGTCCTGTTGCAACGAATTGGGCGGCTGCACCGTCGCGCCGAGCTCTCCAGGCCACCGGATTTTCAGACTCCATCCTGCACCGTATTTGCGCCCGAGAAAGGCCTTGCCGCGCTCCTTGCACCAGCCTTCGAGAATGGACTTGGGGCATGGAAAAGGAATGGGGTTCTCCAAGGCATTTACCGTGATCTATCCATACTTGAGCTTACGCGAAGACTCATCGAGTCCCATTCACTCTGGCGTCTCCCCGCAATGAACCGGATGTTTGTGGAAGGCGCCACGCATCCGGAGCGGATCGAAGCATTGCACCATGAATTGGGTCAAGAGTGGGCCGACTACTCGAACCAGGTTATTGGAGCGGAGATCGCAAGCCGGGGTCTCGCCCGGAACGTTCTGCTGCCATTCCAGACGCCCTTCGAGGAAGTTCAGTTTCCGACGAATGAGGAGCGAATCCGAACCCGGCTGGGAGGGGAAGGTGCGCGAATATCATTTGCCGAGCCAGTAAGGAGTCCGCTGGGCGAGGAGATTCAAGAGGTCACCTTGCCAGAACAATGGTCGGCAGGAGTTGATACAGAGCCTCCTGTGAAACCTGAAGTCTCCGATCGCGGGCTTATATTTACAGTCGGGAGTAAGATGTTCACTTACGAAAGAAGTGGGCTAATGAAAGTGCACGAATGAGCCAGACGAGCTGGAACCTTCTGACACAGCCGCTGCTTCAAGCTTCGCCACCCCGTCGGATAAGCCTCCCGAGTCTTCTAGCCTGCCTTGCGCGGGATGAGGTTGATAGTTTCTCTGCACTGCGTCCACATCAGGCTCCCGGATGGCATATGTTTCTGGTCCAGTTGGCCGCGCTGGCCCTGAACCGGGCCGGAACGACCCAACTCCCGAAAGTAGATCTGGAATGGTTGGAGCTCCTGCGTGATCTCACTTCAGATTTTCCCGAGGATGAACCGTGGTGCCTCGTAGTGGACGATTGGAACCAGCCGGCCTTCCTTCAGCCTCCTGTCCCGAGCGCGATCAACCTCAAAACGGAGATTTCGACGCCAGACGCACTGGATCTCCTTATTACGTCTCGTAATCATGATCTGAAGAAGAACGTAGCTCGCGAAGCGGAAGCGCAGGATTGGCTTCTGGCATTGATTTCTCTGCAAACGGGCGAAGGATATAGCGGTGCCGGAAATTACGGAATCGCACGCATGAACGGCGGTTCGTCTTCGCGGTCGATGATCGGTCTTGCTCCTTTGCCATCGCAGCAGAGCAAGTTGAACATCGTGCGCCCTGGGCTTTGGTTTTGTCGCGACGTTTCAGTGTTGTTGGCCACTCGTGAAACACAATGGAACGAGCAAGCTTTTCACGGATACCCAAGAGTAGGCGGTCTCGGATTGACCTGGATGGCCCCATGGGAAGAAGGACAGCAGCTCGAGCTTAAGGATCTGGACATATGGTTCATCGAAGCCTGCCGTCGTGTTCGCCTCAAGAACGCTAACGGGCACATTTCTGCCCTATCTGGAAACTCTGCATCGGCGCGGATCTCGGCCAAACAGTTCAATGGGTCACTCGGGGATCCATGGGCTCCAGTACATGTGACAGAGGGGAAAAGCTTCACTCTGGCCGGGCGTAGCTTTGACTATTCCACTCTGGTCGATGTCTTGTTTTCCGGAGACTGGGAGATGCCGCTTTTGGCGCGGCCGGCAGCAGATGAACCTCCCGAAGAGACAATGGCGCTGGTAGCTGAAGCTCTATCCCGCGGGAACAGCAAGACTGAAGGATTCAAATCCCGCATTCTCCCTATTGGCGGAAGGATCTCGCACGCATTAACTCTTGGCACCAAACGGAAAGAGTTGCATGAACTGGCCAAGGAGCAAATCGGGGAGATTGGGAAGTTCGACAGGGCGCTGCGCGATGCCCTAACCCTCGCTGCCACTGGAGGCAAACAAGACCCGCAAAAGAAGGAGAATCGCGCGGCAGATTACGCACACTCTGATCTTGCACGCTCCATCTTTGATCGCGCTGTCGACGAAATATTCTTCGATTACCTGTGGAAGCGCTATGAGGCGCAAGAAGAGGGCATGGAAGCGCTCAAATCCGAAGCTCAGCGATTTGCTGACGAGCTGAATAAGCGCGCCACTGCCGTCTTTGAGGCATCAATCTCAGGTATTCCGTGTCCGAGCCTTTATCGGCCCCGCGCCGAGGCGCGAGCCCGCAGTAAGTTTCGGAGCATGGTCCGCTATGCCTTCCCGGAACTGTTCCCATCACTAATCACTGAAGAGGACAACAATGCCTTGGCTTGATGAGACCATTGCAACTGTATCGCAAAGGCTGCTTGCGCTCGACCCAGGCCCGCTCGCCGAGCTGCGGCGCATGGAACCGGAAGGCGCCGGCACTCCTATCTTTTGGCGTCTTGCCGCCGAGTTAAGCTTTCTCACAGACCAGACGAAGGAGTGGTTGCAGATCGTCCGAATCCTTGCCATTCTCACCCCAAAGTCACGCCTCAATCCAGCAGTCAGGTTGCATGATGGGTCCTACCGCCTTGGGCGCACCTTCTGTGACGGTGGCAATCAGGCATGGCCGACGGACCCGCAGCATCCACGCCCAGCGCTTTCAGAGGAACGTCTTGCCCAGCTTCTAGTGATGCCTGCCGTGCAACGTGGAGAGGCCATAGAACGAATCGCTAGAATGCTGGCTCGTAGCCGTACTCCGGAGGTTGGCATCAACTGCGCGGAGATTGCGCTTCTTCTGCTGCAACCAAACGATTCTCGCTCGCTCCAGGGCATTGCGCGGGCTTATTACCACCGGCTAGACTATGCCACCCGCAACTCCAAAAAGGAAGGAACTGTCGAATGACCCCTATCCGCTTTCTTCAGATTCACACTCTTCACTCCTATACCGCCGCCCTGCTGAATCGGGACGATAGTGGCTTGTCCAAGCGCCTGCCCTACGGGGGCGTTCTGCGCACGCGTATCTCGTCTCAGTGCCTCAAACGCCATTGGCGCAAGGCAGACAACGATCCGCACGCTCTATCGAATCTTGCGGGCGCCGTCGATTCCACGCGCTCACGGGAGTTGGTGACCAAGAGGGTCTTCGATCCCTTGCGTGAAAAGTATCCTGAAGACGTGCTTCAAACGTTGGAACCAGAGTTTCAGAAGGCGGTATACGGCGAAAAAGCGGACAAGGGCAAACAAAGCCGCCAGACTCTGCTACTGGGCGCTCCCGAGCTTGTTTGGCTGGCGAAGCAGGCCGAAGCAATGGCGCAGGACGCGGCAGGTGACTCCCAAAAAGCCAAAGTTGCCGTCTCAAAGTGGGCGGCCGCATTCAAAGAAAACATCAAGGTCCTCCGCGAAAACACAGCTTTGCCAGGTGGACTGGCGGCCGCTCTCTTTGGACGAATGGTCACCTCGGATACAACTGCCAACATTGATGCCCCGGTCCATGTGGCTCACGCCTTCACCGTGCACGCAGCAGAAACTGAGAGCGACTACTTTACCGCGGTCGACGATCTCAAAGAAGACGACGAAAGCGGGGCCGACACGGTTCAGGACACGGAGTTGACCTCCGGGCTTTATTACGGCTATGTCGTAATAGATCTTCCCGGCTTGGTCGCCAACTGTGGCAGTGACCGCCAACTCGCCGCCAACGTCGTCCATAACCTCCTCTACCTCATCGCAGAGGTTTCTCCTGGTGCCAAACTCGGATCCACCGCGCCCTATGATCGCGCAAGCTTGATGTTGGTAGAAGCCGGCGACCGTCAGCCTCGCAGTTTGGCCGGTGCTTTCCGCAAGCCTGTAGAGCCGAATCTTGACCAGGCAGTGAACGCGTTGGCCAAGCATTTGAAAAAACTCGATGATGTGTACGCCACCGGTGAAGCGCGCCAGTACCTTTCGCTCTCGGAGGTTGTTGTGGACAGCGCGAAGCCGGTTTCGCTTGCCGATCTCGCTATCTGGGCACGGGACCGAGTGGGAGAGGCGCAATGAGCGCGGATCGCCGCTGGCTTGTCTTGCACTTGGAGGCTCCCCTGCTTGCCTTTGGCGGCGTGGCAATCGACCAGGTCGGCATCACTCGAGACTTCCCCGCGGCATCGATGCTGACCGGCTTGCTCGCCAATGCCTTGGGCTGGCAACGGGCCGAATGGCAGGCACACCAGGCGCTGCAGGACCGGCTGATCTTTGCCGCACGGCGTGACCGCGAGAACCCTACCGGCATTCTGACCGATATGCAGAATGCACGACTGGAAAAAACCGACCGCGGCTGGACGACCTACGGAACGACAGAGGGCCGAGCCGGAGCTAGTTACATGGCGCCGCATCGCCGCCAGCGCGAGTATCACGCCGATGCCTGTGTGACCGTGGTTCTGCGCCTTGAACCTGCCAGTGACTCGCCGGACCTCGATGCAATTGCCGCTGCTTTGAACCGTCCTGCGAGGCCGCTTTTTTGAGGCCGCAAGCCTTGCTTGCCATCGCACCCTCTATGTGTGGGCGAGATATTGGCATCTTCAGCTTATGAAGCGCTGCGATGCGTCCCTGCCGTTGACACGCCACTCGTTTCGCTGCGCGCATTGTGGCCGCCGCAAGAGGGACCGACAGTGGGGCTCCAGGTGCATCGCATTGTCGCATTGCCAGATCTACGCAACTGGAAGACCGGACTTCACGGGGGAACACGCCTGGTTGTGGAAGGCACCGTCGAGGCAGAGGGAGTGCCCGCATGAGCGTGTTGAATCTTATCCGCTTTCCTATATCGCTTTCGCAGTTGAGCCGCTGGGCTGCCCTGCGAAACTATGGCTTCACCGTTCAACGGGGCCCTAAAGGCCAAGTGCGCGATGCCGGCTTCGATGAGGGCCGCGCAATCCACCATCTGCTTACTGAAACCTTCGGCCCTGGCGTCCTTCACCCATTTCGGCACTTTGCCGCTCCTGGAGCGAAGCAATCTCAGATCTATGCGTACAGCCGACTCGACGCAGCTGCGCTTCGCGAAGCAGCACAAGTCTACGCACTCCCGGAAGCACTAAGTGTCCTCGATCTCGCTCAACTTGCCGCTAAGAGCATGCCTGAACAGTGGCGCACCGGCCGCCACCTCGGCTTTGAAGTCCGTGTGCGCCCGGTGAGCCGTCTCCTCAAGCCGTTACCTGCCGCAGACGGCACCTTTCCGAAAGGCGCTGAGGTCGATGCCTTCCTTGTGGAGGCTCTGCACAGCTTCCCCGCCAACGAAGCCAAGGAAGAGAACATGCTGAAGGCTGGCCGTTCACGCGAGGCCATATATACGGAATGGCTTGCCCAGAGACTCAAGGGCGCAGCGACTCTCGAGCCAGGAGTCCGCCTCACGCGCTTCCAGCGCTTGCGCGCGGCCCGCAAGAGCTACTCCCCTGAAGGTCCTGATGCAATTCTGCAAGGCGATCTCATCCTTAACGATTCGGCTAGCTTTCAGGAATTGCTTGCCCAAGGTATAGGCCGCCACAAGGCTTACGGCTATGGCATGTTGCTCGTGCGCCCGCCTCGGAGTCATTGATGCTGGCTGGGCGCCTTGGCCTTGAAAAAGCTCGTATTCCTCACGCCGACCGCCATGGTCTGGTCTGGCTTGATCGCGGCCGGCTCGAAGTCGAAGATGGATGCCTGCGCTGCATCACTCCCGGCGGTGGCGATCTCGATCCCGGTAACTACCAAATTCCCCACCAGGCAGTTTCAATTATCCTTCTCGGACCAGGATCGAGCATTACCCATGACGCTCTCCGCCTCCTTGCCCGCCACGGCTGCGCTCTGGCTGCCGTTGGCGAGGGGGGCGTTCGCTTTTACACCGCACCACCGCTGTTGCCAGATAGTTCCGCTGCCGCCCGCTCCCAAGTTACCCTTTGGGCCGATCCTAAAACCCGCATGGAAGTTGCCCGTGCCATGTATGCCATGCGCTTCGGTGAGTTTGTACTCACCCGCGATATCGAAGTGCTGCGCGGTCAGGAGGGCGCCCGCATCAAGCGCAGCTATCAACTCGCAGCTCAACGTTTCGGGATCTCCTGGAGCGGCCGCTACTACGAGCGCGAAAATCCCGATGCAAGTGACGCTCCCAACCAGGCAATGAATCACGCGGCCACCGCCATGTCGGCGGCCGCTACTGTCGCAGTTGCTTCAGTCGGCGCAATCCCGCAGTTGGGCTTCATCCACGAGGATTCAGGGCAGGCATTCGTTCTCGACATCGCAGATCTTTATCGCCACGATGTAACCCTCGAAATCGCCTTCGGAGCAGTCCAGGAATCCCTCAAAGGTGCAGTGCCTCTTGAGCGCCTCGTCCGACGCCGTGCTACTAAACTCCTCCGCCAGCGCGCTGTTATCCCCTCCATGATCGACAAGATCAAGACCCTACTCCGCCTCGCCCCAGAATCATCGCCTGCCAAGGAGCCGCTTGCCTGATGCCCATGGTCGTCATCATCACCCGCGATGTCGAACCTCGCTACCGAGGCTTTCTCGGTTCGGCCATGCTTGAGCTCGCTCCAGGCGTATACGCCCAACCCCGCATGAGTGCCGGGGTTCGCACCCGCATCTGGGAAGTTCTTTCTGAATGGTATTTTCAATTGCACACCGGCAGTATCCTCATGACCTGGGCCGATACCGGCGCCAGTGGAGATCTTGGCTTGTCCACTCTGGGAGAACCACCGAAGAGCATCGTCGCGCATGATGCGATGTTGCTCGTCCGGCGCTCTCTTCCCGAGGATGAACAACCGGAGCCAACATCACCGGCTCTTTGACAATTCGCATATTCTCCAACGCGTTACGATGGAGAGGTTCCCCCGCACGTGCGGGGATAGACCCTAACTCAGTACCAGGAGCAGAACGTCTCCATGGGTTCCCCCGCACGTGCGGGGATAGACCCAATGGTGCTTCGCCCGCCCTGGCCGGAACCGCGGTTCCCCCGCACGTGCGGGGATAGACCCCACACTGCGGACAGGCTATGCCCTCTTCCGGCGGTTCCCCCGCACGTGCGGGGATAGACCCATGCACACACTAACTAACCCGCACAAGATAGAGGTTCCCCCGCACGTGCGGGGATAGACCCACCCTCTAAAATCCAAACCGCCCTACCGCCTAGGTTCCCCCGCACGTGCGGGGATAGACCCTGGACAGTGTAGCCGCCCTGCCCATAGACCGTGGTTCCCCCGCACGTGCGGGGATAGACCCGAGGAAATCATGCAGGCCGCGCTGGAAACATCGGTTCCCCCGCACGTGCGGGGATAGACCCAACACACCGGGCGGCTATGGCAGCTTCGCTTCGGTTCCCCCGCACGTGCGGGGATAGACCCTTCGACCCCGACCA
>OCZT010006068.1_pt1 | contig 11987 bp, 18 predicted proteins | sample 1539031 | NCBI WGS metagenome assembly OCZT01 (sample SAMEA3539308, study PRJEB22396) | soil metagenome | biome: tundra; feature: field; material: soil | place: USA | collected 2010-05 | depth 0.15 m
GTAGTTGAAATACCTGATTCTGCAAATATTGCAAAATTACCAGCTAATCCTAAATCTACGATTGTAGGACAATTGCCAGTGTTATTAAGAGTAAAGTTAGCAGTAACATTTTTATTTGCATTCATAGTAATATTCATTGGATTTGTATTACCTGTTGCATCACCACTCCATGAACTAAATGTGTAACCACTATTTGGAACTGCAGTAACTTGTACCACATCACCATTATTATAAGTCAATTGATTAGGACTTTTTGTAACACTACCATTAACACCTGTTGCAGTTAAAGTATAAGTAACGGGTATTAAAGTAAAATTAGCTGTAATATTTTTATTTGCATTCATAAGAACTGTTAATGGATTAGCAGTACCTGTTGCATCACCACTCCATGAACTAAACACATATCCCACTGCAGGGGTTGGTGTAAGAATAACTGAACTACCACCATTATATGTGGTTTGATTAGGATTCTTTGCTACTGTTCCGTTAACCGAAGTTACATTTAAAGTGTATGTAACAGGTATTAACGTGAAATTAGCAACAAATGCAGTATCTTTTGTTAGAGTAAATGTATAACTTGAACTTGTTGAAACTATTGTTATGCCTTTAGTCCAATTAGTAAAAGTATAACCTACGTTTGGTGCTGCACCTATGGTTACAGATGAATTTGCTGTAAATGAGCCACTACCAGTAGTTGTTCCACCAGCAATAGGATTTGAAGACAATATAACTGCAAAATTTCCAACTACCACAGGGGTAAAATTGGCAACTAATGTAGTGTTTTGAGTTAATGTAAATGTATAACTTGAACTTGTTGAAACTATTGTTGTTCCTTTAGTCCAATTAATAAAGGTATATCCTGCATTTGGAGTTGCAGCTACCGTTACAGATGAATTTGGTGCAAATGAGCCATCGCCAATGGTTGTTCCACCAGCAACAGGATTTGAGGATAATACAACTGTGAAATTTCCAGCAACTACAGGAGTAAAGTTTGCAACAAATGCAGTATCTTTTGTCAACGTAAATTTATAATTTGAACTTGTTGAAACAACTGTAGTTCCTTTAGTCCAATTAACAAATGTATAACCTGTGTTTGGTGTTGCACCTATTGTTACAGATGAATTTGGTGCAAATGAACCACCACCAGTAGTTATTCCACCTATCAATGGATTTGATGTTAATACAACCGTAAAATTTTCAACAACTACAGGAGTAAAATTAGCCACTAACACTGTATTTTTGATTAATGTAAATTTATATGTAGGTGTTGTTGAAACAATTGTTGCTCCATCTGTCCAATTAACAAATGTGTAACCTGCATTTGCAGTTGCAGTAACCGTTACAAGAGTGTCTTTTGGAAATGTTCCATTGCCTATGGTTGTTCCGCCAGCAACAGGACTCGATGATAATTGTACTGTAAATTCTATTTTTGGTTTAGGGCATGTTCCGATAACCTCATTAAAATTATCTTTTTCACATGTAATTAGAAGAAGCAATGCAATAAATATTGATGCAAATATTGTTAAGAGCTTTTTTGTTTTCATTTTTTATAATTTTAATTTATTAATTCTTCGAAGGTAATTAATATTATTTAATAATGCAAGAATTTTTCATATATAATGCTCTGTTTAATTGTAACACATACTATAAATACAAAATATTTTCAAAAAATGTCACAATAATTTCAATTAAGTATTACACAATTCACAGCTTTATAACATATAATAAATATGTAAAAAAATTTGTTAATTAAATAAATTGTATTACTTTTGCTTTTTAAATATTTTATTATGGAAGAAATTAGAAATCATCTTGAAAGTAATCTTGCTCATACAGAAAAAGAATATGATGACATATACTATCACTGGAGCAATGCACAAGAAGCATTTAAACGGGCAAAGGCAGAATTTGATTCATTGTCAGTATCATTAGATAAAGCTAGTATAAATGTGAAATTTTACCAAAAACTTTTAAAAGAATTAAACGAACACGAAAAATAAATGAGAGGAAATTTTACAAAAATCAGAGAGTATGCCGAAAAGTGTCATAATGATGCTAATTGTAAATATAACGGTGGTAGTTATATGTTTCACGTTGACAAAGTAGTGTATGCTGTTGAAACATATCAGGATATATTTATTTATGCAAAAGATAAAGAAATAACAGTTGCTGCAGCTTATGGACATGATCTGGTAGAGGATGCCAAACAAACTTTCAATGACATGAAAGGTATATTGGGTATTGATGCAGCAAGAATTGTTCTCAGAGTAACTGATGTACCTGCAGAAAACAGACTTATGAGGCATTTGTTTACAATGGGCAAAACTGTTGAAGATTATCGTGCAATCATTCTAAAAATGTGCGATATATGGGCAAATGCCACATACAGTAAAGCAAGTGGCGGAAGTATGTATATAAAATATGTTGATGAATACCAATATCGTAAACCGATATTTCAAATGGCATTAAGATGGTATGTCTCATCTCTTGATCAAATTCTACTTGCTGAATTATGGGAAGAATTAGATTATGCTCATGGAGTAAAAGGAACTTATTTGAATTTAAAATTAATATAAAAAAATAAATAAAATGACAATAGCAAGAAATTATCCTAAAGAAACCGAATTGGGTCATGTTATGCTTGATCTTGAAACAATGGGTAAAAGAGCAGGATGTGCAATTGTTTCAATTGGTGCAGTAGAATTTGACATTAACACTGGTGGAATTGGAAGAACCTTTTATAAGGTGGTTAATCTTCAATCGTGTTTAAATGTTGGTCTTTTTATTGATGCCAGTACTTTATATTGGTGGTTACAACAAAGTGATGCAGCAAGACAAGCAATTTGTAAACCTGCTGATAGTATTCAAACTGTTCTGGAAGAACTCAGATCGTTTTTAGCATGTCTTGGTGATTTTCAAATTTGGGGTGACGGTTCAAGATTTGATATTGGTATTCTTGAAGCAGCATATTTTGCAATTGGCAGAGGTGAAACATTGCCTTGGTATTTCAGAAATGAAAGGGATGTCCGTACACTTGTTTCATTTGACCCTGTAGTAAAATTTGAAATTCCCTTTACTGGTACTATACATAATCCTATTGATGATTGTATTCATCAGATTAATTATTGCTCAAGAATTTGGAAAAATAAAAATTTAACTAATAAAGTGTAACCTTTTCAATAAGGTTTACGTATAATACTACAATAATGAACAACGAAAAACGATATTTATTTCTCGATCTTGATGACGTTATGGTGACTACAAGACAACATTTTGCAAAAAAATTACATCCAAAGTATATGACAGCACCTTTTGATTCTAAATGTGTTAAAGTGCTGAATGAAATTCTTGATACAGCAAAACCACTTATTATACTTACCAGTGACTGGAAATTAAGGTTTAAACTTGACGTTATAAATGAAATCTTTAAAGATAATGGTGTTACTGATGTTGTTTTTGATTACACACCAGATTTTTGGGGCACACAATTTAAAAGTATTCAAGAAATCGATACTTGTCGTGGATTTGAAATTCTTAAATATGTTCATCAATATCAAATTGAAAAATACGTTGCAGTGGATGACCTTGATCTCAATCCTTGGTTAAGTGATCACTTTGTACGATGCACACATTCAACTGAAGGATTAAAACAAAGTAATGTTAAAGAAAAAATTTTGAAAATATTAATGTAAAACTAAATGTTTAATTTAATTATCATGAAAAACGAAAAATTGGAATTATTACTGAACAAGGTTGTTGAATTCAACAAACCAAATGCTGTTGATTTTAAAGGTTTTCTTTATAAAGACAGTAAAGGCTACTATATTAAGGTAGTTGAAGCTATAAGCGGGACTGATGTTGCCGAAAAGGATATTCTTTATCTTAAAGAAGGTGAAGAACGATATGTAATACATGCCGACAAACCAAAACTCATGAGGGTTGACAAATATTCATGGCATTATAAAATAACAAAATTCGTGCTCGGTGAGAAAACTCCAACACCTGAAACAATGCAGAATGGCTGTCCTTATTTTTGGCTGATGTTGTTTTCTTTGTTTACATGTATATTTGTTGCAATCTGGAAAGTGATTAAATATGCTTTTCTACTGTTTCCCAAAGGATTTATTTGGTGTCTTCAAAAATCAGTTGATGCTTGGCTTGCAAGTATTGATGATATAACAGCATATGATATTATATATGAAACTCAATATAATACTTATCATAGAAAAGATTCACAAAATTTACCAATAACAGCAAAATTATTTTTTGATGCACAGGATGAAAGTTTTTTCAATTATTTTCTTAATAAAAAGTATGGTGCTGGTGCAAAATATGATAAAGAAAAAAGAGCAGAAATTAAAGAAAGATGGGAAGAGTGGCGTGAAGAAGTAAAAATAGCTCGTGAAAAACAACGTAGTGCAAACGCTTTAAAAGAAGAAGAACAGGAAAGACGTGAATATGCCCGTGCACAGAAAAGAATTGCAAATAAAGCAATTTGGGATGCTCGTATGAAACCTTTCTATGATGCAAGCAATAAATTTTTTACATCACTTCGTGAAGCATTCACATTCAAAGGTGATACAAAAATTCTTATTAAAAGAACAAAAGAAGTTGCTGGAATAATAATTACTTTAGTTCTATTAGTTGCAGCATTTTTCTTTGTTGAATATTTTGCATTGGCTTTAATGGTTGCAATTGATGCATGTATTAAAGTTTGGTATGTATTTCTTATTATATTAGCCATTGCTGCTTTTATTGGTCTTTTCTATTTTGTTGGCGTATTCATTGGTGGTTGGTTACAGAATATCATCAATTTATATAAAAAGGGTAAAAAAATATGGTATATTGAACCTTTGATTTACCTGATCTGGTATCCAGTAAAATATGTTGGACTTGCTATCGGTTATGCAATTCTTTATGTGCTCTGGAAACCATTATACTTCATAATTTATACTTTCCTTGTAGAAATTGTTATTATAAGTCTCAGCAAACTGGTGTGGAAAGGATTATGCGCATTTGGTCGTGGACTGGCTAACGGTACTGGTGTATTCGGTGAATATTTCAATGCTGACTATACGGGTTTGTGTCCCGGTATCGAATGGACTGGTTTTGATGAAGAAGAAAAAGTAAAGAAATAGTTTTATTGTCTAACCTAAAAATTTAAAATTATGTTAACGTTTATCTTATCATTTATTGTAACAGTAATAATCTCCTTTTGCTTTTTCAAAAGCAAATTCTGGGAAAACAGATATTTAGTTTTATTAATCGGTACAGGTGTGGCACTCGTTGCCACCCTTGTATTGAATTATTCTGTCCGTGGTCGTCTTAGTACTAAAACTGAAATTACTTTTGTCAGACCAATGAAAGTGTTTTATATTAAAGATACACTTCCTGAAAATAAGATTCCTTTTCTTAAACATTGGGATTACTATAGCAAACATAATGCAAAAGAATTTTATAAAGATACTACAAAAAAACAAAGACCAGTCACGGTATTGTTTTATACAATTAAAAATACCATTTATATTGGTGTTTTTAATAAAAACATGAATCAAGATTATTATGTTCTTGATAATGTTTATCTTACTGAAAGTTCTGCAGATTCGGTTGCATTTGTAAGTAGAAAAAAATTGTATTATGATGTAAAACCAAATAATTGGATGACTGGTTTCAGTTTTCCAAGGTTATCTAAAATCACAATATTACATATTCCTCCAACAGAATTTGCTCTGATACCTGATTCATTAATTCGTAAAATACCATTCTAATGAAAACAAATTTATTGCAAATCTTTCTTAAGAAAGAAGAAATTCATTGGAAACGTATCGGACAAATGTTCGGTAAATTCAATGGTTGGGTCAGTAAACTTACTTTCGGTCTGGTTGTTGCAATATTACTTATTATCGGACATTATGCAATGACAATTATGCACCTGCTTTATGAATTTGGACTATTTATTTTTGCTCGTGACATGTTCAGGGCAAACTTACAGAAACTGGCATTAAAAATATAAGATATGTGGAAAATTTTAGTATTTTTGGAAAAATGGATTATGTATCCTGTGATGTTTACATTATGTTTTGCTATTTATTACATTATGTATATCATTATGACCTTTGAACTTCCACATGATATGAACTATGCTAAAATGTATAAAAACGACTATCATAAAGATATGAATATGGGCGATTTTGCACATGGGTTATCTGCACTATTGGCTTGTATTTTACTTGTAGGATTGGTTTTTAGCTTGATCTATACACATTCAAATCACATTATTTCACGTAACGTATGCCGTTAATATTATGACACTAAAAGAATTTATTGAATTTATCAGTCAGGACGGTAATCATTTTTGGGGGTTTATTCTTGTACTTTTTATTGTTACAAGCGGACTGGTACAAATTGTAAAATATATATTCAGAAGAAAACAATGAGTTTATTTGTAACAGACGTAGAATCAGACGGACAGATTATTGGCAGACATAGTATTGTGTGCTTTGGTGTGGTTAAACTCACATCAGAACTCAATACTAAGTTTTATGGTCAAATGAAGCCAATATCCGATCAATGGATACCAGATGCACTTGCAGTAAGTGGTTTCAGTCGTGAAGAGCATAACACCTTTCCTGAACCAGAATATGTAATGAAGACCTTTGCAGATTGGCTTAATAAGCATTCAGTTGGCAAACCAGTCCTAATTTCAGATAATAATGGTTATGATGCCAGTTGGATAAATTACTACTTTCACGTATATTATGGTAGTAATCCTTTCGGTTGGAGTTCCCGAAGAATCGGGGACCTGTTTTGTGGTGCTGAACATGATATGTTTTATAAATGGAAAAAACATAGAATAACAACTCATACACACAATCCAGTGGATGATAGTTGTGGAAATGCAGAAGCATTGTTATATCTCTTTAAAAAACATAACATTAAATATCCAAAATGAGTTATTATTGCGTCATTAACAGGTCTTTTATTAATACTATCGTATTTATAATTAAATTAATCTTGTGAAAGAAGTTGATAATAAAATACAAGCGAATATTGTTTCAGATTATTTAACTGAAAACACCAATAAAATAATTGCCAGTAAATATAATTTACACAGAACTACTATTCAAAGAATTTTATTGCGAAACAATATTGCATTAAAAAAACAAAATGAAACTGCAAGAAAACATCAAATAATAAATGAAAACTATTTTGAAAATATTAATACGGAAGAAAAAGCATATATTTTAGGATTATTATATGCTGATGGATATATAAATAATAATGGTTTTGGGATTACTTTAATGGAAATTGATAAAGAATTACTTGAAAAAATTTCAAATATTATTTACGGTAAAATTGTTCTTGGATATCGTAAATCAAAAAATAATGCAAAACCACAATATAGGTTTGAAGTAGTGTCACAAAAAATGAAAAATGATTTAATTGAATATGGTTGTGTGAAAACAAAAACATTTAAAATACGATTACCTGAATTAGATAACGATATATTATACCAACATTTTATTCGTGGTTATTTTGATGGTGATGGTTGCTTATGTATTCCAACAAATAAACCCAAAAATATTACATTTACTATTACTTCTAATGTTGATTTTTGTGATGGACTTGCTAATTATGTAAGAAATGTTGTTGGTGTTAATATGAAATCATGTGTTCGATACAAAGATATTGGAATAACTCGCTTGACTGGTGGTCATCAAGTGAGAAAATTCATGAATTGGTTATATAAAGATGCTACAATTTATATGAAAAGAAAATTTGAAAAATATAATAAAATTAACACTAAATAAAAAATATTATGGCAAAATACATTAAAGACACACCAAGACTTACAGTTAAGTTCATTGATGCTGATACTGAAAAAACAATTCTTGAGTTAAGAGATAGAACATGGATGACGATTGGTGAATTGCTCACTGCTTATAGTGTTGATTCTATTGTTAAAAGCGAATTAAAAGATAAGAAACTTCCTCAAAATATAATGGTTTTGGTTGTTTCAGAATATACTTTAGTGTAAAATATTCTGCTTTTAGTGTAAAATATTCTCCTTTTTTTGTAACCTTTTTAATCTTATTTACGTATAATCACAATAATATTAAGTTTAAAACTATGATAAAAGTTGTGCCGTATATTCAGACAATTGGAAGTGAAGCATTTAAAAACTTCATTTCACTTCCTTTTTCAGTTAATTTATTGTATTCAGTCACGGCAGAAGAAGGCATTAATGTGATCTTTGATGAATGGCATGGCAAAAACATGGGAACTTACTATAAATTCAATAATGAAGAGCATGTTGTTCTTGAGTTTTATGCGGGGTACTATACAATTTGTAAGAATATGAAAAAAGATGTACCACAAAAATTACCTTTGCTCAAGACTATTAATGATTTCATTAATGATATGGACAGATTTGGCGTTCAACTTTATTGGACTGAATGGATTAATCAAAACTTTGAACCAAAAGATTATCTGGCAATTGATAAAATTGAAGAATATTTTACGCACTTATTAATCAGAATGCAGAAAGAACAAGATTTGGACTAATTTTTGGAAATTTAAATTATATTACATATCTTTGATTTTATAATATGAATATAGAAAAAAAATATTGGAATATTTGGGATAATATAACATTTAAAACTATTTGTTATCATAAGAATTTTGATTTGGTAAATGATGATGAAAGTCTTATTACTGAATATTGTGGAACAATATCTCTCATAAGGTTGGCTGAGTATAAACCACCTCTTCTTATGGGTGAATTTGAACTTTCAACTTGGAATTTTAAATTAGGACGTAAATTCAATGCAAACATTGACAAATTAATTAAAAGTCATAAAAATGAATTTATTTATACTGAATTAATGAATGTCATTAAAAATGGAAATATCGATGTTAATAACTTTAATAAAATTGTTTTTGTTAATAACATTATACTTCGTCCAGAATTCAGGAAAAATGGCTTAACTGAAGAATTAGTTGAATTGTTATACAGGGAGCATTATGCTACTGATAATGCAATTATTGCATTGGTAATGCCTCTTCAAAATAATCCAACTGATAAGGAATATTATTTTGAAAAAAAAATTGTTGAAATTAAACTTTCACTTCAAAATAATAGGGAAATTGAATTTGTTTCATCAATTAAATATTACTGTTTAAATGATCTGCTTGAGAAAAAAGATGTTGAGACAAATGAATATAAATTGTTTTCAGTTGCAGCAAAATGCGGATTTACACGTATTGGTGAGTCGTATTTATTTCAATATTCACCAGAGAAAACTATTCAAAGAATGATTGAGAAAAGAGAATATAAATTAAAATTAAATTCTTAAATATTATGTCAAAAAAGAAAAACTCAAAAAAAATTGAAAAGCTCGATGCAGGTTATTATCATGAAGCAATTGACAGGGCACATATTGTCGCTAATATGATTGAAGATGTGTTAATTGAACATCCTGTTTTTATAAAACATAAAAAACTACGTAGAAAAATTAAAAAAGCACAAAGATTAATTCTTAAAGCATATCAACTTGTTGGAAGATTAGAATACAAGTTATTTCCAGACAAATAATTTTCAATTAAATAATTAAAAATTAAATTTATGAAAAGACTTACTCTATTACTAATGTTTATTCTCTCTTTGTTTTTTGTTAACGGGTCTCTTGGTGGTTTTGAAGATAATGCAATTAAAAACTATGAGAAACAAAAGATCAAAAGAGAAATGTATCTCAAAAATTTAATACAACAGATTGAAATTGAATCTGAAGTAATAATTCCAGATTACATTGATATTAAATATGTTGAATATATGTATGATCTTGCACATGAACTTGAATTACCAACAAGAATGGTTTTTAGGTTGGTATATAAAGAATCAGGTTTTATTGATAAAATTATATCTCCTAAAGGTGCAGAGGGATTTTTTCAAGTAATGCCAAACACATGTGAATTATATGTAAAAACACTTCAAGTTGATACTCTTAAACTTGATGATAATCAGAAAAATATTTATATTGGTATGCATGTATTAAAAGATTTGTATGACTATTGGATTAGTAAAGGTAAACCTGATAGTTACTCATGGAAACTAAGTCTTGCCTGTTATAATGCTGGTATTACTAAAGTGCTTTATTATCATGGAATTCCGCCATATGACGAAACAATTCGTTATATTAGATTTATTTTAAAAGAACATTCAATTACTACCGATTTATCTTCAAATAATTATTTAACAAATAAATAATATGAAAACATACATTAGAACAGTGCATGAAGAACAATACTCCGATGGTAGCAAGACATTGGGTATTCTTTTAAATTATAATGATAAAGAAAGTTATAAAGAAAGTTTTCCGTATATTTACAATCAAAAAAATACTATGTATATTTTTTTCAACACAATGGTAGACTTATTTGATTATATGCTTTATGGCGAAAGCAAAATGAAAAGAGCATATATGGAAGAATTTGAATTCGATAAATTATATGATGCAGATTTCATAAACGGTAAATTTAATGAAGAATTAACTTGGGTTGAATAATATCTATTCTGAAATGTTTTGGTATTTATCTCTATGTGTATCGAAACAGAATATAAAGCATTTATGTACTGGAATAAGTTATCTACAGATGATAGACTCAAATTATTACAAGATAATAGCTTTTGGGATGGATTTAAGAACTATCTCTGGGATTACTTACCAGAATATCTAAAAGCAATAGTGGTGCTTAAAATCGATTAAAACAAGTAAAATTAATAAATATTAAAAAAATAAAATTTTATAGTTGCCTTAATTCATTTATGAGCTGAATAACTAGATTTGTTTGTATTGCCGATTGCAATGCTATAAATTCTAAGGTTTCAATAGGTTTTTCACTAAAGTTTTCCCAATAATATTTACTGAGTTCGTTATTCGGTAATAAATCAACTATTTTTTTCAAACCAAGAAAATCCGCAATTAACATTAATGGAGAATAATCAAAACCGTTAAATTTCCAAACATTAACTGTGTCTATAATACCAGATTCCCAAGGTTTAATATTAAATGCTCTTTTTAATAGATATGGTAAATTTTTAACTGTTTGAAATTCTTTTTTATTAACCATATATCTTTTCATTAAAAGAGGAATATCATAACTAATTATATTATGACCGCATAATATTGAAAATATTTGTGGTGATGATTTTGAATCATCCTTTGATATTTCATCCAATATATACATAAATTGTTCGATAACAACAGCTTCCTTTTCAGTTGCAATTTTTTTTAATTGTCTTTTAAGCTCGCCTTTTTCAGTATATGCTTTAGCATATGTAATTGCAACAATTTTGCTAAATTCAGGATGTTGAATAGCATTATCTTCATATATTTTTTGTTCATATTCATAAACTTCATTAGCAATCATCTCATGATTTGGATTAATTAATTTTTTTGCTTGTACTAAATATTCCCATCGTTCATACATCTTGGGATTCTTTGATTTAAGTTCTTCAAGCGTAGGATAAATTAAAACTGCTTTAATGTTAAAAAAAAGCATATTAAAAATATTTTGCGGATTAAATACATCATCAAATAGTGCCATATTGTTTTTTTAAATTAATACTATGCAAATATATGGTAAAAAAATTTAACTTACAAGAATTATAAATTAAATATAAAATGAATAAATTTACTAATAAAAGATTGTTTTTCTATTTTGAGTTCATTATAGATATCTTGTACATCATTATAACTATAACCAATTAATTCTTCTTTGGTATACTTCTCGTCACAATGTTTTAATATATAAGGAATTAATTTTTGACTTTTAATTGCCTGATTTCTTTTTTTTCTTTCAATTTCTTTGACAAGAATATCAGCAACTTCCTGAATTTCATGAGCAGTTAAATTCTTTTTTCTTATAGTGTCTTCTTTTAAATATTCAGAAAATGCTTCATAATCTTTGTTATCGTCTTCTGAATC
>OCZT010006069.1_pt1 | contig 11987 bp, 8 predicted proteins | sample 1539031 | NCBI WGS metagenome assembly OCZT01 (sample SAMEA3539308, study PRJEB22396) | soil metagenome | biome: tundra; feature: field; material: soil | place: USA | collected 2010-05 | depth 0.15 m
CGGCATTGGCGCGGGGCGGCCGTCCGGCCGACTGACGCGGATAGCAATGGGGTTGCGGGGCTTCTGCGTCAAGGCCGCGGGGTCAAGAGCGTTAAATTGGCCTTTTATGCCAGCGGCGCCGGCCGCGTCTCCAGCAGAGCGCGTAGCGTGAGCATCGTAGACGCATCGGCGAGGCCGTCCACCCGGGCCTGGCGGAAATGGCGCTGGAATGCCGTGACCACCGCGCGCGTGGCATCGTCATAGCTGCCGGTTTCCTCGATGCCGTAGCCGTAACCGCGCAGCGCGCGCTGCAGCCGCGTCACCAGGTCGCTGCGCTCGCCGGGCTCGATCGAGGCGCCGTCTAGATTGAGCGGCGCCGGGCGTACCCAATGCCCGATGCCGGACTCGCTCAGCAGGTCCCATGGAAATTTCTCGCCCGGATCCTGCTTGCGCGCCGGCGCTACGTCGGAATGGCCGAGGATGCGCGCGGAACTGATCGGCCCGCGGCGGGTGATGATCGATTTGCAGAGCGAGATCACCGCCGCGATCTGCCGCAGCGGGAAGTTGCTGTAGCCGAATTCGTGTCCCGGATTGACGATTTCGATGCCGATCGAGCACGAATTGATGTCGGTTTCCCCGGCCCAGGATGACACGCCGGCGTGCCAGGCGCGCAATTCCTCCGGCACGCATTGCACGATGCGGCCGTCCTCGAACACCACGTAATGCGACGACACTTGGCTATCCGGCGCGCACAGCCGCGCCAGCGCCGCCTCGCCGGTTGGCATGCCGGTGTAGTGCAGCAGGATCAGGTCGGGCGCCCGGCCCTGCTTGCGCTCGTCATGATTGGGCGAGGGCACCACATCGGCGACGATGAAGGAATCCGGCGGAAAAGTTGACATGGGCCGGAGGGCGATTGTCCTGAGTGGAAGCAGCTTTATCTTTCACCGCACCGCATCAAAAAAGCAATACTCACGGCCCTGTCCGCGCGGACCGGACCCAGTTGCCGACGCCCCGCCAGGGGGTCGGAAACAAATCCTTAAGATTAAGGGCTGTTTAATGAGGTCCACACGGTGATGCGCCGGGGCCTCGAGGAGGGGGCCTCGGGGCTGGGTTATTCCATGACACCAACATTATCTCATGATGCCGCAAGAAATATCCCAAGGTTCCTCATCCAGCAGTGCCCAGTCTGGAGCGGCAAAATGACGGCGGGCGGCGACGGCTTTGCGCCTGTCGCTGGCGGAGCAGCCCTCCACATTCCCGTGCTCGGCCGTCCCGCGATTGACTTCCTCAACGTGCATGACGGTGGCGTCTATATCGACGCCACCTTCGGCGCCGGCGGCTATACGCGCGCCATTCTCGCGGCCGCCGACTGCAAAGTGATCGGCATCGATCGCGACCAAAGCGCGATCGCGCTTGGGGCGGACTTGGTGCAGGCGGCGAATGGCCGGCTGACACTGATCGAGGACCAATTTTCCAATCTCGATCAGGTGGCGCGCGACGCCGGCTTCGCAGCGGTCGACGGCGTGGTGCTCGACCTCGGCGTCTCCTCCATGCAGCTCGATAGGGCGGAGCGCGGATTTTCCTTCCGCCTCGACGGGCCGCTCGACATGCGCATGGGCGGTGCGGGCGCGAGCGCGGCCGATGTGGTCGCCAGCGCGAGCGAGCGCGATCTCGCCAATATCATTTTCATTCTTGGCGAGGAACGCCACTCTCGCAGCGTGGCGCGTGCCATCGTCAAGGCCCGCGCCCAAGCGCCGATCCGCACCACCGCCATGCTCGCCGATATCGTCGGTTCGGTCGTGCGCTCGCGTCCGGGCGATATCCACCCCGCCACGCGCACGTTCCAGGCGCTGCGCATCTTCGTCAACGACGAGCTGGGCGAACTGGTCGAAGCGCTGCAAGCCGCCGAACGGATCCTCAAGCCCAACGGCCGCCTGGTGGCGGTGGCGTTCCATTCGCTCGAGGACCGCATCGTCAAGACGTTCTTCGCCGGCCGCGGCGAAACACGCGCCGGCTCGCGTCACGCGCCCGAGCTCAAGCGCCCGGCGCCCACGTTTAGCGTGCTCACCAAGCGCCCGGTCGTGGCCGATGCCGACGAGGTCGCGCATAACCCGCGCGCCCGCTCGGCCAAGCTGCGCGCGGCCGAACGCAGCGAAGCGCCTGCGCGCGCGGACGATGTGTCCGATCTGCTGCCGCGCCTGCCGGCGCTCGCCGACGTTGTGAAGGGGCACTGAGCATGCGCCTTCTCAACATTTTCGTCATCGGCGCGCTCATCCTGGCGGCGTCCTTCGTCTACAAGATCAAGTTCGATTCCACGCTGCAGGCCGAGCGCGTGGCGAAGCTCGCCGGCGAATTGCGCCGCGAGCGCGACGCCATCGCGACCCTGCGCGCCGAATGGGCGAAGCTCGACACGCCCGGCCGCATCCAGGGCTTGGCCTCCCGCCATTTGGCGCTGCGGCCGATCTTACCCACGCAATTCGACAGCCTCGACCGGCTGCCCGAGCGCCCGCCTGCTGGTGCGCCGGGCAACGATCCGATCGGCGCCATGCTCGTGCCGGTCGCGCCCGACACCACCGGCAGCGTGCCGGCGCAGCGGTGATCCGATGAACGCGCCGCGGAAACCACTGGAGACACGCTGGCAGCGCTGGCTGCGCTCGTTTCTCTATGGCCGCGACGTCGATCGCAACGTGAAGGCCAAGGCGCGGCTCGGCCTCGCCATCGTCGCCTTCGCCGCTATCTACGGCGTCATCGCGCTGCGGCTGGTGATGTTCGCGGAGCAGAGCGACGGCCACGGCGCCCGCCGCAGCGTCGGGGCGGACGCACTCGCCACCGCCCGGCCCGATATCCTCGACCGCAACGGCCAAATCCTCGCCACCGACGTGAAGGCGCCTTCGCTGTTCGCCGAACCGCGCAAGCTCATCGACGTGGACGAGGCGGAGGAACTGCTCACCGCGGTGCTGCCCGATCTCGACGGCAACGAAGTGCGCGAGCGCCTGTCGTCGAAGCGCGGCTTCGTCTGGCTCAAGCGCGAGATCAGCGCCAAGCAGCAACAGGAGATCCATCGGCTCGGCATTCCCGGCGTCGGATTCCTCACCGAGAACAAGCGCGTCTATCCCAACGGCCCGGTGGTCTCGCACGAGATCGGCCACGTCAATATCGACAACCAGGGCATCGCCGGCATCGAGAAGTGGCTGGATGGGCAGGGGCTCGCCGCGCTGCACATGGCGGGGCTCGCCACCGACCAGCTGCAGCGGCCGGTGCAGCTCGCGCTCGATCTGCGCGTGCAGTTCGCGTTGCGCGACGAACTCGTGAAGGCGCGCGAGAAATTCAAGGCCAAGGCCTCGTCCGGCGTGATCGTCAACGTCAATACCGGCGAGATCGTCGCGCTGGTGTCCGAGCCGGATTACGATCCCAACAATCCGCGCGAGGCGAACGATCCGACCCGCATCAACCGGCTCACCACCGGCGTCTACGAGATGGGCTCGTCCTTCAAGTCGTTCACTTTGGCGATGGCGCTCGACAGCGGCAAGGTGACGCTCGATTCCAAATTCGACGCGCGCGGCGATCTGCACTACGGCAAGTTCACCATCCACGACTACCACGCGCAGCATCGCATTCTCAGCGTGCCGGAAATCTTCACCTATTCGTCCAACATCGGCAGCGCGCGCATGGCGCTCTCGCTCGGCGTCGATTACCACAAGGCGTTCCTGAAAAAACTCGGCCAGCTCGACCGGCTGCGCACCGAATTGCCGGAAAGCGCCGAGCCGCTGGTCCCCAAGCATTGGGGCGAGCTCAACACCGTCACCATCGCCTTCGGCCAGGGCCTGTCGGTGGCGCCGCTGCAGGCGGTGATGGGCATCGCCGCGCTGGTCAACGGCGGCAGACTGATCCCGCCGACCTTCCTCAAGCGCGACCAGGCCGCGGCCGACCGCCTGGCCACGCGGGTGATCAAGCCTGAAACATCCGATAAAATGCGCTATCTGCTGCGCCTGAACGTGGAAAAGGGTACCGCCACGCGGGCCAATGTCGCCGGCTACTACGTCGGCGGCAAAACCGGCACCTCGGAGAAGGTGGTGGGCGGCCGCTATTCCAAGACCAAGGTTTTGACCAGTTTCACCGCCATTATGCCGGCCGACAAACCGCAATATTTGTTGTTGATCATGATCGACGAACCGCAGGGCTTGGCCGAAACCCACGGCTTTGCCACCTCAGGCTGGAACGCGGTGCCGGTCGGCGCCAAGGTGATCGAACGCGTGGCGCCGCTGTTGGACATCCCGCCGCGCTTCGACCTGCCGAAAGCCGATCAATTGCTGCTGGCGAGCACGAAGGAGACGCGGTGAGGCTAGGCGACCTTGTGAGCGAAGCCAGGCTCGATGCGCGCCAAGTCGCGCAACTTGCGACCATCGATATCGCCGGCATTGCCGCCGACAGCCGCAAGGTCAAAGCGGGCTTCCTGTTTTTTGCCATCGCCGGCGCCAAAGCCGACGGCGCGCATTTCGCCAAGCAAGCAGCGGCGGCAGGCTGCGTGGCGGTCGCCGCCGAGCAGCGTCCGGATGGACTGCCCGCCAACGTCGTTTTCGTACCGGTAATAAACGCGCGCCGCGCGCTGGCCTTGGCGGCGGCAAAATTTTTCCCGCGCCAGCCCGGCACCATCGCGGCGGTCACCGGCACCAGCGGCAAGACCTCAGTCGCCGCCTTCACGCGGCAGATCTGGACCGCGCTCGGGTTTCCCGCCGCCAGCATCGGCACCATCGGCGTCGTCTCGCCTCGGGGAGAAAAATACGGCTCGCTCACCACGCCCGATCCGGTCGAACTGCACCGCATGCTCGATCAATTGGCCGGCGAGGGCGTCACCCATCTGGCGCTCGAAGCCTCCTCGCACGGCCTCGACCAGCACCGGCTCGACGGCGTGCGCATCGCCGCCGGCGCCTTTACCAATCTGTCGCGCGATCATCTCGACTATCATCCGACCATCGAGGCCTATCTCGCCGCCAAGCTGCGCTTGTTCGAGGAGTTGGTCGCGCCGGAAGGCACGGCGGTGATCGATGCCGACGATTGCTATGCCGGGCAGGTGGTCGAGGCCGCCAAGAAACGCGGCCTCAAAATCATGACGGTGGGCGTGCAGGGCGACGACATCAAGCTGATCGGCGGCGCCATCGACGGTTTCGCGCAAGTCATCACCATCGCCCATGGCGGCAAAACCTATAAGGTTAAGTTGCCATTGGTCGGCGCCTTCCAGGTGCAGAACGCCGCGGTGGCCGCCGGGCTTGCGATCGCGACCGGCGCCGATCCGGCGCGCGTGTTCGCCGCACTGGAACATCTCACCGGCGCCAAAGGCCGGCTCGAACTTGCTGGCAGCAAAAACGGCGCGCCAATTTTCATCGACTATGCGCACAAGCCCGACGCGCTGGCGAAAGCGCTCGCCGCTTTGCGTCCCTATGCCGGCGGCAAACTGGTGGTGGTGTTCGGCGCCGGCGGCGACCGCGACGCCGGCAAACGCCCGATCATGGGCCGCATCGCGGCGGAGAATGCCGACCGCGTCATCGTCACCGACGACAATCCGCGCAGCGAGCAGCCGGCCGCGATCCGCGCCGCCATCCTGGCCGCGGCACCGGGCGCGACCGAGATCGGCGACCGCGCCGAAGCGATCCGCAAGGCAATCGCCGCGCTGCAAGCCGGCGACGTTCTGCTGATCGCCGGCAAGGGCCATGAAACCGGACAGATTATCGGTGATCGCATTTTGAAATTTTCCGACCACGAGGCGGTGGCGGAAGCCTTGCAGGGCAAGGTGGCATGACCGCGCTGTGGACCCTCGACGCCATGGCCGCCGCCATGCGCGCGGACAAATCCGGCGCGCTGCCGGCCGAGGTGCCCGGCCTGTCCATCGACAGCCGCAGCATGGCCAAGGGTGAAGCCTTCTTCGCCATCACGGGCGACAATCGCGACGGCCACGACTTCGTCGAGACCGCGCTCAAAGCCGGCGCCGGGCTTGCCGTGGTCGCAAGCGATAAGCGCGCGCAATTTGCCGCCGCTGCGCCGCTGCTGATCGTCGCGGACGTGCTCGAGGCTTTGCGCGAACTCGGGCGCGCCGCGCGCACACGCTCCCAGGCAAAGGTCATCGCCGTCACCGGCTCGGTCGGCAAGACCAGCACCAAGGAGGCGCTGCGGCTCGCATTGGGCGCCGACGGCGAGACCCATGCTTCCGCCGCCTCCTACAACAATCACTGGGGCGTGCCGCTGTCGCTCGCCCGCTGTCCGGCGAGCGCAAAATACGCGGTGTTCGAGATCGGCATGAGCCATGCCGGCGAGATCACGCCGCTCACGCAACTGGTGCGCCCGCATGTGGCGATCGTCACCGCCATCGCGCCGGTGCATCTGGAATTTTTCGGCTCGCTGCAAAAAATCGCCGACGCCAAGGCGGAAATCTTTGTTGGGATCGAGCCGGGCGGCGCCGCCGTGCTCAACCGCGACAACCGCCAATATGCGCAGCTCGCCAAGGCCGCCGAGGCGGCCGGTGTTGCGCGCATCGTGTCCTTCGGGGAGAATGCCAAGTCCGACGCGCGGCTGTTGCGCCATTCGCTGCATGCCGAATGCTCGACCGTCGAGGCGCGCATCCTCGGGCAGGGCATCAGCTACAAGCTCGGCGCCCCCGGCCGCCATATTGTGCTCAATTCGCTGGCCGTGCTGGCAGCCGCCGTGCTGGTGGGCGCCGATCTGGCATTGGCGGCGCTCGCGCTCAATAATCTGAAACCTGCCAGCGGGCGCGGCGCCCGCACCACGTTGCGGGTGCCCGGCGGCAGCGCGCTGCTGATCGACGAGAGCTACAACGCCAACCCCGCCTCCATGGCTGCTGCCATCGCGCTGCTCGGCCAGGCCGCGGTCGGCAACCACGGCCGCCGTATCGCCGTGCTGGGCGACATGCTGGAACTGGGGGCGCAAGGCGTGGGGCTGCACCGCGGTCTCGCCGAGCCGATCGAGGCGGCCGGCGTCGACCTGGTGTTTTGCAGTGGGCCGTTGATGCGCGCGCTCTGGGAGGCCCTTCCCTCAGGGACCCGGGGCGGCTATGCCGAGACCGCGGCGGGCCTGCAGCCGGCCGTGCTCGCCGTCCTTCGCGACGGCGATGCGGTGATGGTGAAGGGTTCGCTGGGCTCGAAAATGGGGCCGATCGTCAAGGCCCTGGAACGGCAATTTGCCAGACCGGCCGCGATCGAGCAGGCGCAGGGCGCATGATCCCGAAAAAGCCTGCCCCGGACTTGATCCGGGGTGGGAACCGGTCTTCGGATAAGAGCATGCGCCAGGAAAAAAGCGGCAAGGTTTGACCCGATGTTTTATTGGCTGACCGAATTCTCCGACAAGATCTCGTTTCTCAACGTCTTCCGCTACATCACGTTCCGCACCGGCGGCGCCATCGTCACCGCGTTGGTGTTCGTCTTCCTGTTCGGCGGCCCGATGATCGACCTGCTGCGCATCAAGCAGGGCAAGGGCCAGCCGATCCGCACCGACGGCCCGCAATCCCATTTGGTCAGCAAGAAAGGCACGCCCACCATGGGCGGGCTGATGATCCTTTCCGGCTTGCTGGTCTCGACCCTGCTGTGGGCGAACCCGACCAGCCCTTATGTCTGGATCGTGCTCGGGGTGACGTTGAGCTTCGGCCTGATCGGCTTTTATGACGACTATCTGAAGGTCACCAAGCAGAGCCACGCCGGCTTTGCCGGCCGCACGCGCCTGCTGGCCGAGGCGCTGATCGCGGTGATCGCCGTCACGGCGCTGTCGCATCTCGGCAAGGGGCCGATCGCGACCTCGCTGGTGTTTCCGTTCTTCAAGGAGTTGGTGATCAACCTCGGCTGGGCCTTCGTGCTGCTCGGCACCTTCGTGATCGTCGGCGCCGGCAATGCGGTCAACCTCACCGACGGGCTCGACGGCCTCGCCATCGTGCCGGTGATGATCGCGGCGGCGAGCTTCGGGCTGATCTCATATTTGGCCGGCAATTTGGTGTTCGCCGACTATCTGCAAATCCATTACGTCGCCGGCACCGGCGAATTGGCGGTGCTGTGCGGCGCGGTGATCGGCGCCAGCCTCGGCTTCCTGTGGTTTAACGCGCCGCCGGCCTCGATCTTCATGGGCGACACCGGCTCGCTGGCGCTCGGCGGCATGCTCGGCGCGGTGGCGGTGGCGATCAAGCACGAGATCGTGCTCGCCATCATCGGCGGCCTGTTCGTGCTGGAGGCGGTGTCGGTGATCGTGCAGGTGGTGTCGTTCAAGCTCACCGGCAAACGCGTATTCAAGATGGCGCCGATCCACCATCACTACGAGCAGCTCGGCTGGACCGAGCCGCAGATCGTGATCCGGTTCTGGATCGTCGCCGTGGTGCTGGCGCTCGCCGGGCTGGCGACGCTGAAGTTGAGATGATCCTTGATCCCCGTCACCACGTTCGCGGGTAAGAAAGTCGCGGTCTTCGGCCTCGGCAGTTCGGGCCTGCTGTCGGCGCGCGCGCTTACGGCGGGCGGCGCCGAGGTCATCGCCTTCGACGACGACCAAAAGAAGCTCGCCGAGGCGCAAGCGGCCGGCCTCAAGACGCAGGATCTGCACGAGCTCGATTGGCGGACAATCGCGGCGCTGGTGCTGGCGCCCGGCGTGCCGCTTACGCATCCGATTCCGCACTGGACCGCGGCGCTCGCCGCCAAGGCCAAAGTCGAGATCATCGGCGACATCGAATTATTCTGTCGCGAGCGCGCAAAATCCGGTGCGCAATGTCCGCTCATCGCCATCACCGGCACCAACGGAAAATCGACCACCACCGCGCTGATCGCGCATCTCATCGCCAGCGCCGGCCGCGACGCCCAGATGGGCGGCAATATCGGCGTGCCGGTGCTGGCGCTCGAACCCTTCGCTCACCGTCGCGCTTACGTGCTGGAGGTGTCGTCCTATCAGATCGATCTCGCGCCCTCGCTGCACGCCAGTGTCGGCATTCTGCTGAACGTCACCGAGGATCATCTCGACCGCCACGGCAGCATGGAAAACTATGCCGCCATCAAGGAACGCCTGCCGGCCAATGTGCAGGCTAACGGCACGGCGGTGATCGGCGTCGATGACGATTGGACGCGCGCCGCCGCCGAGCGCATCGCGCGCGCCGGCAAGCGTGTCGAGCGCATCTCGGTGCTCACAGCCCTGCGCGAGGGCTATTACGCGCAAGGGTCGCGTATTCTTCATGCCCATAACGGCAAGGCCGATACGGTTGCCGACTTGGCCGGCATCGGCTCGCTGCGCGGCGTGCATAACGCGCAGAACGCAGGCGCCGCCATCGCCGCCTGCCTCGCGCTCGGGATCGAGCTACCGGCAATCCAGAGCGGGCTCGCGAGCTTCCCCGGCCTCGCCCACCGCATGCAGCCCATCGGCCGCAAGGGCAACGTGCTGTTCGTCAACGACTCGAAGGCGACCAACGCGGATTCCGCCGCCAAGGCGCTGGCGAGTTTCAGCGATATTTTCTGGATCGCCGGCGGCAAGCCGAAGACCGGCGGCATCGCCAGTCTCGCCGAATTCTTTCCGCGCATCCGCAAGGCCTACCTGATTGGGGAAGCCGCCGCCGATTTCGCCAAAACACTAAATGAGTCGCTCGACGGCAAGGTGCCCTACGAGATCAGCATGACGCTGGCGCGCGCCATCGAGGCCGCCGCGCGCGATGCCGCGGCGTCGGGCCTGCAGGAGCCGGTGGTGCTGCTGTCGCCGGCCTGCGCCTCGTTCGACCAGTACCCGAACTTCGAGGTGCGCGGCAAAGCCTTCACCGACATCGTGCTGGCGATCCCGGGCATAAAGAGCGCCGTCTGATACCCACCATTAATGCTTCGTAAACCGTGACGCGTCAGCTTGAGCCGGACGGGAACGGGACATGGTTTCGCGCGCGCAACGCACGCCCTTCGGCGAATGGTGGTGGACGGTCGACCGGCTCACGCTCGCCGCCATCGGCGCGCTGATGCTGGCCGGCGTGGTGCTCTCGCTCGCCGCCAGTCCGCCGGTGGCCGGCCGGCTCGGGCTCGACCCGTTCTATTTCGTCAACCGCCACATCCTCTATCTGATCCCGACCGTCGCCATCATGCTGGCGGTGTCGTTCCTCAATCCGCGCCAGATCCGCCGGCTGGCGCTGATCGTGTTCGCGGTCAGCCTGATCATGGTGGCGGCGACGCCGTATTTCGGCGCCGAGATCAAGGGCGCGCGGCGCTGGCTGATCCTGTTCGGCGTCAACATCCAGCCCTCGGAATTCCTCAAGCCGGCCTTCGTCATCCTGATTGCCTGGCTGTTCGGCGAATCGGCCAAGCGGGCGGACATGCCGGCCAACGCCTTTTCGTTCTTGCTGCTGCTAGGGGTGGTCGCGCTCTTGGTGTTGCAGCCCGATTTCGGCCAGACCATGCTGATCGTGCTGGTGTGGAGCGCGCTGTTCTTCATGGCCGGCATGCGGCTGATCTGGGTGTTCGGCATCGCCGGCATCGCCGGCATCGGCCTGACCGCCGCCTATTTCACGGTGCCGCACGTGGCGAGCCGCATCCAAAAATTCCTCAATCCGGCCTCCGGCGACACCTTCAATATCGACATCGCCACCGAGAGCTTCATGCGCGGCGGCTGGTTCGGCCGCGGCCCGGGCGAGGGCACGGTGAAGCGGCTTCTGCCTGAGAGCCACACCGACTTCGTGTTCGCGGTGGCGGCGGAGGAATTCGGCGTCGCGCTGTGTCTCGCGCTGGTGGCGCTGTTCGCCTTCATCGTGATCCGCGCGCTGGCGCGCGCCATGCGCAACGACGACGCCTTCACGCGCTTTGCCGCCGCGGGCTTAGCCATTTTGTTCGGCATGCAGTCGGCGATCAATGTGGCGGTGAACCTGCATCTCATTCCGGCCAAGGGCATGACGCTGCCGTTCATCTCCTATGGCGGCTCCTCGATGCTCTCGCTCGCCTACGCCATGGGCATGCTGCTGGCGTTGACGCGCGAGCAGCCACACACCGCCATGCTGACCGTGCCCGACCCCGTACCGGCGGGGAGCGCGGTTTGAATTTTGCCTCTTAATCCGTCACCCTGAGGTGCTCGGCGCGCAGCGCCGAGCCTCGAAGGGCGACGACCCGGGCCGTTCATCCTTCGAGGCTCGCTTCGCTCGCACCTCAGGATGACGGAGTAGGATTCGAAAGCATGGCAGCAGGCGACAGAAATAAGCTGATCCTCCTCGCGGCCGGCGGAACCGGCGGGCATTTGTTTCCGGCGCAAGCGTTGGCCGACACCCTGCAAAAGCGCGGCGCCGTCATCGATCTCGCCACCGACACGCGCGCCGCCCATTTCAAGTTTCCCGCCCGCGCCGTGCACGTCATCCCGAGCGCGACCCTGCGCGGGCGCAATCCGATTGCGCTGGCGCGCACCGCCGCGCTGCTCACGCTCGGCACCGCCAAGGCGTGGTCGATGCTCGGCCGCGTCCGCCCCGCCGTGGTCGTCGGGTTCGGCGGTTATCCGACCGTGCCGCCGCTGATGGCGGCGACGCTGCGTGGCATCCCCACCGTGCTGCACGAGCAGAACGGCGTCATGGGCCGCGCCAATCGGTTGCTGGCCGCCCGCGTGACGGCCATCGCCACCGGCTTTCGCACGCTGACGCGCCTCGATCCGCGTTTGCAGGGCAAGATCACTTTCACCGGCAATCCGGTGCGCCGCGAGGTGATCGCCGCGGCGGCGACGCCCTATGCCGCGCCAGAGGCGGGCGGAAAACTGCGCCTGCTGGTGTTCGGCGGCAGCCAGGGCGCGCGCGTGATGGCCGAAATCGTGCCGGCGGCGGTCGAGCGTCTCAGCGCCGATCTGCGCGCGCGTTTGGTCTTGGTGCAGCAGGCGCGCGCCGAGGACGTCGATACGGTGCGCACAGCTTACGCCCGGTTTGGGTTGGCCGCCGAGACCGCGCCGTTCTTTTCTGACTTGCCGGCGCGCATGGCGGCCGCCCATCTGGTGATTTCCCGCTCCGGCGCCTCCACCGTGGCCGAGCTTTC